>Ga0181568_10001637_pt1 | contig 20486 bp, 22 predicted proteins | sample 101ome_20_FD_133758 | JGI IMG/M metagenome (GOLD analysis project Ga0181568, IMG submission 133758) | Coastal salt marsh microbial communities from the Groves Creek Marsh, Skidaway Island, Georgia - 101404AT metaG (megahit assembly) | ecosystem: Environmental > Aquatic > Marine > Intertidal...
AATTTTATTATGTGATTTATTAATAAAATGTAGGCGAATTCTCTTATAAAATATATTTTTTAAAAATTTTATGTATGGGTTAGTTTAAAATTATAATTTACCAAAATATTTTTATTAATAATGTTATTAATATATTATACATAGTATGTTAATTATAAATATTATATTTTTATTAATAATTTTTTAAATATATTATAAATAACCGTTTAATTAAAAAATATTATGTTTTTATTTACTTTTTGTTATATAAATTATTTAAAAATATAAAAATATTATTTTATATGAATAGAAATCAAAAATATTTTTTTTATCAATGGTTAAGTATTAATAAATATAATATATTGAATTTAAATACAAATAAATTAGAACGTAAAATAGAATATTATATATATACAGGCCATACAAACAATTTAGATAGAAGATTAAAAGAACACAGAAAAAATCCACGATATAGATCAAAAAAAAATAAACAACTTATTTGGTTTGAAGTATATAATACAAGAGATGCAGCACGCAATAGAGAGTATGAATTTAAAAATTGGAGCAAACTATATAGATGTAATTCAAGAAAACATATAGATTTTATAAAATTTATGATTAAAAATAATCAAAAACTTGACTTATTTGAAAAAATAATAAATCATGAATCATTACTTTCAATTCGAAAACAAACTAATCGTAATATAAAACATAAAAAAAATGTAGGGATATTATTCTAAATCACTATTTTATAAATTTTACTTTTTTTATTTCTATTTTTTTACATTTTATGACAAATATATTTTCAAATTTATGACAAAAAATCTTCAAAAAAAAAGTATTTTCATCCAAAAAATTTCATAAGATACTACAATACATTTATAAGACCTATCCCTAACAATGGCGCTATTTGGCGCACATATTAACGATTTTATTAAAGACATATTAACGATTTTATTTACATTTTATACAGTATGTGACGCATTTTAAACAAAAATATTAATTTTATATTAACCTAAAAATTAATAATTTTACTTTTTTTATTTCTATTTTTTTACATTTTGTGACAAATATATTTTCAAATTTATGACAAAAAATCTTCAAAAAAAAAGTATTTTCAAAAAATTTCAAAAAAAAATATATCAGCATCAGGATTCGAACCTGAGAAGCTTACGCACTAGAACTTGAGTCTAGCTCCTTTGACCACTCGGAAATACTGACAAAAAAATATTTCCCCCACAGGGAATCGAACCCTGGCCAATTCGGTGAAAGCGAATTATCCTAACCACTGGACCATAGGGGATGAGTGCTCCATGGCGGGCTCGAACCGCCGACCTCCGCGTTATAAGCACGTTGCTCTACCAACTGAGCTAATGGAGCTGATACAGGTTTCTAATAAAATAATCATAAAAAGTGATTTTTTTTAGGGTTTGCTGTGAGAAACCTTAAATGCTGAAGGTGGGATTCGAACCCACGAAGCCGTAGCAGTAGAGCTTAAATCTACCCCCTTTGACCGCTCGGGAACCTCAGCTGAATGTATATATATTTATTATAAAATTGTATCAATAATGCTCCATACCGGACTCGAACCGATGACCTGCGCGTCATAAGCACGCCGCTCTACCAACTGAGCTAATGGAGCTGTTTAAGACTTCCTTAATTTTTTAAAAACAAAATTTGGATAATTGCTGTATGAAGTCTTACTATGCTGAAGGTGGGATTCGAACCCACGAAGCCGTAGCAGTAGAGCTTAAATCTACCCCCTTTGACCGCTCGGGAACCTCAGCTGTTTTATTTCATCCACTCACTATATATATATATATTCTATTTTCTAAATAGGTTATTTCATATATATATATATTATATTTTTAAACCCATCACTCACCTATGCCCACAATGTGGATCGAACACATGACCTTCAGATCTTCAGTCTGACGCTCTCCCAACTGAGCTATATGGGCCTCCCTCCTTCTTATATATATATAATGTTTTATTTCTAAATATGTTATATATATATGTATTATATTTCATTTTTTTTTTATTCTTATAAGCATTTCATTTAATATCCTATAAACATTTTATATAATAAAAAACCACACCTCACCACTCTTGACTCCCTGTCAGACTACACCACATCTATCACAGACCTACCATAGACCTACCACAGACCTATCATAGACCTACCACAGACATGCTATAGACCTACCACAGACCTACACACGCCCATCCCACGAATATTCATTCATATCAACCCCAACCCAGCTCCACTGTACCCCCCCTCATCCACGTCTCCCACGAATACACCTTCCTCTACCCTCTCTCCAATGAATGCCTCCCCTTCCGCTCCCCAAGCCACACACCTCCCTCCACCCCACAGCTCATCACCACCCTTGTGCTGTCTAGGATTAAATGATTACAGTGTCTAGGATTAATATAAGCTCCTCTTCGTGCTGTCTAGGATCCAGTCTATAGGATGCTATGTATAGGATGTGAGGTCTAGGTTCCAGTCTATAGGATGCTATGTATAGGATGTGAGGTCTAGGATCCAGACAATGTATAGGATGTGGAGTCTAGGATGTATCGCCTAGGATATCCTGTCTAGGATGTACCGTCTAGGATGTCCTGTCTAGGATGTCCTGTCTAGGATATGTCGTCTAGGATGTACCGTCTAGGATGTCCTGTCTAGGATGTGCTGTCTAGGATTCAGATTCAAAATTGAATCGCCTAAATTGACCGTCAAACACATTATGTGCTACACTGACACGCTCGCATCGCTCCAAGCTTCCGTCCTCAAGGGGGTCAAAATTGATTCCTCTGACAAGACAGACAACACAACAGCAATGCAAGCCATCACACGCAACATTACCGAGTTTGTCAACAACAGTGACAACCACAACGCCGACGCCCTCGCTGCCTTCAAGGAGCTCGAGGTTTTCGTCACAGAACAGCGCCGCCTTCTCACCTCCAATGTCTCTTCTGCCAAGAAGGACGCAGAGGCAGATGAGCGCCGTGCTGAAGCCGAGCGCAAGGCCGAGGCAAAACGCATCGAGAAAGCTGAGGCTGCTGCTGACCGCAAGGCTCAGTCTGAAGCCAAGAAGGCCCGCAAGGCTGCGCTTCTCAAGCTCAGCAAGATGCTTAAGAAACCCAAGTCGCCTATCTCTGGCAAAACTGATGGTGAAGTCCGGAAGTGGGCTATGATCGGTGCCAAAAACAACTTCGCTCCTATCAAGAAGGCTAACAACAAGCTCCGCCGAGAGCAGAAGAAGAGGGACAAGGAAGAAGCCGCTGCCGCACGCAAACTTGCCAATGCTGGTAAGCCCAAGAACGCAGCATACTCCAAATTCTGCTCTTGGTTCCTCGCTGATGCCCAGGAGATCGAAGATGCTGGCTTCGAGAACAAGCGCGACTACAACAAGTTCGTCTGGGCTGAAGGCCTCGACGGTCTTGAGTATGACGAATGGGATGTCTACAAGAAGTCTCCAGAGGCTCCTTGGAACAAGGACGAGTAGGCGCTCAATGAGGGGGTGAGGGGAGGGAGATGAAGGGTTGAGGGATTATATAGGGACGGTGAGGGGAGGGAGGGGTCGGGTGAGGGGGAGGAAAAAACACGAGGAAGGTTTTTTTTTGACCCATTACAGAATACACATCTCACACAACCCCCACCCACAACACAGAATACACATCTTAAATTGAAATGCTTGTAGATTGACTGCTAATCAGCATGTCTGTTACGTACTCCCGTGCCCTCCACAACCCCAAACTGCCCCACAAGGCTCCTCCCAAGCCCCCTGTGCGGTCAACCTCCGACCTCCCCATCCCTGTAGAAGCCCAACTACAGGGACAAGTAAACGACGCACCACTCGTCTCACTTGAAGACTGGAAAGCATTTCTCGACGCGATACCTGACGATATTTGGGCCTCCAAGTTCTCCAACTCACGACACATCAACGCAGCCAATGGCGTTTTCCCCATGGTTGGCCTTAACAAAACGGTTACCCTCAAATCTGCCACTGTCAAGCAATTCAAAAGTAAGATGTACGCTCTTTCCGAGTGGGAACTTACCAAACTCTTCTCACTTGGAAACCCCACCATCCCTGAAGCCCAAGGAGGTCTGACATTCGAGAACATCTGCCGTCACATCCACAGTTCCGGTCGCACAGATGTCACGAGCAAGCCATTCCCACCAAAATTCTTCCTTCATCCTGACGGAGGAAACAACTACTCCGTTGCACTCCGACGCATCTACTTCTATGTCAATCTTGCCTAAAAACCCTCTCCCTTACAGCGGCTGGGCTGGAAAACAGTTGAAGGAACTGTTTTTTTTACACATTTCACAACCTCCTCGCGACTCACCTGAATACAGAATACAGAACCCAAATTGAATCTCCGTCTATGATCTCTCATCCAACATGCAACACGTCGCACAGATCGAGGGGCTCCAAACCAACATCCTCTCCCACATTCCCCAACACCTCTGTCTTATGGCACAGGTTTCCAAGGACTGGATCACTCCCTCCAGAAACCAAGCATCTTCTGTTATTATGCAGATGAGTGATGAATTCATCACCACACTCAACACTTGGTCTTCTGACAGAAAAAAACTCAAAGCAGATTGGAAGCGATATCGCCAAGAGGCGTTCCTCAATAGAGCTCTTGGAGCAAGAGAATGGGGAGCTACACCAAATATCTCATCCAACAAAGCTTCCCTCGCCATACAAGACCTTCTTTCGACAAACAAACGCTACCAACCCTCATCCAGATTCAAACATCGACACGAAGATTATTTGAATCTGTGTTCTAGGCTCTCCCTTCTAAAAGTTCAGCCTAAAAAAGATGGCACCGGCTTCCTTATATGCTACAGTCATGTAGTATATAACCGCGCCGAACGACTCTTCCGCACTCTACACAAACTTATGTGTATGCGCGAAGATCTTTTCAGACTCTTCACTCTCGTCTCCCCCTCTACAGGGATCAAGCAACGCTGCAGTTTTATCAAGGCTACACGCCCTGATCTGATGATCCAACGTCTATCAGTTCTCACAGATTACCTCCAAAAAACTTAAAATTACACAACACACACACACACATCCACACACAGCAGTATGACTATGAGGACGATTAGCGTTCTTTTTACAGATCCCAAATTGATTTCTATAACCCTCACCATTACCAACATGGGGAACAATCACTCACACACATCCTCCAACTTCAACCCTCCACCAACCAAACCACTCCCCTCCTATATCCCATCACATTCTCTCTTCCCCCCAGCCACAACATTCACCCTCCCTAGTGAAGACACACTCCCAGGTGATTACAGCGTTATTCACCGTAAACTTATGAAACAAGAACCCCCCAAAAGCAGTTGGTGGTTACAACCACCGTCCGCTCCACGCTACCTTCTCACAACTTACTCTGTCTCCCCCTCCACCACGTTCACCGATCCTCAAGGATGGCATCCAGACTATTAATTAGTCAATCCCAATACAGCGGGTCGCGCTGGGAGAGAGCAGTTCTCTTTTTTTTATACACACAATACATATTCTAAATTGATCTCCCTACACTTATCCCCAACACAACAACTGTTCCACCAACAAACATGGCCACCAACTACTCTTACGAAGGATCCCTCCACCCCAACTGGGGTTTCCCAAAAGACCCCTTCCGCGACGCAGGTGAAACAATCACACCCCAAGACCTCCAAAAAATCCTCTACGACGAGCTCGGTTTTGAACGCTCCCTCGACGAAGTACCTATGTTCCTCTGCAAGAGCTTTTGTACTTGGCCGGAACAGGGGGGGATTCCTAAGGACATCCTCATCCTCCGGTTCAATGTAAGAGAGCAAGCATACAACAAAGGAAGCAAACAACCCAGGGATTTATATGACATTCTTATAAATCTCTGTTTGAAGATATATTCAAAACTACCTCACATCCTGCCGCTTAAACAAGAAAACGAATATATCATGCTCGCCTTTCACGACCATCTCTTCATCAAAGGTCCCCCCTTCTGCTAACCTCACCTCCCAACCAGACAACAATACACCCCTACCGCCCCATCATACCCTCCAACAGCGGGCCGCGCTGGAAGAGAGCAGTTCTCTTTTTTTTTTGCTTTTTACACAATACACATCCTAAATTGAATTCTCTAAACCTCTACCACAACAACAATATGGCCGCTCTCACTCGCACCAACTCTACCTTCGTCGCCCCCGCCCCCAGGGCAATCGGCGCACCCAACATGTCTCTGGAACACGACCATCGCCAGAAACATCCAGGTTCTCTCTATTCTGACGAGAACCACACCCACTTCAACACTCCCAACGGAGTTGTTGAGGTCCCACGCCCTCTTCTTCTCGGTTCCGACGATTGGAAAATCGCCCAATTCGCCCAGAAGAAAACTGAAGCTGAATCTGAAGGAAACCCTCTCACAGCCTCACAGAAAAAGCGCATCCGTGCTGCCATCAACAAGGTCGCCGAGGCGGCCAATGACAAGCGACTCGCCGAAGAGAAACATGCAAAAGAGACAGCCGAAGCCGAAATCCTCCGTAAGCAAATCCGCAAGGATAAAAAGAAGGCGAGGATGAAAGAGGCCAAGCAAAACAAAACCGAAGAGAAACAGGCCGCTCTCCACCAAGAAGCAATCCAGCTTGTGGAACAGTGTGAGAAGCTCGGCATCGAGCTTCTTATCTCACCCTCGGCCACAGATGAGTATGCCATCGAAATGTGCCAAGATGCTATCCTCAAGTATATGAAAACTCCTCTCACAGAAAAAGAACGCAAAGCTCGTGAGGATGCATTCGCCAAGCAGGAGGAAAACATCTATGCTGATGTCCGCGCCAAGGAAATTTTCCTTGATGGCAAGACAAATCTTGTTGCCGCAAACCAAATGGTCGAAGGTGAACAGTTCCAACTTCCACTCAAGAAGAAGAAGAAAAACAAGAACAAACCTTCCTCCAAATCCCAAGTCCCTGCTTCCGAGCCTGAAGTTAATATCGACTGGGGTGAGGATGTCAAAATGGGCACACCGCTTACCAAGAAGCAACGCAGCAGGATCGCATACCAAAATCTCGCCGCCAACAGTGCTTGAAGGAGCAACAACCATTCGAGGCAAAAAAATGATGGATGAGGGGAGAAGGAATTATATAGGGAAGATGAGGGGAGGAGGAATTATATAGGGAAGATGAGGGGAGGAGGAATTATATAGGGAAGATGAGGGGAGGGGGAGGAAAAAACACGAGGAGGGTTTTTTTTGTTTTACATATCTCAAATTGATTTCTTTATTCATGTTGTTTATCCCAACAAAATGGATGAAGTCAAATATATCATTGATGCTCACAATCGCCATCTCAAAAAACAAAAAATACTAGACGATGCCGCTGAAAAACTCCGTAAAGAGCTATCCACATATTCCGGTCGCAAGCGTCTCAAAAATAAGCAAAAAGCACTCGCCAGTGAGCGCAAAAGACTACAACGAGCTTCACAAGCCACATGACTTGTATTTCTACACATTTTTTAAAATCTTAACAATCCTCTTAACATCACCCTAACATATACACTAACGTTTTTACAACACATCTAACACATAATCCAAATTGATTTTCCACTTCTCCTCTATTACCAACCATGGGAGCATTCACATCCACTGAACAAAAATACCACCAACTCCAAGCCAACTTCCACCACTGTGCCAACGCACTCGCCGAACTTGAGTTTCAAATTGAGTTTTCACACATTGAAGACGGTACCCCCATTCCATCTTCCTTCCCTACCCCATATACATATTGGGGAATCGGTCGCGACAACAATACCTCTACTACGCCCCCACCCTCATCCACTCCCCTCCCACAAGGACAAATTGGAGAACCCCCTGAACTCTTAAACATTTCAGAAGAACTCCAACAACAACTTCTCTGTCCCATCACACAAGAAGTTATGTTTGATCCTTGGATTGATAATGAAGGCAACACCTACGAGTATGCTGCCATCATGGCACATCTTACACGCTCCAAAACTTCCCCCATCACACGCTCCCCTATGTTTCCCACCCAACAATATCTCCGACCCAATCGTTCTCTACGTGATATTATCCAACTCTACACTAAACCATCTTCTTCTCCTCCTCTACCACTTCATACCAAAAAAACCGCCTAAAAAACCCCTCTCAAAAAAACCCTGAACCACTCTCCTCTAAAATCCCCACCCCAAAACTAACTTTTTTACATTTTTTCATCCCCACTCACCCCACTCCCCCAAACTAAATACTCCCCAAACCCTACCCTCTTCATTTTTTTTTTCACACAATACAGATCCAAAATTGAATTCTCTGAACTCCTACTTCAACACCTCAAAATGTCCGCCATTGTCGCCATTCAGAACGCTACTCGCATGCTTACCGCCGCCGAGCGGGAGCAAATTGCTGGTCTCATCGACAATCTTAGGGCTAAATCGAGGGAGCTGAACTCTGAAGCATCCAAGCTTGATAGAGCCGCTAAAACCGAAGCCACCAAGCGCAACACTCTTCTCACCAAGATTCACCTGATTGATCCTGACTTCCAGGTGACAGAAGGCCAATCTTCTGAAGATTTGAAGACTGTTCTTGCAGACGCCAAGTCTTACAAGGCCAATAAGGCCAAGGAAGATAAGCGCCGAACACGTCTTGAGAAGAAGTGGAATGACTCCGGTTTTGAGGGTGAGTGTCCTGAAATGGATAACGATACCCTTGACGCTTACATCAAAACCTTGCTCGAACGACGACGTGATGCGGAGAAGGCCGCCAAGAAGTTAAAATCACAAGCTTCGTCTGCTGAAAACAAACGTAAGAATTTGTACGAGAAGTTGACTAAACTTGGACTCAAACCTGACGAGCATTCCACAATGGAAGATTTGCAAGCTCTTCATTCACGTCACAACCAGTCCGAAAAACAACGTGCCAAGGATGAACGCGACATTAAGAAGTTCCGCAAGCAATTGGATGACCTCATTTTGAAGAATCCTGATGCTGGTATTAATAATGTCCCCAATGACGCCGGACCTAACACTCTTGAAAATGCCGTCAAGAACGCACGTGAAACACGTGATCTCTTCAAGAAGGCACAGAAAGAACAAGATAAACAACTTAAGGCTCAAGAACGAGCTGATAAGAAGGCCGCCGAACAGCAGAAAAAAAATGATGAGAAGGCCCACAAACTGGCAAATAAGGCCGCCGGTATTAAAGGACCCAATAAAAATGGATTCTATCAAGCATTTACTGCTTGGATTACCGACCAAATCGCCGCCGGTAATATCAACCAATCCGACGTTGATGATGTCGGTGGTAAGGGCAAGTATAACTCCATCAGATGGAAGGAAATGTCCGATTCCGAGAAGAAGGACCCACTTGCTCCTTGGAACCGAATTTCCGCCTAAATTCTTATCCACATTACTTCACCCTTAATTTTATACTATAACAAAAAATTCTTGTGTTAGAGAACACATCTCAAGTGAGAGGAGGTTTTTTTTATATATTACATTTCATAAACCCTTTATCTGCCCTCTCTTTTTCCCATAATACATATCATAACCCCCTTATCTACCCTCTCTTTTTCACACAATACAGATCCAAAATTGAATTCTCCTATAACTACCACTATTCAACTCACTGTAATGTCTGCTTCCAACTTTCCATCTGCTCCCCTCAATCCCCTCCTCCCCCACGAGGACCACAAAAAATCTCCCCCTGATGAGAAACAAGAACTCTTCAACAAAGCACTCGATAAAGCATGCGACTGCCTCTTCTTTGAACTCGCACGCGGCCTCGCCGGTGGCTTCCCACACAAGGGCCAAGAGCAACAAACTCTTATCGATCAGTGGCAGAATTGCGTTGCTCTACACGACGCTACACCACCCAATACACGCAAACAAAATCCACAACTCTATTACCGCTTCTATGCCGGTGATCACTACAATCTTCTCGATGGACCTGCCGGTAAGGAAATTGATATCCCCTTAAATAAGGCCGGCAAACCCATCAAATTCACTCCTAGCACTCTTCTGTCAAAAAATTGTGACTATTTACGACAGTATGTTAAGGACAAAGGATATATTCCCCCTGGTCTCTGTCTCCTTGTCTTCCGACAGAAGCAAGATTGGACTTACAGTATCATCATCACACGAGACAAAAACGGTCCTTCCCTATCCGACTGGGATTAGAACCCCCCCCACCACTCCCCACACATTCTCCATCTTAATTTAAATACACCCACACACACACACACACACACACACACACTGTGCCACACCCACAAGCGAGCGGAGGTTTTTTTTACACATAATACAAAATACAAATTGATTTCTCTCTTCTTATACCCTAACACAAACGAGCGCAGGTTTTTTTTTACACACAATAGAAAACCAAAATTGAATTCTATGTGTTCCATCATTATCCACAATGGCACCCACTGTTTCCACCCAAGAAAACTGCGCTCGCTATAAACGAGCACTTGCCAGAGCTTCCGGTAAACGGCAAGTCAAAGGCATTTCACCCACCCTGGCCCAAAAAACTCAAGAGTTTGCTTTAAGACAGCAAGCACACACCTCACCAGAACAGCTCACACAAACAGTTCTTGATGCAGTTTCTATGTACAGTCAACTTAAAAAATTACAACTTGGCGGTAGAAACACAAAAAAACTCCTAGGCAAAATCATGGCAAGAAATGCCAAGGATTTGGCCTTTTCACAATTTTATAAAGTTTGCGAAGACTTTCACGATTGGGAAAAGGCCATCGATTTCCTTAACACACGTTCTGAAGATTTTGAACTAAATGTACGGCTTGCATTTATTGCACGTCAAATCATCAACCAAACCATCCCACAAGTTGAAACACTTAGACGCACAAAAAAACAATCACCACTTCAATTTGAGGATGACACTGTTTATCCTCTTTATGAATGTGCTGAATGCGACCACCAATTTCGCTCTGAAGTCCCAATTGACGAAAACCATTGCTCCGCTTGTCGTTGTATCACACATGACGCCCAACTTATTGATGAATCCAATGAAGCCTTACAACATCAATGCCCCCTCCATCCAAAGCCCTTCCCCCCAACCCAAACTTACTTGGACGGTTCCATTAAGTATATCAAACTAGTTGGTTTTGCCAGTGGTTTCGACTATGAAGACAAGAACATAGAAGCATGCCAACAAACTCTCGACCAAATTGATCAACTCATTGATGCTTCATCTGATAAGATTTATGTTATCTGGGACAACGACCAAGATGGCGATGGTGCACTTCAATATGTTCTTCGTCAACTTGCTTCCACATACTCCTATGACTATCTCGGATTTATCCGAGTCAAGCGAGATGTTGACCCTGACAATCTCATCAGGGAAATGGAACATTTTGAAGTCATAAATGTCGTCAATACTACTGATGAACTCAAAGGTGCTCCTCCTGGTGATTGGAGTTTTCACGGCAAAATCGGTATTGACAAAATGGTCTTACACGCAGCGCATCAGTTCCCTGAACCACGCAATCTCGCCATCTTCTTTGTCGGTGGTGCTACTACTGCTTTCGCCACTTCACAAGAAGGACAACCGGAGGGTGAAGCTCCCTATTATAAGAGAAAATATCCACATATTCCACTCTTCATCAATGAAAATGTTTCACGAAACGGTCAAACATCAGCAGACTTTGGTTGGACTGCTAAGGATGGGGATGAATTCAAATAAACATATCCATTCAATCTACAAGAACAAATAAATTACATACGTTAAATACACAACTGTATACTTGAATACAGAATACACGTATAGTGAGAGGAGGTTTTTTTTACATATATTACATATTATAAATTGATTTGCATGTTAATCCCTAACAATACGCAACATGACCGCCCTCACCCCGCAACAACTCAGTCAACTTATTGACCTCGAAAAATGGTTACAAGCTGCAAAACAATCTTCTACCACAAAAGAATGGTCCGAATTATCTAAAATAGAACAAAAAAAATCTTGTCCTGATATTCCTGAACCAAAACCACCGTCCTCTGAAAAAGCACATGTCAACTCCTCCTCTTGTGCGAGTATTCTAGGAGGAAGAACAGAACAAGAAGACACAATGCATCGTCTTAAGAAAAATCTTCCTTGTGATGGTGGAGAATATTGTATGGAAGCTGTTTATGACGGACATGCAGGCAATGATGTATCCAAATGGATGGAAACACACGCTCTTCCCTCTATTCACCAAGAAATGTATGAATATTTGGAGAGGCTCAAAGTTCCACTTAACGGACATCATCTTGCTGATATTCTCCAAAAAGTCCAAGAAAAATGGCTGGAAGATATGCCCTCCACATTACAAGGTGGATGTACCACAACCATTCTATTCCACTTTTACAAACTTAATGCAACTGCATCTCTTATTGTAGGAGATGGTCGCATTTATATGTATAATAAGATTGGTCAAATTCCTGTTCTCGAACAATGGCGTTTTGATGGTGAAGTCACTTATCATCATAACGCACAACGTGTTATTCAACCTTGTCTTACAAGACTACAAGTCTTAACAGGTCCAATTTTCGCCAAAAATGGAAAACCTCAAGATGTTGGTACATCAATTGATCTTGTTAATTTTGATGACTATTACTCTTCTGTCAATGAAGAGGAATGGTACGAATGGAAAACATATCTCTTATCTAAATATGCTAATCCCTGTCAAATTCTTAAATTCCCTGAAAAGGTACCAGGCTCATCATCTTGGCGTATTCCACATCAAATAGAACCCACACGTGCTAATGCTCCCAATCCAAAATCTGGAGGTGAAATAGCCATGCGATTTGGAGAAGTTACTTGGACTTATCTTCCTAAAGATACCACATTCAATGATTACTCTTGGGTAGTAGCTTGTGATGGTCTTGAAGACTTGGATGCCCTTAATCCGCAAATTATTGCCAATTTACTTCAAGACCATAAACAAGAATTCCAAAACTACTACGATAATCACAAATTTCTCTGTCACTCCTCTCTTCAAACTGCTTTCTCAATCTATGAGAAAAAACATCCACGACCATCTCCTTCATCACCCCTTTCCGAGAAACTTGATTGGGTACTCGAATCTGGTAATGGACTTGGACCTCTTTGCACTTATCTTGATGCACCATGGACTCGTTCTATTCAAGAAGCACGTGATGCCTTCTTTGACTACGAACAAGGCAATCGGACACTAACTATGTCTGAAATCATCGCATACTATGCAAGTGCACGTTTCTCACCGGATAATGTGAGTCTTTGGGTTACTCATTAAATCTAATTAGTTAACATAACAACTGATAAATAATACAAAATACTAAATGCTAAATACAAAAAAACACAAAACATACAAAATACAAAAAAAAACACAAAAAATACAAAATACAAAAAAAACACAAAAACACAAGTGAGTGGAGGTTTTTTTATGACACAATACAAATCCTAAATTGATTTTTTTGTAATGAAGTAGATTACATCAATGGCTGGCAAAATTTCCATCCCACCCAGTCCCCATTGGAAACCTCATCCACAAGTATCCATTCGTATACTCCCTAAATTATTCAAATGGAGAGCAATGGTGAACCAGCTGCTAAATTATCCAAACATCTCACTTCAAGCAGATTCTGAAACTACCGAAGAATTCCAAGAAGCATTTATGTATGCTATTCAACATTGGAATTCACAATGTAGGCATCCATATCCTTGTCAACACGGACGACAAACACTCTCCAAAAAACAACGAAAACAATCTCTTGGTAAACCATTCGGTCAAAGTTTATGTGGACTTTGTATGTTAAATCACTTTGTTAGCCAAAAACGTGAAGAAATGGAGGTCCTTTCTCCTGAAGAAATTTCTGCTTGGTACTTTTCAGATTCAGATGATGAATATATGTCAGATTCAGATGATGAAGACATCTATAATAAAATGCAACTTCAACGCTCTCCTTCTGGTACACTCAAATTTACAAAACCCTATTTACAAACTTTACAAACCGGAATCACTGCAAGCTCATCCGCTTAATTCTGTATCTAATATCGTTCCAGATTAATTTTGATTATTAAAAATTACATAACTCTACTTTTTTAAAAATATTAATAATTCATTATTAATAATTCGTTTTGATAACCTCTAAATTTCAAATTAGGAGATAAACTTCTATGTATCGGTATTTTTATAATATTATATTTGTTTTTTGGAAAATGCTTTCTAATAAATTTTGAATCTGAATTTGATAACATCACATAACAACCACGTTCATCTAACTCCTCAACCATTTCAACTAAATCTAAAAAATCATCCTCATCCCATTCATTATTTGAATAATTCATATTATATTTTGTAAAATCATCTGGTACATAAGGAGGATCTAAATATACAAAATCCCCCTTTTTTGCTGTTTTTAAAGCATCATAATAATCAACCGACGTTAATTTTACTCCTTTAAGTTTTTTTGAAAATTTCTCTATTTGTTCCTTCTTATAAAAACGTGGATTTTTTACATTTGCAAAAGCACTTGTTAATATACCATCTTTATTTATTTGAAATAATCCATTAAAACTTGTCTTATTTATACTAATATATAAAGCAGCTTTATCTAAAGTATATTTATTTATTAATTTATTAAATTTTTCACGAAATCCCAAAAATACCTCTTTTTTATTATTACTTTCTAAATATTCTTTTTCATATTTTGCTACTTTTTTTATTAATTTTTCTGGCGATTTTTTCATTTGTTTATACAAATTCATTACATTTTTATTACAATCGTTCAAAAATACTTTTTTTTCATATGGCATATATAAAAAAACAATTGCTCCGCCCACAAAAGGCTCATAATAATCATTAAATTCTTCTGGCACATTTTCTATTATTTTATCTATTATTCTTTTTTTACTCCCTACCCATCTTACTATTGGTATATATTTGTCTTCTTTGGCTACCATTATACTTATTAATATATATTTTTTTTTTTGCATTTAAACTTTATTCTGAATTATTATCATTTTACTTTTTAGATTTATAGATTTCAAAATTGAAAATTCTATTCCATTGCATTATCTATTATGCAAGCCTCATCCACCAACTCTCCACCATGTCCATTCCATTCCAATCAAATCACTGCATCTAATGCCATTATTGATGAATTCCAAGATAAATATTACGTACAACTCCAAGCACAAATGCAATCCGGTAAAACAGGTTGTGGTCTCTATACAGCATTCAAAATGCTTCAAGATAAAACCATCCAAAACTGTTTCATCATCTCCGGAATGAGTGACACCTCCATCAAAACACAATGGCAAAACGAAATACGAACATTGGGGCAATCTTATCTACAATTACTTACAGATTCTCCAACCGACTTATCAAAAATTTTCAAAAAACTACCTACAAATATTTATTTTAATAGAAATCTCGAACATATCACAGATATTTCCAAAATCTCTAACTCCTTAATCATTATTGATGAAATCCATTATGGTTCTACAGCACACGGTTCTCTTCACAGATTTCTACATAAATTTGGTCTACAAAATATCATTCAGGGACAAGAATGTTCCATTTTACCCGAACATAATATATATATATTATCCATTACAGCTACACGAGCTAATGAAGATAGTATTTACAATAATGAAGAAGATGAATCAGTCAAGAAATATTGGGGACGTGTCTATATGGAACCAGGTGACTCATACAAGAGTATTATGGATTATCATACACAAGGATTAGTTCATTCCAATATTAAACTAGAAGTTGCAAATGAACCTAAACTTCTTGAAATTCTCCGAAAATATCAATCACAATCCAAATATTTTATCATACGAGCTATCGGTAAACAACGTGACTATCTCCTTGAATTCCTTATTCAACATAACATCAAAAAAATTCATTTTGACGCAGAAACATATTCACGAACCCCATTCTATAACATTGAACCTACAGAATTCACTGTTGTCATTATTCGTGGTAAATTACGTCTCGGAAATCAACTCAACAAAACATATATTTGTGGGGTTTTTGAATCCTCCGATAAAATGAATAACGACACGCTACTACAAGCACTCCCTGGACGTGTATGTGGTTATAACATCCCACATGATATCGACATTTATGTACCTCCAACATTTAAATCTTGTATTGAAGAATACAATGGTATTTCACAACAAGATTCTACTGTATCTATGACTAATACTAAATTTGTTGGTAAAACTACACCAGAACTCAAAAAACTCTGTATGCATAACACCGACATCACCAACTCCATCCAATCATTTCTAAAAACTAAAAACAAAATCGAAACTACAATGCTTCGAGATTGGCGAAAATCCCAAAATCTATGGAAGCAATCTATCCAACAGAAAAAAACTCTTCCACCTGATGAATACCAAGCATTAACTCAACAACATATGAATCAAGCTCTATCAAAAACAGAATTTACCCGTAGATATGGTGTCTACAAAATCTTGGATAAACTACCTGGTGGTGCTACCGGTTATTATATTGGTGGCGAAATTCTTAAACATGCTTGTGATGATATTGACCTATACCGTAGCAAACCTAAATCCAACGACGTTATTGCTTATATGAAACAGAATTCACATTGGTTGAGTCATTCGGTATAATTAACTATAATTAACTATAATTAACTATAATTAACTATAATACATTTTTAGATTTCAAAATTGATTTCTATATTATATCCTATATTTACCAAAAATGTCTGTCATCTATCTTCTTCATTTTGACTCAAAATTTCACAATAGCAATTTTGAAGAAAAAACAAAAATAATAAATGAATGGGCTGATCTTCAAAAAGAACTTGATAATAACAATATACTAAAAAAAACATTTAAATTACTTAAACCTGAATTATCATTTGAACGTGAAATTCAACAATTATGTGGAAATAATTTTTCTATAAATTATTTAGTTTCAGAATTAAAAAAAAAAGAAAAACAAAATACTTTAATATGTAAATATATGAAATATTTATCACAAAATCCAGATACAACACTTAAACAACTTAACGAAAAATATAATATTAGTAGAAAACAATCAATAGCAAGTGATAATCCTACTCATAATCCTTGGTACAAATCCTTAGTATGTTATACACCATTAGGTGCTATTTTTACTTCTACAAGAGATAATGCAAAAATATCAAAAACATGGAAAATAGTTATAAAATACTATTTCAAGTAAATTTTATTAGTTTGGTCTAATTAATCATAATAAATTTTTAAATTTCAAAATTGATTTTTTATTCTTATTCTTAACAACAACAATGGATCCCTATTACTTTCTCGACACCCTTGAATCATCAAACGAAGATGTAGACTTGAGTGAATTTTGTGAATGTTTGCCTAATGGCGATTGGGAACTAAGTAGTGAAGATGACACCATTATTTATAAAAATAAATCCTATCAATCCGTAAATTATGATAATACCCAAAAAAAAATTTATTTTAAAAATAATAATCAAGTTGAACTCGTATTAGAACTACTAATTCGTGAAACATAAAATTTTGATATAACAAGTTAATTATTACTATAATAGATTTATAGATTTCAAAATTGATTTTTATATTTTATTTTTTTTAAAATGAATAACTTTCAGGTTTATGTGGCCAAGACACAACATGGCAAAACTTTTGTATCAATTAAAAATATTGAAATGGATATTGAAGATGATGATATTGAAGGACGCTCACTTCATATAGTATTAACTATGAATACATTATGTAATGCAGATCAATTTACTAAACGACTTTCAGGATTTTCTGAAAAACACGGTAATGAATCTATTTGTGTTCTTGCAAGTAAAAAAATAGGTAATTTTACAATGATACAAGGTAAAGATGTTTTAGATACTTTGATAGGAAAATGTTCTCGTAAAGAAAAATGTCCTAAAATATTAGTAGCTTGTACTAATTCAAAACAATTATCTACTCTAAATCAATTTATTGATTGGTTAAATACTTCAGATACTATAATTAAACGTATATCTATTCATTGCGATGAGATCCACAAATATATTGAACTCCGTGATTGGCGTAATCATCTTGAAAAAATTGCAAAATTACCAATAACAACAAGAGCTATAGGATATACTGCTACTCCTTTAAATGTTTGGAAAAAAGAAGGATTTTGGGCAAATATTCATATATTTGAAACAGATGTTTATAATAATGAAAATTATGCTGGTATATCTGATATGATCTGGGTTGAAAATGATTCAAAAATATCTTCTGAAAAACATTCTGAATATATAGAAAATATTATAAATTCATATCCTGAAATTTTAGCTGAAAATACAAGAACTTTTATTCCAGCATATACGAGAATTTCAACACATTGTAAAATAAGAGATTTAATTTTTAAAAAATGTAAGGAGGCTGTTATATGTACTATAAATGGTTCTACCAAACAAATAGAATGGTTCACAAATATAGAAAAAAATGAAACAAGAATAGTACCAATTAATCTTAAATCTGAACCAGGAGAAAATAATAATGAATTATGTGAAGAAATCGCAGATATTTTAAATGAACACCATATAAATTTACGACCTTTTATAATTACTGGATATCTTTGTGTTCAAATGGGTCAAACATTAACTTCTTCAAATTATGGTAATTTTACTTCTGCTATTTTCGCTCATACTAATTTGGATAATGATAATGCTTATCAATTATTTGGAAGAGTTACAGGACGTATAAAAAATTGGGATAACTATACACAAACAAAAATATATTGTCCTAAAGAGTTTAAAAATATTGTTACAAAAATGGAAATGTTAGCTAAAAATGCTGCTGAAAATTTAAAAGGTTTAAATGTATCACAGGAAGATTATCTCGAACCTGTTGAAAATGATGGAAATTTTATGAATGGATTTCCATCATTAAAAAGTAAAAAAACTACTTCATCCGCACATATCACAGTCTTCGATTCATTTGAAGATGCTAAATTATTTTCAAAAGATTTAGGAATGATAACTGGATTTCAAAGTAAAGAAAAATATAGAAAAGAAGATGGATTTATTTATGATAATGGTACACATTTAAAATGTAAAATACACTCCTTAGATGAGATTAAGTCTGATACTTCTTGGCATTGTCTTGGAGGTAAAACAATTTCTCGTTTAGCAATTTGTTATGAAGATATAACTAATAAAAATACCGAAAAATATGTAGTAGCACATAATTAAATATTAATATTTAATACGTTTAATCAAAATTTTTTTCTTTATCTTATATATACATGACAAATCATCTTAATTATCTCAAACATTTCAAATCTAATGATTTCAAATATAAAACAACTATTATGAAAACTCTTAAAGTCGGTACTGATTGTAGTGGAATTGAAGCACCCATCCAAGCATTACGTTTACTAAATATACCACATAAACACATTTTTTCCTGTGATAATGACCCACATGTAGTTCAATCTATTAAAGCCAATTATGACTGCAAAATAATTTATGACAGTATTTTTGATAGAGACGCACGTACTGTACCACAAATTGACGCATATATTGCCGGATTTCCTTGTCAAACTTTTAGTACTTTAGGTAAACGTAAAGGTTTTGAAGATACACGTGGCACTATATTTTTTTGCTGTCACGAAACCATTAAATATACTACTCCTAAATTTTTCATTTTAGAAAACGTAAAAGGTCTACTCAATCACGATAAGGGAAAAACTTTTGAAATTATACTTGATAAATTACGAGGTCTAAAAAAATATAATGTTTATTGGAAACTTTTTAATACAAAAGATTACGGTGTTCCCCAAAGTCGTGAACGTATATATATTGTTGGTATCTTAAAAACTTTAGATAAAGGTTTCGAATTTCCACAACCAGTACCACTTGAAATAACTGTTAAAGATGTATTAGAAGAAGAACCCAATAGTAATACTAAATTCGCCCATTTAACAGAACACAAACAAAACCTTATCAATGATTTATTAGCTAATCAAAAAATTACCGATCTATCTAAAAATTGGTCTATGAACCTCAATGTTTCTAATTATAAAAGATGTGGACCAATGTTAGATATTTGCCCTACTATATTAGCTGGTAATGGCGGCGATTGTATCTTTTATTTATCCTCTATTCAACGCCGTTATACTCCACGTGAATACTTAAATCTACAAGGTTTTGGTGAATTTAACCAAGTTGTATCAAATTCAAAATTATATAAACAAGTTGGAAATGCTATGAGCGTCAATATTTTAGCATTTTTATATAAAAATATCCTAAAAACTACTGATTTATAATTATTTTATACTACTATTTACTACTAATTTATTTTTATTTTTACTTTTATTTTCTTTAAAATTTATCCAAAAAATTTTTTTTTTTTTATGTTTTTGAAAAACCAAATGAAAAAAGTTTTTTTCAAAATACTTTCATTTTAAAAAAGTTACCCCCCCCCTTTTTCAAAATTAATTAATTTAATAATTAAATTAATTAAAAATTAAATAA
>Ga0181568_10001638_pt1 | contig 20466 bp, 25 predicted proteins | sample 101ome_20_FD_133758 | JGI IMG/M metagenome (GOLD analysis project Ga0181568, IMG submission 133758) | Coastal salt marsh microbial communities from the Groves Creek Marsh, Skidaway Island, Georgia - 101404AT metaG (megahit assembly) | ecosystem: Environmental > Aquatic > Marine > Intertidal...
AAGAAAGCATAATTCAACAACACGGTTAGCATTTCATACTAATGGCAGTTTACGAAAACCTGAATGGTGGCAAGAACTTGCAAAAATCATTGGCGACAGAGGTGAAGTTATATTTGCAGTTGACGGCATTGGCACTAATCATGAAATGTATAGACGAAATACTAGTTATGACAAGGTCATCGAAAATATAAAATCGTTTGTTAGTGCAGGCGGCAATGCTAGAGCAGATAGTTTAATATTCAAACACAACGAAAAGGACTTTGACGAACTAGAGAAAACATTATACGCAATAGGTGTTAAGGAAGTAAACATAAAAAGCACAACAAGATTTTATGACTTAATGAAATTTCCAGTTCATGATAAGGAAGGTAACGTAGAATACTATCTTGAACCAACAACCATAGAAAAGTATAAGCAAACATCTAAAATAAAACTTGAAAACTTCCTTGATGAAGAATTTACGAGGCAGGTTGCAAAGAATTCAACTGTACAACCCAAGTGTGTTGACAGAAAAGAGATATATGTTGATCCACACGGCAATGTTTTACCTTGCTGTTGGATTGGAAGTGATTGGGTTGAGCAACCTTTGAAAGGAGAACATATTTTACAAATACTAAGAAACATGACAGTACAAGACTCGAAGCAAGTTTTTAGTAACGTAGGTGTTCCTAATCTTAATGATCGTAATATTGAAGAGATATTAAGGGATGAAAATACTTGGAAAACGCTTAATGATTACTGGTACGGCGAAAACAAGTGTTTGACTTGTGTAAAAAATTGTTCAGCGGAGTTATATGACTACTAATTTTCAAGAAATACCATTTGATGACATAGTAAAGTTTGGTCAAAAAACTCTTTTAGGCACCGACCTATTCACGGTTAGTTGGATACTAGGACGTTTTTGTAACTATAACTGTAGTTACTGTTGGCCTTATGCTAGAAGTGACATGCCTGATCATCAAGATTTAGAAGTTTACAAGAATACCATAGACGAAATTAAACGTCAAGCAAGGAATAATGGATTTAAGAACTTTCATTTTAGTTTTAGCGGTGGTGAACCAACGGCCTATAAACATTTTGGAGAGGTAATTGATCACTATGCAAATGACGCTGACGCAGATTATTTAAGTTTACACATGACCACAAACCTGTCTCCGGGTAGTAAATGGTGGAATAAGTTTTTAGAAAACACTAAACATCTACAACGTAGGAGTGTAACAGCAAGTTTCCATGCAGAATTTGCCAAAGAACAGGAGTTTGGAGATAAATGTTTACAACTAATGAAAGGAGGCGTGTATGTTACGATTAATCAAGTCATGGTGCCTGAGCATTTCCAGGATCTTTACGAACGCTTGGAACGATTTGCCGCCAGAGGTATTAACGTCACTCTCAAGCCACAGTCCGATCCCACCGCATCATTTGTCGTGGATGGATACACCGAAGAACAAAAAAACATCATGCAAACAGGGTTCCCGCAAAAAATCCCGGACGCATACAAAGAACTAGTTCCGTTATATCAAATTGAACTAACGGATAGCAAAGGAAACAAATATAACTTTGATCAAGCAGAGCGTTTTAATGCATTTGGGTTCAACAAGTTTAAGGGTTGGACCTGTAATGCAGGTTACCAAGGCATAGTAATACGCACTAATGAAATAAAAAGAAGTTATAGTTGTCATGATGAGATACTTGGAACTTTAGATAAGGGATTTGAATTATTTAAGGAACCAAAAAAATGCATAACACCTAGTTGTGTTAGTAGTGCAGACAGTAAGATACCAAAGGTAAAACATGAAGATTGATCTTGAAGATATAATGTTCTGGATGGATGCGATTCGCAACAGCGAAGACCGTTACCGTACACTTGAAAGTTTCTGGAAAGGACAACTTCGCAGTAAAAAATGGTTAATTGAGAGACTAGAAGAAACCCTACCATTGTTTCATCATCCTAAAAAGATTGTAATACATGGAGGATGGAACGGTGTGCTGGCAAGTATGATGTTTAATAGCACCATCAGTATAGATCATATTACTAGTGTTGACATAGACCCTGATTGCGAGGAAACTGCAAACACCATGAATAAGAAATATGAGATGCAAGGAAAATTTAGAGCTATAACGGCTGACATGTCTGGTTACAAATATGATGCAGATATCGTTATCAATACAAGTTGTGAGCATATTACCCAAGAACAATACATACAATGGTTAGGTAATGTACCGAAAAACTCAACTGTGGTATTACAAAGTAATAATTATTTTGATCTAGACGAACATGTACGCTGTGCCAAGGATTTAGATGACTTTGTTTCTCAAAGTAATATAGAAGTATCCTGGAAAGGTATATTTGAAACACCTAAGTACAATAGATTTATGTTGATTGGAAAAAAATGAATAATTTAAAAACATTACACATAGAAAACCCTAGATTACAAAACCTAATTGATTGGTTTCCTAAGGAATTTTTAAAAGATTTAAAACGTATTTTAATAATTAATCCTTTATTGGATAACAACCTAATACAGTGTATTGAATATTTAAGAATAAGCAATCCTATAGTGATAGTAACAATAGCAACAACAGGCCAGTGCGAAGATAAAAGCATAATGGCTAAGTTAGCAAAACTAGATTGTATTATTAGATTTGAAATAGACGGAACTAGTCAAGAAATACACGGTGTAACCAAGAAATCTAACCTAGAAAACTGTATGCTGAATGCAGAAATCTTCATAGGCAAAGGCGGCGTTGCTGTTTGGGACATGAACATATACAAACACAATGAAAATGATGTAGTAACCGCAAAGCGTTTAGCAGGATCTTTAGGATTTAGACAATTTGTAAGTAAAAGCAGTAGACACAAGGAGCATGAGCCTAGCGAAATATATCCTGTAAAGAAACTAGTTAAGAGTAAATTAAAGACCTGTGAAATTAATTGTAAAAGTATGTCAGATAACTTTGTTTATGTAGACGCAATAGGACATCTATATCCGTGTCAATGGACAGGCAACGAGGAAACTAAGTTAATTGACGATATTGACCTAAACAAAACAAAATTTACAGATGCTCTTACACGATTAAAAGCATACGAAACATCATTTTCTAATGATAGTAGATTAAAGGTGTGTGCGTTAACTTGTGGACTTTATTAAAGACCTAATGAAGCATGTAACTCTGTAAGAGAGTTATTATTCCAAGAATCTTCTAAGCGTAATCCTTGCTCTAATAACTGACGACCGTTACGGTTACCAGTTTCGTTAAGATCCCACATATTAAACGTAGACGTTAACTCGCCCATATCGAACTGTTCTTCTAATCCTAATTTTTTATAGTGACCAAAACCTACTAATGAACCTGCACTATTAACAAAGTATGTAGAAGGTTGTAGGTTTACATAAGCAGAACCTTCGTTGAAAGCACCTTGAATAGCATTCTTTAGTTGATCAATCCAGTTAGGACAAACGTCTTGTAATGTTCCTGCTTCTAGTAATGTTTTTGCATTATTTGCCGCAGTATTATAGTCAAATGTGATAGTCATGTCACTATCGCTAAATGTAATGTTTTCAGCAGTGTGTATGTATGACTTTGATTGGGCCCAAACAGTGTTTGTTTTCTCTCTTTCATACCATGTGTTATCGGAAAATACCATAGCGTAAGTACGTCCGTCAGGGCTGATTTTACCTGTAAACGCTTCTGTGCTACTCTCAGTATGTACTGTCCAACTACTTGTATCTGGCATATTAGGCTCCTTATTTTACTACATGTATTTATCTCATCGATAAGTATTAGTGATATCAACAAGATAAGCAATCATGGACAAATTTTGGTATAATTCTGAAGATTCACAACTAGGTAAGTGGCAACGACAAATAGAGGAAAAAACAGGTAGTTGTTCCTTTTGCGTACTGCCATGGATACATTTTGCTACACGGCCTAACGGTGATATAAGACTCTGTTGTGTTGCTAATAGCAGTGGAGCAAGCACAGGAGATTATACCGGAGGACTAATAAAAAAGGAAGATGGTACTCCGGCAAACGCATCGTCAACAACACCCCTAGAAGCATGGAACGGCGATTTCATGAAATCCGTAAGGACGACAATGCTAAAAGGAGAAATACCAAATAGTTGTAGGAAATGCTTTGAAGAAGAGCGTGATGGAGTGGCAAGTAAAAGGATCTGGGAAACAGGATTTTGGTATCGAGAAGGATTAGACATACACGATCTGTTATCACAGACACAGCAAGACGGCACCGTTCCTGATAAGATACAATACTTGGATTTGCGTCTAGGTCATACATGTAATTTAAAATGTATTATGTGTAGCCCACACGATTCAAGCATGTGGGTAAACGATCATAAAAAAGTTTACGATCAATTTGAACACAAGTTAATAAAAGATCAAATGGCTTGGTCAAGGATAGGCTTTAATAACCAATGGCACGAAAGCGAAGCATTCTGGAACGATTTATATAAGCAAATACCTTACTTGAAACAAGTTTATTTTGCCGGGGGCGAGCCTTTAATAATCAAGGAACATAAAAGATTTCTCAAGGAAATAATAAAACAAGGATACGCTAAAAACATTCTTGTTAGATATAATTCTAATGGCTTGTTAATAGATGATGAGATATTAGAAATATGGAACGAATTTAGAAAAGTTAAGTTTGGTTTTTCACTTGATGCTGTTGGAGAAAGAAATCATTACATAAGATATCCAAGTGATTGGGACACGATTGTGAAAAACTTGCACAAACTTGATAATACACCTGATCATATTCACGTAAGTATTGCAACAGCAGTACAGATACTAAACATAAAACATCTTCCTGATATGGTTAAGTGGAAACTTTCACAAAATTTTAAAAAAATAAACATGCAAACAGTTGAAGGGTCAAATGATACAGGTGATAGTGTTCAGTTAGGTGGAGGTATGATCAATTTACATCTAGTTTGGATACCAACCTATCTCAACATAAGGCTTTTACCTGAGCAAGACAAACAAGAAGTCAGAAGAATATTTTCAGAATTTAAAGATTGGTTATGGAACAATTATAGACAGGATGATGATTTTTGGAAACATAACCCATACGGATGGAAACGCTGGGAAGCAATATTAGATCATATGGACAGCGAGGATCAATCCAAGATACTTCCAGCATTTAAAAACTACATAAACACAATGGATGCACACAGAAAGTTAGATGCTAAACAGATATTTCCAGAGTTAAGCCATTTGATATGATTAAACAAGTTCTAAGTCCTGAAAACAAAGAAACATTTAGAATAGAATACATGATAGGAAATACATGTAACTATAAGTGTTGGTATTGTTTTGCTGATGCAAATACAGGAACACATCGCTGGAATGAAGACTACGATTTAGTTTTAAAGAACTTTCTACATCTGTGTGAGTATCAAGATAAAAATAATAATAAAAAACATTTTGATATCTTTCTAGCAGGCGGCGAACCTACGCTTTGGCCTATGCTAGGAAATTTTGTACAGGATCTAAAACATCATTTACCTTCTTGCACTATATCAATGAGCAGTAATGCAAGTAGAACATTGCGTTGGTGGCAGGAATACAGCAAATACTTTGATAAAATATTATTGAGTTGTCATCATGAAAGTGTAGACATAGAACATTTTATCAAGGTAGCAGATACAGTACACGAAAGTGGTACGCTTGTAAACACAATGGTATTAATGGACGCAACACACTGGGATAAATGTACAACAATAATAGACAAACTGCATACAAGTCAATATCCTTGGTTTATTACAGCAACAGAAGTCCTTACAGATAAGTTTAACTATACAAAGGAACAAATTGATTTCATAGCACAGCCTAACAAACGTATGCCATCAATGGATTATCTAATAGAATATAAACATTTACTAAAAGGCAATCCTACAGTTATAGATGAAAACAATACATATAAAGAAGTTGAACGTAACTGGATCAGTTTAAATAATCTTAACAATTTTTACGGCTGGTCGTGTAACCTAGGTGTAGATAGCATTTACATAGACAAAGACGGAACGCTTACAGGATCGTGTAGGCATAAGATTTATCAAGAAGAACAATATAATTTATATCAAGAAGATTTCATACAAAAATTTAATCCCAGTATAGAACCTATTGTCTGCACAAAAAAACTGTGTTTATGTCAGGATGAAATTATCTTAGATAAGATTAAACTTTAGATTTTGTAATAGGAATATCAGCGGCACAAGTACACCAATTGCGATCGCAAATAATAGGATCGGTAGGAGGAATAAAAGTTCCTTGATAGATGTTACCTAAACTACCGCCTACTCTACAGGTAGCACGATGTACATCACCGTCCCAATTAATCATTAAACTTTCTAAACCTATATTACATTGCCAACCTTTAAATTGATTAAGGTGTTCCTTTATTATATCGTTTGGATGCATAAGTCTATCGTTGTCGATCAGTGTGTTAGGTTCAGCAGTAGCAGTTTGAGATAATAGCCATTCCTTATCTTCCGGACTATAACGTTCGTCATCAAAATCGTCATGATCTCCTTCAGTCCATCTTATTCTACGTAGTGCAAAAGGAACAGCATTTTCTTTAAAATCGTTAACTACATGACGCACTTCGTTCATGTAATCATGATGTGCCATTACATTTACAAATTTAGGAATGTCACTGTCTTTATTATATTCAATTATGGTAGAAAGAACTTTAAGCCAGTCGTTTTCAAAGTGTATGCTAAAGTTGTAGTGATCAATAAATTTTTCTTGTTCCTTATACCAAGATGCTAACCGTGTACCGTTAGTAGTCATGTTAATCCATTTAACACCTTGCTCCTTGCTATAGGATAATAGTTTTTCTATTTGTGGGTGTACACTAGGTTCTCCCCCTGTAAAACTTAACCGTATGTTTCCTGCCTTTACAAGTTCTCTAACAGCACTCTTTAATATTCCTATGTCAGTATGCGGACTATGGTTATCGTGTATTTCTGCTGGACAATATGTACAGTCATAATTGCATCGCTTACCAAGGTTCCATTCAACCTTAATAGTATTTTCATGCGGCCATCTTGATTTAATACTGTGCATTGATATACCTTTTATACTGCGGTGTTATTTCATAAAACGGTGTTTGTTTTCTTGATATGTCTAATCTCTTATTAAACTCAACAGCATCTGCCCATAAGTTATATTGGTCTCTTGCTTTTAGATAGTTTATGTTATCTTGAAGTTGTGTGTTTGTTACTTTCTCTAATATAGGATATTTCTTAACAATAGGAAAATCGATTATTTCTGTTTTTAAACGTTCAAGTGTGTCTATAACTTCAAGTTTAAGTTCTTGTGGTATTACCTGAGCACTTAGACATCTTGGATATTCTACCCTATGTGTGTAAAATACTATTCCTAACTCATTTAAAAATGTTTTGCAAATATTTTCTAAATGCATTACATTTCCTACTTGTACGGTACATGCTCCGACAATTCTTGATATGTTAGGTAACTTTTGCATTTCCTTTATGTTTTCAACAACTGTATTCCAACTACTGTTCCCTCTAATGTGTTCATATACATCACCCACACCATCTATGCTTACGTTTACAGCAATTGATTTAAATTTAGGCCAGTAGTCCCAAATAGTTCTTCCGCCTTTAATACCTAACTGTGTTCCGTTGGTTGCATACTTAATTTCTATGTTTTCACCATGTTTGCTTAATAGGTCTAGTATCTTGTAGTGATTAGGATCCATTAAAGGCTCACCTCCGGCAAACTCTACCCTTCTAAAGTAAGGAGCATTACGTTCTAGATTTTCCCAGAAATGATCCTTGTCAGCAAAACTATCTATGAATGGCTTTTTCTTAAGTCCAAGATCATTAATAACCTTAGGCAAAAAGTTTCCTTCCTTAACGTAAAATTCTTCCACTTCATTCCAGTCATTCCAACTAGTACTGTCTAGCGGATGGCACATTCTACATTTTAAATTACAAAGGTTATTTGTTTTTAACTCCATTGTGGGAATTTCAAACGGCATAAAGTAATCTTGATCTAGTTTATCCAATGCATCTGGATATAAATTTATTCGTGCTTCTGGTATAACACCCTTAATATGTCGTTGTCGTAGACTTTCCACACCTTGGTCTTCCAAACTAAAACAAGGCTCACATTCTGGTGGTCTTTCATCGTTCAAAACTTGTTTACGTATTCTACGCATGGTATCGTTGTTCCATGCTTGTTCCAAACTTTGATCCTTGATATTGGCTATTGCATGGCTTCGGCAACAAACCAAAATCTTGCCATCTTCGTTAGTAGCAAGCCCTGTAAAGGGGTGCATACAGAAGGTACAGCTCTTTGTACTCATTGTGTAATCTCCGTTGCTGTATGACGCTTAAAATGCGTTTTAGACACCTTTTTAAACGTGTTTAGGCTGTCTATTGCCCATGCTCTTTCCTGACACCAAAAACATTTTTCACATATTGGAACGTCCTGTCCTGGTTCATAATTTTGGTAATTTAAGTTATCAAATTCTCCCTCGCAACTTCTAGTGATATTGAATAAACCGGTTATTCCTAAATTATGATATTGGGCAACAACCCAATCTTTTTCGATATATCTAAAAGGGTGTACTGCATGACTGCCTTGGTATTCTTTAATCATTATATCTAAGTTGTCTGCTTCTAGATCTCTATCTTCTACTCTATTTTCTAATGAAACATTGCTAGGATTTTTAGTAACTGCATTATACCATGCATTCAATTTATACTTATGCCCGATGTATTCAGCATGGGCTCTAAGTATTATTCTGTTTCCAGGTTTTTGTTTTCCGTATTCGTCTGTTATGTATGTTGTATGAGGTTCTTCCATTTCGGGTGGAATAAAGTTTACATGTCTATGAAAGTTTATATTAGGAAATTTAGTTTGTAAATAATTGTAAACATCTATGGAACTAGTTTCTTGCCATGGTCTTGTTTTCCAGCAACGTATATTAGTTGTTATATGAACGTCTGTGGTTAAATTTTCTTGCGTAATAATGCTACAAAGCATATATCCTAACAACGCACTGTCAGCACCTCCGCTAACACTTACACCAATATTTGCCCAAGCAGGATCAAACGGAATCATGACTCCGTTGTATTCCCACAAAATATTTTCAAAGGAAGAACCAGTATATAGATTACTCGCCTTCTTCAGATCGCTTTCTTGCATCTTCTTCCTCTAGTGCGTTTATTAGTTTGCTTATACCAACCGTTCTACCATCTGACATGTGTGCTATGTGTATGCTATTACTTGGAGTAAGGTTAAATGTTTTACAGGCTTTTTCATTTCGATGCCCGTGCTTTGTCCATAGGTAATCTGTTGGAAAGTGACGTATAAAGTGTAAGCCTATCTTAACAACAACTCTTAGATTCATCCTAAAGTCGTTCATAATACTTATAGAGTCTTTTACATCTAGATCTCTATGCCATCTAAGCCCAACACGGTTCCAACCTAGTCCTAGTCCTTTGCTTAGACTTATTCCAAAACTGCGTATAGCAGGATGATTAAAATCAAAGTTTATGTTCTTACTACAAGTAATCCATGCACCATCAATATGGACAGGTATGTGATTCTCCCAACAGTGGTTTAATATATCGTCCATATCAGGATGAATATCTCCTCTGCTTGGAAACGGTAATGAAATAATCAAAGGTATTGTTCTTTGAAGTTTTGTATAATGATCAAATATAAATGCATTTCCAAGCCTTTCGTGATATTTGTAATCGTCCTTAAGAACTTGTACATGTCCTTGCATGTATAAATTATCAATAAATTGTGTACAACCTATTATTATATCCTTGCGTCTAAATGCTTTATTACCTTTTAATATGTTAAAATCACTTGAAAAAATATAATCTTCACATTCTTCCTTAAAGTCATCGTATACTTGATCAGTTATATCCTTATCAATTTTTCCAGCAAGTATTTTTTGTATCTCATTTAAAATTCTAGTATCAGTCAGCGGCGACGGACGATCGGTTTCTAGATTATTTAAATTAAAGTCCATATTGTTCCTTCCATTGTTTTGCTATGTTGCTAGCCATTGGAAAAATGCTGTCCCAATCTTGATTTTGATTTTTTGCAAATCTGTCAAAGCGTTCTGCAAACTGTTTTCTATAAATGTCTACATCATCTTTAACTTTCATAAAGTTGTAAAACTTTTCGTAAAATTCTATTTTTTGTAATAGTGATTCTTTTTTATTAGATGTGCTATTTTCTATTTTAGATTTTTGTACGTTAATTACATTGTTAAAGTTTTCTTCATCTAGTATCGCTATGTTTAGATATTTAGGATTATACACAGGATGGCTTGCACTAAAGTTATGTGTTTTAGAATTTACCTTTTTAAAGTTCTTGCTATCTAACCACAATAACAAATCAGCCCAGTGTTCTAAACTCAACATGCTTATCGTTGTGCTGGTAAAGATTGTCATGTTGTCAGGAGTGTTATCTAACATATCTAAGTTAGATTCAACAACATTCCATTTGCTAGGATACCTAATTGCTTCGTTTGCTGTGCCGTAGGCATCTAGGCTAGAACAAATCTTAACTTCTCTAAAATTCTTCCATAGTTCCCATAGTTCATCAGGAAATATAGTAAGGTTACTGGAATACTCTATTTCAATATTTTTTGCATAATCTGCTTCAACAAGTTTACGAACAAGGCTATGGCAGTGTTTTAATAGCAATGGTTCACCACCTCCAAATTTAATCTTATCTATATACTTGCCTGCTCTAATTAAACTGTCTACCTTTTCCTCGGATCGAGCCCAATCAAAGTCTGCATTGCGTATGTTTAGATCGTACTCCTTGCCGTCAACCCAGAAAGTTTTTTCCTGCATAATTTCTTCATAGTCTTTATACCATTTGGTTGCTTCTCCTGGAAAACACATGGTACATCTTAGATTACACTGATGACCAACTCGTAAATCCAAACTTAGTATCTTAGGTTCTGTATAGGTGCCATCAGGTAGAGTTTTGGAAAGGGCTTCATCGCGAGTAAGAATGTGATGGTGCTTGAGGGTTTCCCATTCATCGCGACTGCGGTGTCCCGCAGATTTCTCCACCTGACAGCGTTTACATTGACTAGGAAAGTTCCCAGCCATGAAATCTCGTCTTACCTGTTTAAGAGTTTCGCAGTTAAGTACATCAGTGTCATCTAAATTTTCAATCGTAAGAGATTTTCCGTCTTGATGCAAGACAGTATTACCTACACCAGCGGACTGACTATGGCTACACATCCTAAGGGTACCGTTATTTTTTACGCCTAGATGTGACCAAGGAAGAGGGCACCAAATATTTTTCATCATATATATTTATCGTATTATAGTAGCACTTAATTTTTTTCAGATAAATATTAGCATGATAACAGATACCGGAATAAGATTTATAGCAGACGAGTTGCTAACAATGTTCAAACATTTTGAACCAGGCAAAAACACGCTAAACAATCCCGGTGGAAACTTCTTTTATGATCCATGGACAATAATGCCAGCATATAAGAACAGTCCATTGGAAGATTTTTTGGATCAACTTGGACCAATAGGCGAAGCAAGAGTTAATGTGCTTAAACCAAGTGAAAGTTATTGTGCTCATGCTGATATAGATGACAGATATCATTTGACATTACAAGCAGAGCAAAGTTATTTGATTGATCTGCGTGATCAAGAAATGTACAAATTAGAAGTAGATAATAAGGTATTCCTTATGGACACTAGTAGAATTCATACCGCTTCTAATTTTGGTTTTAAAAATAGAATTCAATTGGTAGTAAGAAAGTTATTAAACAAGGTAACGCTTTTTTCGCCAGTGTATGTAACCTTAGAGGCTACAGAAGCACCATACAATCTAAGATATCTTTTTGATCACAGTTTTAGTATATTGCTTAATACACTTAATAAGGAAAAATTAATAACTGACTTTAAACATGACGGAAGGGTTTGTAGTTTTGCAATAGAGGAAAGTGCTATGGATAGATTACAAGGTTGTATAAAAAATTGCGGATTTAATGTAAATGCAGAATTTAGAAAATAATTGGATACACTTTTACAAGTATGACGAGGGGTTTGATAATGCCCCGGCAGTTATGGTGTATGAACCTTTTGTAAACGAAGATAAAACACTTTACAAAATGCACTATAATAATATTAATGACTACTTTTACAATGAAAGATACACAGACGATTTAGTACAATTTTATTTTACAAGAGAAGTAGACTTTTTAAACAGATTAAAAGATAAGCCTTATGCACCTGAGGTAACAAATATAGATTTTGAAAATAAAGAAATAATATTTAAATGGTATGACAGTAACCTTAATAGAATAATGCATGAAGGAAATTTAGATGAAAGATTGCCTAACTGGAAAGAACAAATAAAAAATATTGTTAATGATCTTGAATCTGAAGGAATATATAAAATTAATCTATATCCTCATACATTTTATATAGACAGTAACAACAATATCAGACTTTACGATTTATACGGATGTGTCGATATTGAAGAACCGAGAGTAGAGCATAGAATATTAGACCCTATTGTTACTGAAGCAAATAAACAAAGGTTTATGCTCGAAGACGATCAAGAATGGATTGACATGTTAATAGTATATCGTTATAGCAAACAAAACAATGCTGGCAAATGGCCGGAGAACTTTTTAAATGACTGAAGCAAAGTTTATAGGAAACTGTAGCCATCTAATTGATTGGGACAGTGTAATACGTGATATTGAAAAAGCATCTCCTGATTATATAGGTCCGTTACACGAAGTTGGAGATGGTGAAACCGTACCCGGTGTTGATGAAGTGGTTGGACAACTAAGAGATGCGGGATATAAAAAAATTAACGAAGGCGGTAATGCTGGTTGGGATATGTTTTTTCCTGGATCAAGTTTTGATGAAGCAGTGGCACAAAAGTTTATGGAATTTGTAGGCATGAATGACTACATCAATTGTTGGATCAGCAGGGTACTACCCGGAGATGTTGCTCCGTGGCATTGGGATATTACTGACGACCCAGCAACGCTAGAAGCAGAAAGTAAGGGCAACATGAGACGATTTCATTGCCATATCGATAAACCCAAACCGGGACATATTGTAATAGTAGACAATATGTGTTTATACAATCAAAATCAAGGTAATGTTTGGCAGTGGCCGGAACGTAAGAGTTGGCACGCCGGTGCAAACGCAGGATTAGAACCAAAGTATCTTTTTAATATTTGGGGCGACTAATAACTCTGTAAATGATTGATACCTACTTTAGTTTTAAATTCTTCAGTAAACTTACAATCAATTCTTAGACCCCATTCTTGTTCCTTAGAACTTTCTCCACCGCGCCAGTCTTGATCATTCCAGAATGCCGCCTGTGAGTTAATATATTTTTTGTTCTTTGTTTCAGGATCCCATATATAAAACCCACGTTTGGTTCTAGGTCTTATATGTATAAATTCGTTGTTATGATCCGAGTATCCTTGATCGTCACCGTTCTTTCCATCTAGATCTCTGTGTTCAAATGCATGTCCATCATGTTCACAGTGGAATACTATCACACGTCCAATTTGGTTAATTATATTTTGTGTTTGTAAATTTCTAATCCAAGCAACTAGTCCAGGGAAATACTTTGCTTCTTCGGTAGGTTTTCTTTCAGCATTGCGTTCATCCCAACTTCCTTCTTCCCAGAGGAAATAATAAATGTAAGGATCATTCGCACCAAGCATACTTTTTAAATATCTAGTAAAAATGTTTCTTTGTTTATAGTCTAAAAAGTCCTGTGGTACTATTTCGTTGCCGTGTATTTTAACAGGATGATCATCAGGAAGTTCTTGATATTCTGCCCATGCCTTGTATATAGGTTTCCAGTTAAGTGTGTAACTCATGTCGTTGAGATTAAATCCCGGAGACATCCAAGTTCCTTCTTTTGCGTATTCTCTTGCAAGAGCAAATCCTTTACATATCTCAGGTTCTAACATTTTAAACCCTTGTATGTCTAAATGTTGGTCTAGTGCTATGTATGGTTTCCCACCAATTCCACGTATCATTTCTTATCCTTCCTGCTCAGTTTTTTACTAACTACTATTAGTTATCTTGAAAGGTGATATATGCTACAGGGTTTTGAATATTATTACAATAATGTGCCTGGTGACGGACCATGCAGAAACAATCTCATATATACTAGTCTAGTTGATAAGCCTAACATAACAAGGTTTGTTCAATGGTATTACAACGACAGTGAGTATCATATGGGCTACAATCAAGTGGTTGATCCTAAACTTATGCGACAAAAATGGCTACGTGAAAGAGGCTATTATAGTAACATGAGAGATAACTTCCCTCAACACGTACCGGAGATGATCGATTGCGATGATAAAAAACAGATGCTAATGCTAAAGGTACAAGGTCCTGATTTTTGGGAGCAATCATTTCAATATTGTCCGGACGGTGTAGTACCAACAGATCCAGAGTTCTTTGCTTGTTATGATAAGGTATTACCTGATTGGCAAGAACAGATGTTGGAAATTATTCAAGCACACAAAGATCTAGGTATATTCAAATATAGTATGCACCCTTCTAGTTATTTCATTGTAGACGGAAAATTAAAAAGCATAAATTATTTCTTTTGTTATGATGTAGATGACGATCCTATTACAGTAAAAGAACACCTAAGTCATATCAGTGAAGATAGGCAAGCAGAATTATTTCCTAAAATGGAATCAATGGGTATTAATTTAAATGAAGAGATTGATTTCCTTCAAGCACAAAACTTATGCTTTGAAAGTTTTTCTAATAATTATCCTAGGGAATTTATAGACAAGGCCAAGGAAATATATAATTCCTAGGTCTTTTTAGGTTTATCTTTTTTAAGATTTTTCATAAAACGACGAGTTCTTCTTTGTATATCTGCTTTGACTCTAGATGTATCTAATCTAAAGTCGACGTGTTTTATTCTTTCGTCGTATTGTTCGAATAGCTCTTTTAATGCATTTTCAAGACTTTTGGTACCACCTTCTTTCCTAAGGTCAATATCCCAAATTTTATTGTCTTTGAAGATTATCCGGATAGAGTGGAGGTACTCGATAGGTACAGCACTTACGTCTACATCTTCGAGTACCTCCGGCCAATGACTAACTATATCTGGCGGTAATCTCTTTTTAGTGGTCTTACGCACTTTCCGTGGTCTTTTTACTTGCCTTCTTTGTAGGTACAAGTTCTTCCGCCTGGCGTCTTAGTGCCGCGGCTTCCTTACTTAACCTATCTGCTTGTGAACGATATGATCTTGCTAGATCTTCGTCACTCATAACTTCATTGTTAATGTTTGCTGTTTGAGATTCTGCTGAAGCAGTTGGTTGCGGAACTTCGTCTACACTACCGACTTCTTGTACTTCAACTCCCGGCTGGTTTGCATTTTCATCTGTAAGTGCAAGATCTTGAATGCTAACACCTTTTTGTTCTGCGATGATTTGATTCAACTCAGACAATGTAATATGAGAATGAAGATCAGGAGTCATCTCAACATCAGAAGTAGATACTTTTTGTAACTTACCGTTTACATGTAAGTTTGCAAGAATAGTACTACCATCTGGAAATTGTGTACGTGCTAAAACAGTTGCAAGTTCAAATGCTTCCTGTCCTGCAGGTGATTCCGTAATTTTAAAAAGTGCATCATGATTTTCATCACTTAAACTTTCTGTCGGAATTACTAGGGCAGAAAAAGCATCACCTGGAATAGTTTTGTATGCTACAATAACTTTCCTTTTAGATCCTACCATTCTACCAATGTGTTTTAGATTAGCCATTTTGGCCTCCTTGTTGTGCAGGTTGCTGAGTTTTTGCAACCGCTTCTAAAAACGATTGTAGTTTGTTATATGTTTGACCTACTACAACCATTTCATTTGGTTTATACGCACCGCGTTGGCTTGCAACGTCGATGATTGCTTTTAAAGATTGTAAGTCTTGAATTGTTAAATCAGGACCTTGTGGTGCCTGTTGCTCTGGTGCTGGAGCCGCTTTTGGTTGTGCCTGGTTTACCGCACCGTCTTGCATACCAGTATTTGGATCAATACCAGCGGCTTTTAATGCTTCTTCGCCACCAGTTTTTGTTTTAACTTCGTCAGTCATTTGTTTCTCCTTTAATTAAGTATGTATATTATACTGTAGTATTTACAGATCTCCGTAGGACAAGAGGAAAAAACTGGCTTCTTTATGATTCTCAAAACCTAACAATACAGTTGTTGCAGTGCCTGATGATGGGTTTAAAGAAACAGTTTTTCCAATATAAAACCGTCCTGACAGATTTTCATAGATCCATTCTTCCAAATCTGTAACAGTATTCCATTTGTAAGGAATGGTTAGTGTTTTAAAATGTGGAGGACATGTTTTGGTTTTCCTTAAACCAAAAACATTGAATGGTGAAATAGTGTTCTTGCTCAGAGGCATTTTAACTTGCCTTTTTTTGATTTTCGTAATGGGTAGTGTACCCAAATGGTCCTTCTAGATCCTTGTTTCTGTTTGAGTGAATAACAAAAATTGTATCACAGTAATCCGGATCTCCCCAACTATCCCAAGCATATCCATCTGTAAACATGATGAATTTCTTAGGAACATAATCCTGTTCTTTCATGTAATCCCAATTACACATAAAGTCAGTACCGCCGCCACCGATGATTTCATAGTTCTCGATGTCACTTCCGTTGTCAGCACTAAAGTCTTGTTCGTTATACACGGCAGTATCAAAACACCAAACTTTAATTTTGTAGTCTTGATATTCGTCCATGATTCCTTTGATTTCTGATAGAAAGTCTCTTGCTTGATCTTCACCAATTGAACCAGACATGTCTAATGCAACGGCAAGGTCGATGCTTTCTTCAAAGTCGTTACCAGGAAGGATAGCACCAGTATGCCAGCCTTTACGTGAAGGACGCATAAAACTATAATCACTTTTAATAGCAGACTGTATTTGTTGACGTAGTATTTCACGCCAGTTCATTTTAGGCTCTGTAAGATCTTTGATCATACGTTCAACACCAGCCGGAACATTACCAGCACCAGCCGCCTGTGCCGCACCAATCATTGATTCCTTAATCTCATCACGAATCTTTCTTAATTCTTCCTTGCTATACTTAGGCGGGCCTTCTTTGCCTTTCTTTTTATTTTTTCCTGTAGAACCACCGCCTTTGTTGTCGCCAGTGCCTTTCTCCCAATCAATATGATCGTCAAGCAGTTCGCCTAATTGTTTTAATTGTTCTTCGTCATACTTTTCAAAGATATCGTCATAAACTTCTTCTGAGCTCCAACCTTCATATTTGTAATCGTGGAAGAACTTAATTTGTGTAACAGGTTCACCAATTTTTTCTCTTATTAGTGTTCCGTTAACACAATAGTCTGCCGCAATGTTATGTATTTGAGGATCACGTCCTTCTCTACGAGTCATGTGATCGTATACGTTATGTAGAATTTCGTGTGCTAAAACAAACTCAATTTGTTTCGGAGTCAGTTGATCAAAGAAGTGTCTATTGTAATAAAGACCACGACCATCTGTAGCGGCTGTATGACACCAGTCGTTATTTTCTTCAATTTTTAAACGTGTAGCCATGTTACCAAAGAACGGATGGCGTAATAGCAAACCTACTCGTGCAACAATGATCTTGTCAAGGACTTCTGCCTTGTGTTCTTTGATCTGTTGTTCAGTTCTTTCTTCGTCTGGATTAACAAAAGGATTGTATTCTTCTTCTGTTGTATTTGCAATTTCTGTAGTCATTTGTGCCATGTTCCTAACTAATTTATATCTATAGTATAACGTATTTAATGGTATATGTCAACCGAAAAAATTGGGGGAGAACTAAATGCCCTCCCCCAAAAGATCAATTACTGACCTTGTGCGGCGCTGATGTATTTGGCAAAACGATCGTGGAACTCATCGAAACATTCGACTTCGTCCGGATCGATCGGTAAACGGTACTGTGTCAACGCCAATTTGATAGCCATAACTACCAACTCCGTTTCAAAGTTTGCCATAGCAAACTTGATAAAGTTATTAACCATGTCGTTGAACTTCTTGTTACCTTTATCTGAGGCTTCTTTCAGTTCATAACAAAGAGAGACAGCAAGTGAATACATGGCACTGATTTCATTGGTCTCCATAGTTGTAACTTTACCTGCCAAAACTTCTGAAGGATTAGGCATCTTTCCTGCTACCTTGCGATGAGCCATGAACTTAACTGCAAGGCCTTCTCCTACTGAACCTGAAACGAGATCAGTAAGTGTGTTCTCGTCCAATTTGTCATCTAGTAGTTCTGATACAAAAGTCCAAGAACGAGGTGTTGCAAAAGAACGGCTTGGTGACTTTGGATCAAAATCATACAAGTCTTTCTTAGCAAAAGTTAGATAACCTAATACATCCTTGTGTATTTTATTATCTGCCGCCCAAGCAAACCAATCTTCAAAATCTACCTTCATTTCCAAGTGAATGAAACGATTAGCCAACGGTGCTGGCATACGATATGTAACACCTTTGTCGCTATCTCGGTTACCAGCCGCAACCAGTAACACGTTATCAGGTAAATGATATTGACCTACTCGACGGTTAAGAATTAATTGATATGCCGCGGCCTGTACACTTGGTGCCGCAGAATTCATTTCGTCCATAAACAAAATGATGTTTTTATATTTTTTAGCCATCTCCATGCTAGGAAGTTCTGCTGGAGGTGCCCATTGCATAGTATTATCATTTGCTGAGTAATACGGAATGCCTTTAATATCTGTTGGTTCCCAAAGAGACAAACGAACATCGATAACATACGCATCTAGATCCTTGCCAATTTGGTGAATGATATCCGACTTACCAATACCTGGTGCCCCCCAGATAAAAATCGGACGCTTTTTTGTGAACGCATGGTTAATTGCTGTCTTAGCCGCGTTCGGGCTTACTTGTCTTGTGATTACTTCACTCATAGTAGTCTCTCCTTTGTTTCAGTGCCTTGTTACTTACTATATGTATATAATAGCATCACTAGATCAAAAGTCAACCACTATTTTCCGTTTTTTGCTTATTAATTGCTTTGATGATTCCAAATTTCTTTACGTCACCGCTAAAAAGCATTAATTCTATTGACTTTTTTTCGGAGAAAACAACGATGGAATTTTTGGTAAGATAATATGGACAATCTATAAAATTGTCTAAAAAAATATAAACTTGGCTGGTAAATTCCATATCTCTTGGGAATGGAATATCGTACTCTTTTAAATCAACTCTTTCTGTTAAAAACATGTATCCTTCGTCAGTAAGACGAAGTCCTCCATCTGCTCTAGTATTTTGCCAGATGGTATCTAGTCTTTCCTTTATGTTTGCTTCGGAAAGTGCTTCTTCTATTTCCTGTATGAAAATTTTAGTGTACGCTAGTTTTAGGTTCATTCTTGTTCAATCTTAGTGCCGTTCTCTAATTTATATACTGCAAAATCTTGTGTGTTAAACATATCGTTTAATTTCTTGGCAAGGTTATGTGCGTGACCTGGATTTGAAAAAGAAACCTTTTTGTATTTTGGTCCTGGAAAATTAGTTAGAGAGTTAGAACTTTTTAGATTGAAAGGCTTACCTTGAAAAAATACTGCCCAGATGGCTTCAGCATCTAGTACCTGTTCACATTTATAGGTTTTTTTGTTTACAAACTCTAAGAGTATTGTTGGTTTAGGCCTACTCATAATATATACGTCTCCTTTAACTACGTATATATTTATCTTTTTTAAGTTAAATGCGTACTTATTCTTTACCCCAAGAACCGCCTGCATCAGCATTTACTTGGATAACTTCGTCATTGTTTGTGTTAGACTTTGCAATTAAGCCTTCGTAGTCGCCTGCTAACCGTGCTAAAACAGTGCCTAATGTATATGATAAGTTTTTAGCAGAATCTATATCTAGTTTAACTTCTTTTTGTTTTGATAGATCAGCAGATTTAACTTTTTGAATGAATTGTTGTATGGCACTGGTGTTTAAAGGTTCTTTCATGCCTTTTCCTTGTTTGCTTGTGATAATGCTTTACGCATTTCGATATTAGTTTTAAAAGGCCCTTTAGACACATATCTTTCTACAGTTATTGCCTTTGGACAAAAACTTTTAACCCAACCTTTATCAAACTTAATGATATAATACCCTGCACAATAAAGTCTTTTTGATTTGGGACTTTTAGTAAACAGTGGTAAACGTTTCTGTATATCATACAAAGTGTTATACGGAAGTGTACTAGTTGGGTATCCATGAACTTCTTTTGAAGGTTCAACATCATCAGGTAATGTTATATTAGCAACAACAAAATCACCACCAAAGAACTTTTTAAGTTGTGTTTTGTTTGAAAAATATTTTGTTCCTGTAGAACTAGAAAGAACATATTTGTTTTGTTCGTTAACCGAAAGCATACCAATGGTATCCTTTTCATTTTCTACAATCCAAA
>Ga0181568_10001639_pt1 | contig 20445 bp, 12 predicted proteins | sample 101ome_20_FD_133758 | JGI IMG/M metagenome (GOLD analysis project Ga0181568, IMG submission 133758) | Coastal salt marsh microbial communities from the Groves Creek Marsh, Skidaway Island, Georgia - 101404AT metaG (megahit assembly) | ecosystem: Environmental > Aquatic > Marine > Intertidal...
CGTCGTCGTCGCGCGCGTCGCGTCGATCGACGCGCACCTCTAGACGAGGAAACTCGCTCGGGATCGCCTCCATGCGCGCGTCCACCGCGTCGCTCGTCGCGCGCGTCGCACTCGCGCGCGACTCGGTCATTGGAGGGACGCCGAACCCTTGGGGTTTTCCACCATCCCGCCACACCGTCACTCGTATGGACAAACAGTGTGAGGTACGATTTCACCCGTTGGTCCCACATCGAGTCGGATGCGTCCAATCGATGCGGTCGTCGTTCGTCGGCGCGCCGGACGACGCGACGACATGGGACACGCGGACGCGCTCGTGGCGTACCTCAACGATGCGTGGACGCCCTATCACGCGACGCTCGCGACGTGCGAGGCGCTGCGAGCGCGTGGGTACGAGGAACTGGATGAGCGCGACGCGTGGTCGTTGCGTCGAGGTGGGAAATACTTTTACACCCGGAACGCGTCGGCGTGCGTCGCGTTCGCGGTGGGCGGGGCGTACGAGGCCGGGGATGGATTCGTCATCGTTGGTGCGCACACGGATTCGCCGTGTCCCAAGCTGAAACCGAACACGAGGGTGGACGGGGGGGGCGACGTGCGGATTCGCGTGCAACCGTACGGCGGCGGACTCTGGCACACGTGGTTCGATAGGGATTTAGGCATCGCGGGACGCGTGGTGGTGAAATCGAAGAAGACGAAGGAGTTGTTTCATCGGTTGGTGAAGATTGATCGAGCGGTGTGTCGGATTCCGACGCTCGCGATTCACTTGGATCGAGGCGTGAATAGCGAGGGGATGAAGGTGAATTTTCAACAGCACATGGCGCCGATTTTGGCGACTCGATCCAAGGCTGAGGGCGACGAAAACGCGAAGGAGAAGAAGACGGAAGAGAGTCGAGGCGAGGAGTCGAGCAGGCATCACCCGTTGCTGTTGAAACTGATCGCGGATGAGCTTGGATGCGAGCCGGGCGACATTGTCGATTTCGATTTGCAACTATGCGATACGCAACCGAGCGCGATTGGTGGTGCGCAGCGAGAGTTCGTGTACAGCGGACGATTGGATAATTTGGTGAGTTGTTACACATCGCTTCATGCGTTGCTGAACGCGACGACGGACGAGGCTCTGGCGAAGGCTGCGGGCGTTCGAATGATCATGCACTTTGACCACGAAGAGGTGGGCAGCGAGTCCTCGAGCGGCGCGGCGGGCGCGATGACGACGGACGCGATCAAGCGCATCGCCTCCGCGTTGAACCCAGAGGCGGTGGAGGGTTTGGACGAGCGCACGCGAAGGGCATCTTTTTGCGTGAGCTCGGACATGGCGCACGCCTTGCATCCAAACTACGCCGACAGACACGAACCGGCACACGCGCCGAAGATGCACGGAGGTTTGGTCATCAAACACAACGCGAATCAGCGATACGCGACCGACGCGGTGACCGCATTCATGTTCCGCGAGCTCGGTGAGCGCGCAGGCGTGCCCGTGCAAGAGTTCGTCGTTCGAAGCGACACGGGATGCGGTTCCACCATCGGACCCATCTTCTCCACGCGCACCGGCATCAGAACAGTGGACGTCGGCGCGGCACAGCTCTCCATGCATTCCATTCGCGAGGTGTGCGGGGCGGATGACATCGATCACGCCGTGACCCACCTCACCGCGCTCTTCCGTCATTTCATCGACCTCGATCGAACTCTCATCGTGGACGGCGCCATCGGCACGCTCTGTCGTCGATGCGACGTCTTCGAATCGACGTCTAAAATGTCCCTCGACGCCTCCGTCCCCGACGCCGACGACGCGCGCACGTACGCCACGTAACGATGCGCACGACGTTGAAATCAAATCACCTAACTCATCCATCGACTCTCTCTCACACCGTCTCGCCCGCGATCGATCGATCCGTCCGTCGAAGAGCGCGTCTCCGCCCCGTCGCCGATTTGAAAAAATAAAAAAGACGACAGAAACCGAGCACCCGCGTCGCACACCTCGACGCACGCGTCGCGCGCGAGGAGACGCAGCGCGCGAGCGACCATGGTGGGTGCGGATGCCGCGCGCACGCTCAACGTCCTCGCGGAGCAGCGTAAAGCCATCTCCGCGGCGCGACGCGACGGCGATCACACGCGAGCGCTCGAGCTGTTGATTCAACAGCGAGATTTATTACTCCCGGAAGCGGCGAAATCCAAGGCGGACGAGGCGTTGATCTCGCCCATCCTGCGACAGATCGAGCGCGACATGCGCGCGGTGCGAGACGAGATGCACAGCGGCGGTGGTGGACGCGGGGGAGGGGGAGACCGCGCGGAGGCGAGGTCGGGGGGGACGGACGGCGCGGCGGCGGATTCGACGACGTCCAAGGGAGACGAGGGCGCGAAGACGACGGCGAGCGGAAGAGTGGCGGTGGCGAAGAGAGATGTCAAAGTGGACGTCTCGGCGGTGGATCAGACGTTGGCGAAACGGACGAAACACGATTGGGGAGCGCCGCCGGCGGCGTTGGACCCGGACGAGGCCGAGGACGACTTTCAAATTTTGGACGACGTAGACTTGAATAGATACTTGGAGCCGGACGTGGGGTACGGGGGCGTGAAGAACGCGGTTGTCAAGCCGAAACTGTTCGAACCGCCGACTCGCACGAGTCCTGTGGCGAAGCGTGGAAGGAAAAAGAAGGCGAGCGAGTCCAATCAGAGGTGGTCCGACGAGGGTGAGCGAGACGTCGCGAATAAACCACCGACTAGATTCATGAGCGCTGGCGAACGATTAGATTTGGAGAACGCGGCAAAGGGATTAACACCGGCGCACGCGCAATATCGTGCGGCGAAGGAAACGACCGGTGCGACTCGAACGTACAGGCGGGGGCGCGGCGGTACTGGTTTCGTACCTCCCTACGGCGGTAGCGGTAACGGCCAGCGAGTGAAGCCCAATCAGAGTGGAAACGACGACGAAGAAGGGCCACCGTTCAGTGAACCGGTGATGCAAAAGCTCTCGCCCAACGGTGAGCCTATCGCGGAGGATATTCTCAAACTTGATCGAGAAATCGTCGAGCGCGTGGTGAGCGAAATCTTGGACAAACACGAATCGGTTGATTGGGACAGTATCGCGGGACTAGAGCATCCGAAAGCTGCCGTGCAAGAACTCGCCGTCTGGCCGATGATGAACCCGGAGTTGTTCGTCGGAGCTCGCGCTGTTCCGAAGGGTTTACTCTTGTTTGGTCCACCCGGGACAGGCAAGACGCTGATCGGTCGCGCGGTGGCCAGTCAATGCGGAGCTACGTTCTTCTCAATTTCTGCATCCAGTTTGACGAGCAAGTGGATTGGTGAAGGTGAAAAAATGGTCAGAGCACTCTTTGCCGTCGCTCGTCACCTTTCGCCCGCGGTTATTTTTGTCGATGAAATCGATTCCTTGCTCTCGGCGAGAAAATCAGATGGCGAGCATGAAAGCTCTCGGAGAATGAAAACTGAGTTTTTGGTTCAAATGGACGGGCTCGGCGGTGGCGAAAACGATCGTTTACTCCTCATCGGGGCGACCAACAGACCACAGGAGCTCGACGACGGTGCGCGAAGACGGATGCCAAAACAGCTCTACATTCCTCTTCCGTGCGCGGCCGCGCGAAGAGACATGGTTTTACGCACCCTCAGCGCCGGTAAAGGCGTCGCGCACAATCTCAGCGAAAGCGACTTGGATACCATATGCGAGAAAACCGATGGATACTCAGGATCTGACATGAAACATCTCATTCAAGAGGCTGCGAGAGCGCCTGTGCGTGAGACGTTTCAGAAAACAAAGGACATGCCTGGTCCAGTCTCGCCGAGCTCTCTCAGACCCATCGTTCTAGCAGATATCCGACGAGCGGCGAAGCAAGTTCGTCCATCAGTCACCAGAGCTGACGTCGAATTCCATGAAGAATGGAATAAAAACCACGGCGCGCTGACTGCGACTGTGGATTGCGACGATGACGACGACACGTGGTGATGCAATCATTCTGCTGCGCGCTTGATTACACTAGCTACTTCTAATTGATGATGTATGTACAATACACTATTTGTATTTAGGAACCGCGTTGATCGCTTGCAGGATGCGCACAACCAAGTTGAGCGATGCCAGATCGTTTTCCGCGTCCACGTACTCGGGAGGAACGGCCTGCGGCAACTTTGCGAATTCGAAAGCCGCCAAGAAGTCCTTCCCGGTGGCAGATTCAGGCACTGGGAAGTGCGACGCGATGACGCGCTTAGCGTTCCATTGACTCACTTTTTGAGCCCACTCTGCGACCTCTTTGCGATAAAACTGAAAAACAACATTAAATACGATGGGTGAGACGACAAATTTGCCAGCCAATCCGTTGAAACTTGATTCCGGATTCAAGATGTTCTTCGCGTCGGGTGCGATAAATAATGAAAAAAGAGCCATACGCTTCCATCCATTCGTGATGCGTTCGTCGCGCTGATTCGCTGGAATGTTCGGCGAGGCGATGTTGCGTCCGCCGCGGTAGTTGCCGAGCTTGAGCAATCGAATGGTGAAACACTCGTCGCTTCCCAAATCCTCTAAATCGTCCTCCGGGATGATTCCCGGAGCGCTCTCGCCCACGTACACCGCGGCATCAGTGACTAAAATAGATTCAGTGTCCTTATGGTAGAACGCGGCTTCAGAGTAGGTGTAGTTGTGCCAAAAGAGTGGAGGGAGAAAAAGCAACTCTGTCTCGATTTCGTCGCTCCACGGAGGCGGTTTGGAAGGATCTCCGAGCGTACCTTTGGGAAACAACCCCAAGAAGGCGTTCGGAAGCGGAACGGGAAAACTGAATTGTCCAGGCACGATCCACAAGTCGCACTTTGGAAACTTTCGCGTGAACGCCGGCGCAAAAATCTTGTGTTCGTATTGCGTCGTCGACAGGCACGCGTACTTCACCTCTCCGCCAATCTCTCTCAACAGCTCCATGCACTCCTCCGTGGGCGCGATGGGATCGTGCACCCACAGCGATCCATCGCGCAGTTTAATCACCGTCATGCGCACGTTCGTCGACACACCGAGCCCGAAACCGATCCCTTGCTCTTGCTCGAACGCCCACATCCGTCCCGGCGCGAGTTCCGTCCTCGTCGTCCTCCGACTCAACAACGGCACGAGCGGGAACGGAAACCCGGTAAAGTTGACGTATCGCCGCTTCTTTTCCCTCTCTCGCGCCTCCTCCAACCCCACCGACGACGCCCTCGCGTCGTCTCCTCCTCTCGCACCACCGCCTCGCACCACCGCGCGCGCCCCGCGCGCCACCACCCTCCCCCGCGCCGTTCGCCATCCTCCATCGCGCGCGCGCGCGCTCGCGCGAGACGAACGACCGGACACCACCGCCGACCGCGTCACCGCGTCCATCGACGCCACCCACCGCGGCGTCGCGCAATCGCCAATCATGCCATCCACCTCCACCTCCACCCATCGCGCCCGTCACCTCAGTGAGGTGACCTCACGGATAGATGATGGCGTTCCTCACCCCTCGAACGCGGCGTTCCGCGCCCGACGTGTTCCATTTATGTGTGCACCGATAAACACCCCTCATCACGCGTTCGTACACGTAGACGCGTCGTCTCTTCCCCAAACCATCGGTACGCCTATCAATTACCCATACTGTGGAACCCCACACCCGAGACGTCGTCGTGGAATATGCCACCGCGTGCCGCGTCATGGATGGATGGATGGATCGATCGAGCGCTCGCCCGGACCCGCACACGCGGACGCTCGGGGAGACGAACGGACGACGGACGATGTTCGCGACGCCGACGATGATGACGACGACGACGACGCCGCTCGCCGCGAGCGGTGCGGTGACGCGTCGCGCGACGAGACGCGGTGCGGTGCCGATGGCGCGCGCGCGCGCGCCCGTGGCGTTGGCGCGAGGGACGTCCGCCTCCTCCGCGACGACGACGCTGGCGCGCGCGACGACGCGCGTCGCGATCGATCGCGTCAAGGCGATGGAACGAAAAACGCCGCGCGCGTCCGTGGCGACGCGCGCGGCGGCGACGAGGTACGTACACGACGACGCGCGCATCATTCATTCATTCACGCACGCACCTCCAATTGGATTGGTCGAAGAAATGGTTGCGGATTGGGCCGACGGTGCTCGAGACGCGACGACGACGGCGACGACGACGACCGCGCGCGCGACACGACGCACACGCATAAAAAAGGTACACGCCTTCATTCGCGCGCCGTCGTCGTCGTCGCGTTCGTCGGCGCGTGGACGCACGGGCGCGACGTCCCGATCATCCGTTCGGTCGGTTGAGCGCCCGGGCGCCTAGGTTTTCTCTTTCGTTGATTGGTCGGTCGCTTTTTTATCCCAGGGGCCGAGGGGGCGGCGCGCGCGCGGATGGACGCGCGCGCGAACGACGGAGGTGGACGCGCCGACGGTGGTGGTGGTGCGGTATGGGGTGTGTGTATCGTGTCGTGCGCGCGTGTGTCGTGAATCCGGAGAGACTGACGGTGGCGCGTTCGCGTCTTCGCGCGTAGCGGCCCGCTGAGCGAGCTCAAGGAAAAGTACCCGCAACTCGAGACGGTGTTTTACTTTGCGGCGTGGTACTTTTTAAACGTGCAGTTTAACATCGTGAACAAGACGATTTACAACTATTTCCCGTACCCGTGGTTCGTGTCGTGCGTGCACTTGTTCGTGGGTTTGTTCATTATGGGTTTCTTCTGGGGCAGCAAGTTGGTCGAGTACGAACAACCGGATAAGGAGTTTCTGAAGGCGTTGTCCTTGCCGGCGTTTTTGCACGCGTTCGGTCACTGCTTGACGAACGTTTCTTTCGCCGCCGTCGCCGTGTCCTTCACGCACACCGTGAAGACGCTCGAACCGGTCTTCACCTCCATCGGTTCCTACTTGGTCGCCGGTACCGTGTACCCGCTTCCGGTGTACCTCTCCTTGCTCCCGGTCATCGCCGGCGTCGCCATCGCCTCGGCGACGGAGCTCTCCTTCACCTGGCTGGGTTTCTTGACGGCGATGAGCTCCAACGTCGCCTTCTCCGCGCGCGCCATCTTCAGCAAGAAGCTCATGAGCAGAATGAGCCCGCTCAACCTCTACAACTGGGTCACCATCGTCGCCTTGATGTTCTGCCTGCCATTCGCCGTCTACTTCGAAGGCCCGACGCTCGCCGCCGGCATTCAACAAGCCATCGCCGTCAAGGGCAAGACTGAATTCTTGATGGCCCTCGCGTCCGTCGGTTTCTACTACCATATGTACAACCAAGTCGCGTACCAAGCCCTCGGTAAGGTTGCCCCGGTGACCCACGCCGTCGGTAACGTCGGTAAGCGCATCTTCGTCATCGGCTTCAGCATTCTCGCGTTCGGTAACAAGATCTCCACGCAGACGCTCATCGGTTCCGCCATCGCCATCGTCGGTGCGGGCTTGTACGGTGTCATCAAGGGCAAGTACGCGAATGAGGCCAAGAAGTAAATAGGCGCCGTTCATTCAATGTAATGTGTGAGTATTTTATCTTCCAATGTCGTGACGCTCGGCGCGGGCGACGCGACGTCGACGCGTTTACGGAAACGCTAAAATTCATATTAAAAATCTCTCGAGCTCACGACTTGCTCGCGGCGCTGCCCTTGGCGTCAGCGCCCTCTACAAATTTACCCGTAAAGGTGTACGACTCGCTCGGGTATTCTCTGTTCGCCTCCTGAATCAAATCGTACAAAACCTTCAAGCACCACTGTCGATTGTGTTCGCGGTTTTCGTTTCGACGGCAGACGATGCGCAAGACGTCTTGCTTGGGATTGTATCTCTTATCCACCAACAGCTTGACGTACTCGATCGCTTCATCGCTCAGACCCGTGACGCGTTGTAATTCGCTCAGTTTTACCTCGACCGACACTTTCCAGTTGAGAGGGTGCTCTTGCACGTCGCCCGGTTCCATGACGAATTCGCTCGTCCACGTCAACACGGCGTCGGGATCTTCATCGATTTGAAAGTTTCCACCCGGAACGACGTCCGCGTACTTCTCTCGCAACTTCTCCCCTTGTTCCATGCTCTTGACCAACTTATCCGCCAACGCCTCCACCTCGGCGTAGCTCTCCTCCAGACTCGCCTCCACCCACTCTCTCATGTTGTACAAGTCTCGAATGTCGTTTCTCGTTGGATACGAATCAATCTCCGTCAAAAACCCATCGTACGACCCCTTATCGCGTCTCGTCGGTCGACGTTGATTCTTAATCCCGAACACCCACCCCTTGTCGCCCTCCTCGGTCTCGACCGCCGCATCCGTCGACGAATCTTCGCGTTCAGCGTCTTCGCCGCCGTCCTCGAGCGCGCCGTCCTCGCCGCCCTCGCCCTCACCGTCCGATCCCGACGTCGACGCGAACGTCCTCGCGCCTCCGACGTCGTCTCGCGACGCGCACCACGCATCCATCGCTCGCACACGCGTCGTTCGCTCTCGCGCAAACGCGCACGCGCGTCCCATCGTCGACGCGCTCGAGCCGGCGGCGATCGCGAGCGCGCGCTGGTGCGTCCCCGACGCGCGCGCCGCGTCCGACGCCGACGCCGACGCGCGGTGCGACGTCTCCGACACCGCACGCGCGATCGCTCGACCCGCGCGGGCGCTTCGGTGCGCCACCGCGGACGACATGAGGACGCGGACGAATGGTGACTGAGGGCGGTGCGTTGCCCTCTTGCCCTCAACGTCGAGCGTCCCGGGACGCGTCGAGCCCGGGCGGAGGACGCGCGCGGTACGGCGGACGCAGACGCGCGATGTCGGCAATTTTTGCTACGCGTGGAAGAGATGATGACAACGCGAGCGCTCGATGGTCTAGGCTATGCCGCCGAGGAGATTGCGCGCGGCGGCGGCGCGGGCGGCGAGACGCTTGCGCGCGGCTTTGTCGTCGGCGGCGCCGGCGGCGACGGCGGAGAGGGAATCCGGATCTCGGAGGAACCGTAAGAATCCAGCCTTGGCGGACGTAAGCTCGGGGTGGAGCGCGATCTTTTGGAAGAGGGCGTCCGCGGCGGAAGTTCTGGAACGATCGTCGAGCAAGGCTTGGAGGAGAAGTTTGTGGTGGAGGGTGACGCGCGGGGCGACGTCGACGCCGAATTCCAAAGCCTTGAACGCCGTCGGAGAGAGCGTGTTGGAGAGCACCAAACCTGCAAAAAATCGCGCGAGGTTTGAAATGCGACGCACCGAGCACGACGGATCGTCGATCTCTTTCAATTGATCCCAGATGCAGAGCTGAAAAGTCAGGCGATGCGTGCGCTGGCGCTCGCTCAGTTTCGTACCCAAAACTTCATAGTAGGGATTGTACGCCTTTTCTTGCAGGCAGCACTCGAGTAAAACGCGAGGGATTTCTCTGTCTTGCTTATCGGCCAAAGGGAGACGCAGCAGACGTTCGAGAGCGTCCGCGTAATCGTCTGCGCCCATGACGACGCAGAAAATGGCGCGCCGCGTCTCCGTATTCATGCGCATCTGTTTGGCAAGTTGCAGCAACTCGCCTCCTTCTCTCGTCTTTCCAGCCTGTTCTGCGATCGCACCTTGCGCTGCACGCGCGGCGAACCATTCCTCCGTACCGGCCGCTTCGGGTAACCACCACTGACCCTTTTGATTTTCCGTCTTGATGAGTTTTTCATACGTGAGAGCGCGAAGCGCCACTGTCGCTTCACCCATGTTCGTGCCGCGCAACCACTTGCCAAGCGCCGTCGGGTATCCCCACTGATCTTTCCCGGTGTCTTGCGCACTGTCTCGCTTTTTGTTGTTCTTCAGGTCGATCACCATCTCTAACATTAAGCGTGCGCGCTTCGAGAGTTGTCCGCCGTCTTCACCGTCGCCTCGCTCTTTTTGCAATTCGGCGACGCGTGACTGCAGGGCCATAATGAACTCCTTCATACCGACTGGATCCTCTGACCGCAGACGATTTCCAGCGATTCGAAGCAGCGCTAGCATCAGCGTCGAGTCCAATTCAGTCAAGCTCTTTGCCAAAGTCACGAGAAATCCGTAACAGCACGCGGAAGGCAACAATCCGCACGTGTAAAGTCGAGCGAGGACATTCACCAAGTTACTGCACGACCTCGCCTTGCTGTCCATCTGTTCTTGTTCTAATTTAACGCAAATAGCAGAGGCAAAGCGCGCACCGGCCTCGGGTCCGATGGATCCCGCGATGCCCGCGACGAAACCGGCGACGGCGGCTGAGTACTGATCGCTCGCTCGAGGACCCTCTGTGAGCGCTATCATGATCTCTTTCGTCGCCGCATCGCAAACCTCGAGGCGAGGAAATTTTTGAGCCAACTCTGCGACATCGTTCACGATCCCGGCGACATTCGCCTCGCCCATACGATTCATCAAACCTCTGATTTGACGAGCGCACTGCTCAAAGCCGGGAGATTTTCCCGCCGCCGCCGCCATCAACGCCCGTTGAGCCGGAGGAATGTACTTCGCCGCACTAGGTGCAGCAACCGTCTTCTCTTCCTTTTCCTCCTCTTCCTCTTCCTCTTCGTCGTCCTCTTCATCTTCATCTTCTTCTTCGTCGGCGCTCTCCTCCTCTTCGTCATCACTCTCCTCCTCCTCCTCCTCCTCCTCCTTTTCATCCTCTTCATCCTCGTCTTCATCTTCGTCGCCACCCAGAAAATCCATCCCCGGTAAATCTGCAAACAGCGAATCCAATCCATCGTCCGGTCCCTTGCGTCCCTTTAACTTTTTCTCCAAGCGTTTCGCCGCTGCCTCGTCCCGTTCGTACGCCTCGCGCAGCGACTCGCGCATCGCCGGCTTCTTCTTCTCCTTGAGCGCCGTCTTCGCCCTCTTCGCCGAGGCGAGCTCGTTCGACCGCGCGCGTTTCACGTCATCGACGCCGTCTCGGCGCTTCCGCGTCGCGTCTCGACGCGAGGCGCCGTCGCCATCGTCGTCCTCTCGGCCGCCGCCGCCCCGAGCGTCGCTCGTCGTGGCGTTCTCGCCCTCATCCCGCCGACGCGTCGGCTGACGGTCGTCTCGACGTCTGGCGGCGGCGTCCGCCTTCCACTTGGCGCTCGCCTGGCGCTTCTCCGCCTTGCTCGCCTTGGCGGCGGCGCGGCGCGCCTTTCGGTCGCTCTTGGCGCCGCTTTGCTTTTGGGCGCGCTCGCGACCTTCGGTGCCGCCGTCGTCGAAGCCGTCGAGCTGGCGGTAGAGGATCCCGGGAAGGGTCGGACCGTCGTGTTTGCGAGATTTCCCTCGACGCTTCGGCATCGCTCGCGACGCGTGCGGGGGAGTGCGGGCGGAGGGTGCTAATGCTGATGTGTACTTAATACGACGCGGCGTCTGGTCGAAAAGAAAAGAATGTGTGCGTCAACTGAGCTCGAATCCCGCCCTCGATTCGGCGGCGTACGCCACAGAGCGTTCGAGCGTCGATAACCGTCGGTAATTGGGTAGTTTGAGCATGTTGAAGCACGTACTGGCGCTCGGAAGTCGTTTGACGTCTGCGCCGCCAACTAGCGCTAAAACCGACGCCTCACATCGCACTTTATGGATGACGAACGGTGGATTGAGGTGCTTGAATCCTTGTAGAGGCGGTCTCGGTGATGACGTGACGAATTTTAAGACGTTTTGACGTTGTTCTGGGGAGAACTTGCGCATGGTGCGCCAGAAATTCTTCACGGCGGTGCTGCTCGCAGTGTATCCTCCCGAGTATTTCGTGTGCTTTTCCCAATCGTCAATGTCGATGGCAGATTCACCGCCGCTCAGAAGCAGGCTGAGCTCTTTTGAATTGAAGAGTTGAAGCCATCGTCTGTCGATGATTTGCGTCAATCCACGCATGAAGGCCATCATTGGTGCGGCGATTCGCCGGTTCAGGTGATAGTCCGCCAAGAGATGAACGTACAACAACTTGTTAGAGTCGTTGACTTCCACGTCACTTCCACCGGGGACGAGTTCTTTCGTCAGTATTTCACCGTACACCTCTTCCGTGCACGTGAAGTCGAGGCAAAGGTCGGAGACGTCACCGTCGTACTCCAAAATTTGGACGACGGATCGAGCGAGATCTTCATCCAGACTGGAAATGTCGTCAATCGTTCTAGGAGTCCCGATGATAGTCGCCGCAAAGAATGATGCCATGTTGATGTTTTGCAGTATGCCCTCGTACATGCCTTTCCCGACCATCATCCCGACCATTTCTAGTTGCAAGATTCCCTCGTGCGTATCGGCGGCGCGAGGGCTCGGATACACAAGTCCACTCGCGTTCGTCGTGAACAACCCGCGGTTTGGATCCATGCTTTGCTCGGTGACAATGCTCAGAAGCTCTTTGAACAGACCACCGGCATCTATTCCCGCCTCTTCTTGACCTGCCTCATTCACGAATTTCACCAGAATTCGACCTCGAGCTTTCGAACCGAGCGGTAGAATGGCAGCCATGGTATCTTCGAGCACGCTCTCGCGTCTCGTGACGAGATTCGCCACCGGACGAACGAAAGAGTCACGATGGGACGCATCCACTCCACCAGCTTGCGGTCGATATCCCGCCTTGACTCTATCAGCCTTGATGAGCTCTCGAAATATTTTGACTCGTTCTTCAAACGAAATAGACTGCGGACAATCGTTCAGAAGGCCAGTCATCTGCGTGTGGACGCCATCGTCGATTTGACATTGCAGGGCAGACGCGGCGACGCTCGGGGATAACTTCATACAGTTAGGGGCGAGCCACAACTTCTTTGAACAGAAGCTCCTTCTCGCATCGCGCGCAGTCAATGCGTGAAGCAACGCGCTCGCCGCATCGACGGTGCGCTGTAAATTCACTGGTATCGAATGCGTTTGGCTTGAAATGTGCGTCCGGACGAGCATGGTGTTCACGGCTGCGGCGATCGAACGCTGCTCACCGAGCGTGAACGGCGATTGATCGTCGAAAAACTTCTTATCTCGTAGCACAACGAGCAAGTACGCGTACGCAGAACAGAAAAAATGAAAGTGATCCGCTTCATCAACCTTCAAGTCCAACACGCCGTTTCGTTCAAAGGCGCACGCGATCCACGTCGAAGAACTCTTTTCATCATTCGATACCTGCTGAGGCAGAGAGAGTTCGCGCGCCAGGTATCTCCATAACGAGTGCAAATAACCCGCCGAAAACGCCGCCGCCGAAAAAGCGCCGTCGTCGCGTGAACGAGACAATTCTATGAATAGCGAAGCCGCCTCTGCGGCTTTTTCCGGTGACGTAATCGTCCCTCGCGCATCCCCAATTAAGCTTGTTAGAAACCACGTCTCGTTCATCGTGTTCACTTTCAAAACGAAGCGTTTATACCAGTCTTTCGACGTCGTCCTCGCGCTCGCCGACAAACCGGACAGCGCCCGCAGAGCGACGGTCGCGGCCTCGGCGTCGGCTTCAACGAACGAACGCAAGTGTTCGTTCCGTTTCCCATCTCTACACATCAAATCTAGAATATTTTCAATCGCCGTCTCGGCGTCCCCGTCGTCGATCGAGGAATCGATCGAAGCGCGCACGACGCGACTCACCGTCGCCGGCTCGTCAAACATTCGCATCGCTTCGCGCGGCGCGTTCTTCCTCAAACGCGGCACGCGAAGCAATCGTCCCACGCATTTCCGAAACGTTTCCGAGACGTCATCCGTCATAAAGCGCAACGGATCCAACACTAACGGAGCCAGCATCGTCGTCACGGCGTCTCGATGCTCGAATTGCTCGTCGCTCGCCGCCGCCTTCATCGCGTCGCACGCCGACGCATGCACGCTCTCGACGAACGCCTCCCCATCCTTCACGCGCGCTCGCAATCGAACGACGAGTTTCACCGCGCACACCACGAGCGCGGGTAACGTCTCCCTCGCGCGCGCGTCTCGCACCGTCGCCAACGCGGACTCGGCCAACGCCGCAAGCGTCGTCGCGTCAAACCGCGCGCTCACCTCTTCGACTCGTTTCAGCGACACCGCGAACGCTCGAAACGCGCGCTCCGCGCCGAGTCCACGAATACCCTCTCGCGTCACCGCGGCAACCACGATCGACAGTGATGCGTCGTCGTCGTCGTCGTCATCGTTCTCATTCTCTATCGTCGTCAACCGCGCCAAAGCGGCGTCGAGACACTCCCGCGCTCTCAACCTCCGCTCTCGTCGCACCACCCCCGCCCGTCGCGCGCGCTGACACGAAACAGCCGCGCGTTCGAGCGCTCTCTCGACACGTCGCGCCTCTCTCGCCTCCCGCGCGCGCGTCGCGACGTCGTCCCGCGCGCCATTTCTCGCGCGAAATTTCGCACTCGCCTGAAAACTCATCCTCCTCCTCGTCGTCACGCGTGCGCGCTCGCTCGACGCGCGCGCGCGCGCGTCGGCATGAACCCGTCGTCGACGTCCGTCGCGCTGGACTCGCGTCGGAGTGGACGCGCGTCGCGTCGCCGTGTCGCGCATTCTGTGCGCTCTGGAAATCCTTTGCAACTGTCTCGTCTAATCTAATCTACGTCCGCGGCGCCGCGAGACACACCTCCACCGCGCGTCGCACGTCGAAATCGCACCGCATCAACGCCACGCTCGCCACGCCGTCCGCGTCGTCGAATCCCATGGCGCGCATCTCCTCGAGCGCGCGCGTAAAGTTTTTGATTTTTCTCTGGTGAATGCCGAGCGCGCACGCCAACGACGCCGTCTCTCGATCGCACGACGTCTCCGCGCGGTACGTCGCGACGACCGCCTCGCGATCGTCGTCGTACGCGTCTCTGGCGTCGTTCACCGCGCGCGCGCGCGCGTCGTCCGCCGCGCGCGCGAGCGTCGCGCGAATCGCCTCGTCGTCGTCGCGCGCGGATTCAGATTCGTTCGGGGACTCGAGCGCGCGCGCGCGACGAAGCGTCGCCGCGAGATCGGCGCGCGCGAGCGAGACCGCATCAGCATCCTCCTCCTCCTCCTCGTCGAGCGCGACGCGCAGGCGCACGCCGCGAACGACGCGCGCCATGCTCTGCAGTGATGGACGTTCGAAAAATGAATGAATGAATGAATGAATCGGCACACGTGGACGCGCGGTCGACGTCGGTCGGTCGTCTCGCGGCGCCGACGCGAGAACCACTTCGTCACCGCGCTTCCTCTCGTCCCGTCCGAGCGTCATGTCGACGCGAAAAGAGCGCGAGAAGCTCGAGGCGCAGGAACAAAAGCGACTCGAAAAGGAGGCGAAGAAGGCGGCGCTCGCGGCGAAGCGCGCGGCGCGAGACGAAGCGAAAGCGGCCAAGGCGGAGGCGAAAGCGGAGGAGTGCGCACCCGCAGACGAGGCGGCGGCGTCGGCGACGCCGGTGGCGTCCAAGGATGGAACGTGGAGCGAGGAGGATGACGTGCGGCTCATCGAGGGCTTGCGAGCGCGAGGCGTGTCGGCGTCGGCGGACGCGTCGACGAGCGAGGAGGCGCGGTGGGAGGCGATCGCGACGTTCGTCGATGGGAAGAGCGCAATGGAATGTTGTCAACAGTATCGTGTGCTCCTGGCGCGGGTGAAGCGAGCGAGAGAGAATGGGACGCGCGTGGCGAACGGGGAGACGCTGCCGGAGGAGACGGTGAAGCGAGGCAAGGCGAAATCGAGAAAGATGCTGAGCGTCAAGCTCGAACAGGAGGAACAGGCGAGAAAGAAGAAGGAGGAGAAACTTCGACTCGAGCGCGAGGCGAGAATCGCGGCGAACGGTGGTCGGTTGAGTTCGGCGGATTTAGGATTTCACATTCGAAGCGGTCCCGACGCGGATCGTCGCAACAACTCGAATATGGACATTCACATCAACGGTATTCAGTTGTACGGCGGTCGAGATGAGTTGATTCAGGACGGTACGCTGAAGCTCGTCTTCGGGACCAAGTACGGTTTGGTCGGTCGAAATGGGTGCGGGAAGTCGACGCTGTTGCGCGCGATTTCCGAACGTGTCATCAAGCTACCGGAATTTTTGCACATCATTCACGTCGAACAGGAGGCGCACCCGGACGATCGGTCAGCGTTACAAACCGTCGTGGAGACGGATCAAGAGCGTTTGTATTTGCTCGATCTAGAGAAGCGAATGCTCGACGAAGAGCTCGATCAGATTGATGGGATTGATTTGAACGAAGTGTACGAACGTTTGGACGAAATTGACGCCGACTCGGCAACGGCGCGCGCCGGACAAATTTTAGGCGGTCTCGGCTTTGATCCCGAGGAACAACTCAAGGCGACGAAAGACTTCTCCGGTGGTTGGCGCATGCGCATCGCGCTCGCCGCCGCGCTGTTCATGACGCCGGATCTGTTGCTCCTAGACGAGCCCACGAACCACTTGGACGTCCACGCGTTGACGTGGTTGGAGGAATTTTTACGCAAGTGGGAGAAAACAGTCCTCATCGTCTCGCACGATAGAGGTTTCTTGAACGATTGCACGACCGCGACCATCTTCTTGCACCACAAAAAGTTGCGTTACTACGGTGGCTCGTACGACACCTTCCTCAAGGTGCGCGCCGAGCACAGAGCCAACGAGGAGGCGATTCAGCGCAACCAAAATCTCCGCGAGACGTCTCTCAAACAATTTATCTCGAGATTCGGTCAGGGTCACAAGAAAATGGTGCGTCAGGCGCAGTGTCGCATGAAGATGCTCGAAAAGTTGCAGAGCGAACGCGTGGATGTGGATTACGACGATCCGTACCTGCGCATCAACTTCCCGTCGGCGTCTCCGTTGCCGCCACCGTGCATCTCCGTCATGAACGTCGCCTTTGGATACGAGGGCTATCAGACGCTGTATCAAAACTTGGACTTTGGTTTAGACATGGACAGTCGCGTCGCCATCGTCGGTCCGAACGGGGCGGGTAAATCCACCTTCTTAAAGCTCCTGGAGGGTGACATCTTACCCACCGAGGGGTGGATCAATCGTCACACCAAGCTTCGCCTCGCGCGCTTTTCCCAGCACCACCTCGAGACGATGAACCTCGAGGAGGATTGCGTGGCGCACATGAAGCGGCTCGACAAAGAGATGCCGCTGGAGACAGCGCGCGCGTACCTCGGTCGGTTCGGTCTGTCCGGCGAACTCGCGACGAAACCCATCGGCGTGTTATCCGGAGGACAAAAGTCTCGTCTGGCATTCGCCGAGCTCGCGTGGAAGCAGCCTCACATTCTTCTCCTGGACGAGCCGACCAATCACCTCGATTTGGAGACGATCGAGTCGCTCGCGATGGCGCTGAATAATTTCGAGGGCGGCGTCGTGTTGGTGTCGCACGACGAGCGTCTGATTTCGCTCGTCGTCGATGAAATTTGGATCGTCACCAAGGGCGACATGAAGGCTGATCCGCCCGTTCCGGGAAGCGTGCGCGTTTTCAACGGATCCTTCGACGATTACAAGGATAAGCTGCGCGAGGAATTCTCCGGTGGAAACCTTCTCACGGAAAAACGCAAGGCGGAGCGAGAGAAGAAATCAAAAAAGCCCGCGGCGAAGGCGTCCGCGCCCGCGGAGACCGCCGAACCCGCCAAAGCGGCGTCTCCTCCGAAACCTCCGGGGAAGATTATGATGGACAGTGCGTTCACGCAATCCACCGCACAGAACGAGCGCCCCCCTCCACCGTTGACGTCCAAGTGGGTGCCACCGCACCTGCGCACAGCGCAACAAGAAAATGAAAACACCGCCGCCGCCGCCGCCGCCGACGCGTGGGACGAGTGAGCGAGCCTCGAACGAGGCGCGGTACGAGTACGAGTTGAACTAATATAAGCATCTACGAACGTTTTGTCAAGAAAAGAATGAATTGAATGTACACACATACAGCTACCTATCACCGCCGCCGCCGCGCGCGTTCCTCTTCTTCGACGAATATCGTCTCGGGATCCGTCGGCGAGGTGTTCCATCGAACGACGCGCCACCCCACGATGGCCGTCGCCTCGGAGACGACGTCGACGACGAGTTCAGACAACGCCCCGTTCAAGATGGCGTCTCCCTCGCGCGACGCGTTCATCACTGGATCTCCCAACCCAGCCTCGGCGAATGCGTGCCCCACCTCGACCTGCGTCACCAAGATTAACAATCCCGCCGCGAAGCACCCTCCGCGCAGCGTTCGTCCCACCGCCTCCCCCAACGACCCGTCGAACGCGCGTCTCTCGTACGCCCTCGCCGCGAGCGCGCCGCACACCCACATCGTCGCCAGTTTCGCCCCGTGCGCGATCGCCGGCAACACGTACGCCGCCCCTCGCCACGACGGGCCGAAGGGCGTCAACCACGACGGTCGCGTCCCCGTCGCCAACGCCACCGCCGCGACGACCGCCTGCGCCGACGTCGCCACCAGCGCGTCCGCGATCGGTAATCCTCGATCCGCGCTCGACACCGCGCTCGGGGTGAATCGAGGACGAATCTCCGTCGCACCGAACTCGACCCCGCGCTTAAACTCCGCCTCGACGTCCACCGACAGGTCGACGAACGATGACGATGACGATGACGATGACGCGTCCTTCTCGTCGTCGTCGCGAGCGTCACCACCGCGGTCCGACGACGACGCGCGACGCACCATCGATCGCGCGGCGCCTCTCACGCGGCATCGCATCGCATCGGACGACGACGCGACGCGACGCGCGCGAATCATCGTCGTCATCGTCATCGATCACGAAATCGTCGCGCCCGCCTCTGACGAAAGGTGGGACGCGGACGGACGCTCGAATGCGCGACGCGACGCGCTCGATATCGCGCGCATCGGTGCGAGCGAGGCGTCGCGCGACGACGTGAAAATGGTCGTCGTCGTCGTCGCGCGTCCGAAGAGCGACGCGGTGATATCGAGCGCGTCCGCGGCTGTCGAGCGACGACGCGTCGCGCGCGTCTCTGAGCGAGCGACGAGTGACGATTGATATCGTACGTGTACGACCGCCACGCGTGATCACGTCGTGATGACCGCGCGCGATGAGGACGACCGCGACGATTGCGTGCGCGCGCACGCGTTCGTTCCGTCTAAAAGTACTCCAATCCGAGACATTTGCGCAAGGCTTCGACGATTGGCATCTGCACCACCATCACGGGGCCCTGACGCGAGGCGGCGGCGAAAAATCCGCGGTAGAGACCGCGAACGCCGTGAGCGGCGATGAGGTCGCGGGCGATGATGACGGTGCCTCGTCGTTCGCCCGGCGTCGTCGTCCGCGACATGACGAGCGTCTTCAGAGTGTCGAAGGGGTGGGCGACGGTTTGCGCGACGACGCCGCTGACGAAGGACGACGCGAAGTGTAACGGCGGTGCGTCCTCGGTAAAGTACCCGTTCGCTAAAAACCATCGTTTACTCGCGTCGTACGTCGCCAACTGTGATCCAGAGAGCGTCATCGCGCGCGCCGTCGACGCCCCCGCGCCGCGCCAGAGTCCCGTCCGGACGCCCTCCGCGCGCGCCACCTCCCCGAACGCCGACAGCGTGCTTCGATGCGCCCGCTCGCTCGACTGCATGCGCACGCGGACGACATCTATGGGATTAAACACCGCCGCACCGACGCCACCGGTGAGCGCACCGGCGAATAATTTCGTCTCGAATCCGTCGCCCCCCGCGACGCGCGCCGCCGCGTCGCGCGCGCTCGGGTACAGCCCGATTCGAAACCCCGTGTAACTCAACCCACGCATCCACGTCGCCGCCAATCCCGGGACGAATAAACCTCCGACGAATCCGTCCCGACGCATCGCCGCGAACGCCAGCGCCGCCGCGGACGCGCCGGACGCGCTCTGCTGCGCGCGCACTTTGAGCACCTCGAGCGGGTTGAACATCGTGTCCGCGAGCGCGCACCCGACGCCCGCGGCCGCCCACTCGAGGACGACGCTTGGAACGCGAGGCGGCGTCGGCGATGTCGTCGTCGTCGTCGTCGTCGTCGTCGCCGTCGCGCCGTCGTCGTCGCGCGTCGTCGGCGGCGTCGTCGTCATCGCGCGCGAGGCACAGTGTCGACACGTCGCCGTCGTCACTCCGCGTCGCCCCGCGCGCGCGTCGGATTCCAATGCGTCGACGCGCGATACCGTTCGCGCGATGCGCGCGCACGACGCCCGACCGTGTCTTCGGCGGTGGCGTCGACGCGCTCGCGCGCGCGACGGCGTCGGTGGGAATCGCGCCGTCGATGGGCGAACCGCCGGCGCGCGCGTTCGGTGTCTCGAGCGCGACGCGCGCGACGCGACGGGTCGAGATGGAGCGGCAGACGATCGATCAAGATAAGGCACAGATTCGGGAGAGCGCGCGCGTGCGTCGGGCGCTCGTGCAGGTGGTGCACGAGGAGCTCAATCATAAATTCGACCGCACCGGCGTCAACGTCATGGACGCGCGGGTGTCGAAAGATTTTAAGACGGTGCACGTGCTGTACGGATCGAGTCGATTCGGGGAGGAACACGTCGCGGGACAGGCGTTGGAGCGGAACGCGCAAAAGATTCGTACGATGCTGTCGAAGATGTTGTCTATGAAACATACGCCGCGGTTGGTGTTTCGATTCGAAGGCGCGCGGACGGCGGCGCAACGCGCATTGGATGAGGCGCTCGTGCGGGCGGCGAGGGAGAAGGACGAGGAGGAAGAGCGCTTGCGCGCCGCGATCGGTCTTCGAGGCGACGACGAGAACGCGGACGACGAGGAGGATTGGGACGACGA
>Ga0181568_10001642_pt1 | contig 20434 bp, 16 predicted proteins | sample 101ome_20_FD_133758 | JGI IMG/M metagenome (GOLD analysis project Ga0181568, IMG submission 133758) | Coastal salt marsh microbial communities from the Groves Creek Marsh, Skidaway Island, Georgia - 101404AT metaG (megahit assembly) | ecosystem: Environmental > Aquatic > Marine > Intertidal...
CCGGAAACTGAGCACAGGTCAACCCACGATAAGTCAAGCACTTGGGCAAGAGGACTGGCGAGTCGGTCATCATGCAAAAGGATTAATAATAGATCATCTTCGACGATTGTCAATCGATCAGAAGTCGGGTTGAAGGACTTTTCTTTGTTAGTGGCACCGAGATAGGCAGGTTTGCGATTCCTGCGGAAACGGGAAAAGTCGGTTTTTAGGGCATCTATGGGCACGGTGAGTAGACGGGAAATCTGCTCCATGTAGCCTTCCCGGACAATAAGGGATTCCACTTCGGTGAGGGGCTCAAAAATCCAGTCGCAGATCGTTTGTTTTTGCTTGGGCGAGGGTATTTGGCCGGAGGGGATTTTTTGGCGGATGACAAATTCAATCATCGGCAATGCCTGATCGAGGAGTGCCTGAAGGGCCGGGGCTCCCTCTTGGACGAGAATTTGGTCTGGGTCAGACCCGGTGGGAAGCTGGGCAAACCTGGCCTCAAGTCCGGTTTTTAAAAAGGTGGATACATAGGAGAGGGCCGCCTTCTTTCCCGCCTCGTCTCCGTCGAGCAGGCAGACTACCCCTTTGGGACGAGAGCGGCTTAGCAGGAGGGACTGTTCTTCCTTGAAAGCAGTTCCCTGTGGTGCAACCACGGTACGGAAGCCTTCCTTCCAGCAACGGATCGCGTCGAGTTGCCCCTCGACCAGAATGAATTCGCTGTTTTCATTAATCTCCTTGTTGGCAAGGTGGAGGTTAAAGAGGAGCTTTCCTTTCTCGAAGATGGGAGTTTCCGGAGAATTTACATATTTAGGGGATTTTCGGTCTCCCCACTCTGGGGTATGGGCAAGCTTCCTCGCGGTGAAGGCACAGGTTCGTCCAATCTTATCGCAGATCGGAACCATCAGCCTGCCAGTGAAGGTGGCTCCGCCCAGCTTGCCATTCTTCCCCTCGCGAAATAATCCGGACTTTTGCAGGGTGGAAATGGAAAAGTTCTTTCTTTCTAGATAATTGCCTAGTGAGAACCGGTCGGTCGGAGCATAACCGATCCCAAATTCCTCCGCAGTTTCCAAAGAAAAGCCCCGTTCATCCGTCCAATACTTGAGGGCCGCTCCAGCTTCGGTATTTTTTTCACGCAATTTTTCCTCAAACCACTTTTGGGCAAGTTGGTGAATCTCGAAGAGTTCACTGCGGAGTGACTTGGACACCTTTTGCTCGGGTGAGTTGGGGGAGTCGGAGTACCGGATGGGGAAGTTGAACCGATCGGCAAGGAATTCCAGAGCCTCCTGAAATTCGAGGTGCTCCACTTTTTGGATAAAGCTGATGATGTCACCGCCTTCCCCGGAGCTGAAACATTTGAAAAATCCCTTATCGGGATGGATATAAAAGGAGGGAGTTTTTTCCTGAGTGAATGGGCTTAGCCCGACCCAGCTTGAACCGCTTTTCTTGAGCTGCACATAGGGGCTGACCACATCATAAATGTCCACCCTGGACTTCAGTTCATTGACAAATCCATCGGCTATTTTGGGCATAGAGAAATGCAGGTCCTAGGCGGGTGGGGAAGGGAATTAGGGGGTTTGGAACTTTTCCAGTTCCATTTTTGCCTGGTGGGCGAGGGCACTCTGTGGTGGAGAAATTTCGATAATCTTGCGGTAAAGGACTGCCGCGGTTACGGGCATTTTCTCAACAATTTCATAGCGTCGGGCAAGTTCCCAGAGGATTTCGGTTGATTCGGGGAAAAGATCCCGGGCTTTTTCCAGTTCGAGCAGATAGCGTTTTCCGGGGAGGGTTTCACGGGCGATCCGGAGGTAGTCCATTCTCATCTCGAGGTTGAGCGGGGCGTGACGGATGGCTTCCAGAATCGTCATCTCTGCCTCATCGATCTCTCCGAGCTGAAAGTGTGCCTGTGAACATAACTGCCAGGCGTCGGCACTGGTTGCGTCTTCCTTGAGGGCGTCACGGGCGAGGAGGAGTGCACTGGTGTAATTTCCTTTGAGGTATTCATCCCTGCTCTCATTGATCTTGGAGTCGGTGGCACCCACGGGGGGGCCAATTTCGCCAAGGGGGGAAGCAAAGGCCTCGGCAAGGCTAAAGCTGCGCGGTTTTTCCGGTAGGGGAGGCACTGTCTGTGGGAGCCTTGTCTCTTCCACGGGTTCATCTTCAGTCAGGCTAGGCGAAGGGGTGCGGTTGGGCGGAAGTTTGGGCCCGGAAGATACCACAGTGCTGCGGGAGGGGGAGGAGGAGACGGCACCCGCAAACAGGGCAGATGCGAGCTCAGAGGCGGATTTGCCACGGGCATCCACTCCGCGTGCAATAAAGTCTGCCAGTCTCCTTTTTCGAAGCAGATCGGCTGATGCCTGGGCGAAAACACTTTGCTCCACCGATCCGGGGTTGGATTTTTCCAGTGCGAGAATCAAAGTTTCTGCTTCCGCATCATTTTTTTCGAGGTAGGCGACCTGTAACAGACCAAGTAAGGGGGCGGTTTCAACGCCCGGCCCCGACCGTCGGGAGGATTCGCGAAACCAATGCTTTGCCTGCGGGTAGAGTTTTTTCTTGGTAAAGAGAGCACCCATTAGCAGGCAGTCCTGGGCAAGCGCCTCTTCGGGGGCTTGGGAAAAGGCATTGAGGGCATCAGTGTCTCTGCCCTTTTGGGCGAGGAGGCGGGCGAAGGAAAGGTGGGCTTGGGGATCATCCACCGATTCAGAAAGGTAGGCGGTGTAGTTGGCAATCGATGAATCGATGTCTCCCGCCTGGAAGTGGGCTTCGGCAGACTCCCGCATCACCTCAAGGGATGCTCCCAGGGAAACCGCCTGTTCAAAGCGAAAGGCAGCGAGGGCAAATTCATTGGCATCTGCAAGGGATCGGCCAAGCTGGACCAGGACCTCTGCGGAATCAGGAAATTCCGTTGCCAGGGACCGGAGCAATTCGATCGCTTCGGCCGTTTTGCCTGCAATTCTCGATTCTATTACTTCGCTGAGGTCAAGCACCCGGGGTGCGGGATCAGTTGGCGGGGCGGGCAGGGTGAGGGAGGGGTCTACTTCCTCGTCTTGCGAGCAGCTTAAAGCACTGAGCAAGATTGACCCAGTGAGCAGCATTGTTAACCATGGGAATGGTTTATTCATGCTTACTTTTTTTCATAGGATAACGAAACGTCAAGCCATGGTCTGCTTATTTATGCAATCCATCGTCCTGCTATGGCAGTTTTCTCCGGTTGTTTTGGCGGGTGAATGGAAGGAGGAAGCAGGGAAGCAGGCAGATGAAAAGGAGAAGGGTCCATCCTGGGTTTATCAGGTGAATGTAGATGGGAGTTTATTGTCATACACCAATTGCTTCGAACATGTGTTGCCCCTTCTGGAGCACTCCAGTAATAAAAAGATCTATCCAGAGTTTGTTCCTAAGATTTGTATTTTCCTGGATTATCAGTCTGCCCCCGGTCTAGCACCCTCGTCAAATTTATTGGATGCCCTGCTGGCTACCCTGTTAAAACGGGGTTACGATAGCCGAACAGTCAGCTTGGCCAGTTTTTGGGAGGGGAGTGTGGGGAGTAATTCGAGCAGTCCAGCAGCGAGGTACCGTGGATTCCCGAGAATTTCCTCAGGGGATGCCGGATATTTCCACAAGGAATGGTGGTATGACAGTCCTTTGCCTTCCTCCGAGCATGATCGGGCAAAAATTTTCCTACAATATCCTTATCAGCCAGAAATACGGAGAGATTTAGAAAGAAGGAGTGATTTACCGGCCGGTCTGTTCATCCATGATACACATTGGATTAACCTAGCGGTGGCAATGGATGACCCTGCTTTGGGTATTTATGGAGCCACTGAAAATATTACCTTAGGTGCCTGCAGCAATACCGCCCGTTTTCTAAAAGACCCAACTATGACCAATGCGGCGGTGACCGAAATTTTGGCCATTCCGGAATTTTGGGATAAACGGCTTTTTAGCATTCTTGATATGAATACCTTTCAGTTCGCCGGCGGTTCTACATTTGATGCCGAGTTTATTAGCAAAGCCGGGAAGGTACTCGTGGGGGAAAATCCTTTGGCTGTGGACTATCATGCCTTGCCTTACCTGGCTGTGCAGAGAGAAAAATACGGATTTACGGATAGGAAAAGAGCCCAGCTTCGCCTTTTTCGTTTTGGCAGGGAACTCGGGTTGGGGGACGCGGGCCGCAGTGAACTGATTACTCTTCCCTAAGAGGAAGTATCTGCACAGCGTTAGAAAAGAATTACAGACCTAGCGCCGACAGTCGTGCAGGACGCGTAGGCAAATTTCACGAAGGTCATGCATCCTTACATCAGACTCAATTAAATATTCCGTAAAAATTTTCTCACTGTGATGAGAAAAGAGCCGGTTGAGCCTCATCGATTCATTGAGGGCGGCATGAGCACGCTTGAGGTGGCAAATGGTTAGGAGATAATCTCCTAAGTCAAGGCAGTTGGCGGCAAGAATGAAGTGTCTTTCCGAATCTGCCAGGCTGGCACAGTAACTCCATGAGAGCTCCGGTTTCGGTTGCTTGCGGTTGTGCCTCATCATGTGCTCCCATGAAGATCGCAAAAAGGAAAAGAACCCGCATGAAGCAATGTACAGGGGGTGCTTGTGGACGGTGTAGGGGTCCATCTTTTGCAAATCCTCTAGGGGTACGGGACGGATTTCGCGGAGCTGTTCCTCATCCAAATCAAAGTCATCGATGCACGACCACTCGTCCTTTCCCCAGTCCATTAATTTGGCGGTGGCTTCGAGGCGGTCGGGTTCGTTACGTGATTTGTTGTAGGCGGAAATAAAACGAGAAATTTCCTTATCCGATTTTCTGAGATATTCTTGCCAGTCGCTTTCGTTCCAAGCGACATTCTCATTTTCTTCCCAATCGCCTTCTTGGCTACCATCAAAATCGTACTGGCTCATAGAGATAAAAATTGTGTGAGAAAGGCAAAAACAGCTAAGATGTCTTAATTATTCTGCAGGAATGGTTTCAAGGTCAAATGGTTTTTACTAAATTATTCCCAAGACTTCACAATGAGCCAAAATTTTCGTATCACAGTTAATTACACAGGTCGGGTCCAGGGAGTTGGGTTTCGATGGCAGGTAAACCACCTCGCCCAATCCATTTCCTGCACCGGTTATGTGAAAAATCTTAGGAATGGTTCAGTCGAGGTGGTAATGGAGGGCAGAAAAAAAGATCTGCTCGAATTAATTGAACGCATTGACCGCAAGATGGTTGGTTATTGGCAGGACAAGACTGTGGATCAAAGACAAGGTGATGCCCACTTTGGCAAATTTGCTATCCGCTATTAGTGGCAGTCGCTATGTAAGAGCAAAAAAAAGCCTCCAGAACAGAGGCTTTCAAAATATGGATTAAAAAGATTTAGTCGATCTGCTCAACTTCAAGAGGAAAACTGAGCTTTCCATGCTTGCGGACAATCATACGGAGAACTGCCTGAAGTCCCTTTTCGGCTAAAAATTCCGGCTCAATGCCTAGGTTCGCTGCGGTTTCTTCCAGGGAGATAGGAGACGAGGAAGGAGACAACTGATTAGTGTGCTGTTGTTGGCTGCTCTCGGCAGATTTTTCTTCCTCTGTAATCTCTGGGATTCGGTTGGTCTTGGCAGCAGTCATAATCGGCAAAGGTTGGACAGATTGAGCGGGTGAACTGGGAGCATCTGTTGATGATTCAAAGCCAACCTCGGAAAAGGATGGGAGTTCTTTAGCTGGGGTGTCAGCGATTTCGTCAAATTCATCAAGTGGTTCCATAGCATCGTAGTTAGGGGAAGACTCGGACGCATCATGGGAACGATTGAGCTTTTTACCGAGTTCTTCAAGGTATTCTTCCTGCTCTATGCTTTCGAGCCTTTCCTGTGCGATGGAAAGTTTTTCATTTACTTTTCCCAACTCGGATTGGAGATCAGAGGAAGAGGTATCGACCAAATCGGTTGAGACACGCAAACCATCCTGCAGTGCGGAGATGCGTTTTTCGAGAGCATCTTTTTGGGCAAACACTTCGTCGATTAGCGAACTGGTTTCATCCCTTTTTTTGGCAACCTTGAGCTTCGCATCCAAGTCAGTTTTTTGCTTGGATAGCTCTTCAATTGCCCATCTCAAAGAAGAGGCTTTGCTTTTACTATCGGCCACCATAAAAATCTTTTACTTGCTGACCTAACCACAGGCAAATTAAAAACTGCCGAAACTGCAAATTTCCAAATACCTTAGTCTTTAGGAAATCAATCTTTGGAATAACAGATCATAACTTGAGAATGTTTTAGAAAAAAGGAAATGCTCTCTGAAAAATTGATAAGCCTTTTCTTCAATCTTTTCGAACTTTCTAGTGTTATGAATTTTAATAATTTTTTCCGCCAGATCTTTCTCATCCATACTCCTGAAAGTGAAACCTGTGCATTGGTTCTTAACTGCTTCTATGTGCTCTGGAGTGTCAGAAGCGAGTACGGGTGTCTTTGATGCAAACGCTTCCATTAGGCAGATGGGAGGACCTCCTTCGGATTTTGAAGAACAGATTAAGAGATCGAACGCCCAAATAAATTCCCTCGCATTTTTATTGTAACCTGTAAAGTGCACCAATTCGGAGATTCCACAACCATTTGCAAAATTCGATAGTTTTTTTATCTCACCTTCTCCTACAAAATAAAATTTAATTTTTAAGTCGGGAGGAAGTTGCCTGATCGCATTTAAAACTAACTTCTGGTTTTTTCTTTCGTCTATTGTACCAACAATACCCACTATAAAATGTCCTGTTTTTTTTAATCTTCGTAAATCGCTCAGGTCTTTATCATCAGAGAACTCATTAGTATATTGGAACTCCTCAATACCGTTGTAAATAATCGAAGTTCTTGGGTTGATTAGTCCTTTTTTTCGTAACAGAGAATCGGATGACTTCGAAATCGAAACCACATGGTCTAATTTGTTTAATGTTTCGATATCTTCAATTTCTTGCGCAGGGGTTTTGTAAATTCCCCAACCATGCATGGTCTGAATAACCGGAATTTCTAGATTTGCTAATTTTCTAAACTCTAGGGCAATCCTAGATGGGTTTGCTGCATGGCAATGAATAAGATCGAAAGGTATTTTTCGAAATCTTTCCAGTAGTAATTTGGCAGAATCTATAATTTTTAAAGGAGTACGATCAAATGTAGTAGGCAATTCAATTTGATTGATTTTAGCTTTCCTCAAAGCATTTAGGTGCTTGGGGTAGTTGCAGTAACCCTTTACTGACATTTTTGTATACCCAACTTCAACCAACATGCCTTTTTCTTTGGACTTTTTTGCTAAATCCAAAACTACTTTGCCCGCACCTCCTTGAAGGTAAGTGCTAAGGTGGAGAATATTCAATCTAAAGTCTGGTGAGTTCTTTGATCCAAAAAGACAGCCTTTTTACGGAGGGCAATGCATTGTCTAAGTTTGCGGCCATTTCTGACTCGAATGATTTGGATGAAAGGACGATTAAATAGGTTTCAGATTCGACAATTGAGTCCAGACTCAAGACAGGATACCCTTGGAAATCAGAATGATCACCCTTTTCGGTAACTATTATCCCGGAAAGAGGAGGAAGGGCGAGTATTTTCCAAATATAAAGAAGAATTAAAGTTTGTAGCCCTGCCCCGTAAACATAAACGGCTTTGCCCTCGGTATTTTCAATGGATGAAATTTGCCCTATTAGGTTTTCCAATCGGTTTGCCACAACTCCCGAAATGCCGTGCTTATAAATCTTTCTAGAGAAGCATTTGCGTTCCCATTCGTTTGGGAGAAGCTTCTCGGAGCCTTCGGGTAAGGAATCTTTCTCCTCGGACAATAGTAATCGAATTGATTCTCCAAAGATCGCAAATGCTCCGCTTGCAAAGAACAGCTCTCTTAATCCCTCTTCGTAGTTCATAACTGCATTGACCATGTATCTGAGTACAGCTCTCTGCGAACCTTGGTTCATTAGGTTGGAATTCCCGTAGGATTGAGGGTTTAACATGAATCCCGTTATCGGTTTGGGGATGAAGGTCAGCCCATCCCGCAGGGCTATGGTCGTGAAGCAAAGCCAATCGGAATGCCACTTGGCATTTTCTTTAAAGCCGCCGACTGAAAGAACCGCTTTTTTTCTAACAAAGCAGGCGCTGCTGGGAAGGTTGAAGTCGGGAATCCAATGCTTGAGTAATTTATTTTTTTCAAAAAACCTCGTTTTTTCCGAAAGAGCGAGAGTCTCCTTGGTACCTCTGCTTGGTTCGTGCTGAAAGAAAATTGTTTCACCGAAGGCAATGGATGCATTAGGTTTTTTGGCAAATGCCTCTTGGACCGCTGAAAGGGAATCAGGCATGAGATGGTCGTCTGCAGCACGGTAGAGAATAATGTCTCCTTCTGCCTCCATGGTCCCTAAATTCATTCCATGGACCACGCCTTTGTTTTTCTTGTTTCGAATCAGCCTAACGGATGGAAACTCTTCGATAAGTTTTTCCACGATTGGGACGCTCCCGTCCGTCGAGGCATCGTCGATAACGATTATTTCAAGGGGCTGGACTGACTGATTGAGAATCGAAGATATCGCATTTCTTATGAACTTTCCATGATTGAAATTGGGTATAATAACTGAGGTGCTAGACATCGTCTAAATCAATTTCATCAATTGTTCAGCTATCTGTGTACATCTAATCTTGAGAGTGTGGTCTTTTAAGGTTCTTCTTTGTCCAGCTTGTCCAATTTCCTTTCGAGCAGAATCATTGTTAAGTAAATAATTTAACTTTTCGAATAACTCATCTTCGCAATTATAAGTAACTACTTCCTCATTATCTGTAAAAAGATCGTTAAGGTTGGATCCAGAATCCGTTAATAAACAGGTCCCAACTCCAGTAGATTCAAATAGTCTCATGTTGCCCATTCTACCATTACAAATTTCAGCATGTTTATTAAAAACTACATTTGAATTCTTTAGTATAGAATAAAGGGGTAGACCAAACACACCTGTTGAACAACTTTCTGGGAATTCGCTAATTAGAGGTTTTGTGTCAGGCGGTAAAAATGAATTCGGTAGAGTCGATTGTTCATTTGACCAAATTTTTAAATCTGAATTTTGCAATAATTTCCTAAGCAATCGGTATCTTTCATTATGGGAATGACCATACCCAGCAAAACCGCTATATCCTATGAAAGAAAAATTATTTTTTTCGATTTTACGATTTACTTCCCAATTTGATAAAAGGGATAAAACTCTCTCATCAAAGCAGTGATAAAACAATTCAGATGGGATACCATTATTTATACAATCATTGAGTATGTCAGGATGACCTGCAAATACATAGTCAACTCCTCGCAGTTCATGGACTCTGTTGGGTAAGTTACCTTTAAATGCAACAACTTTTTTAATGAATGGAAATATGTTTTTAATACGTTGAAGGAACCAAAATGGTACTGGTTCTAGGTTTTGAAGGTAAATAATTTCAGGTCGATAAAAATTAATTTGCTCCATCAAAATGTCTAGTTTCCAACTGTGCCATCCATAGGTAACGCCATTTTCGCTTGCCCAGGATTTTTGCAGTAACTCTAGATCATATACAACTTCGTTACAGTCAAAACCTAAGTCTCTCATTTCTTCTGCAAAATGATTTAAGTGAACGGGAACGAATTTCTTTAAATAGTCTAAGTGCTCAGAATAAGAAAATTGGCTTAACTCTTGGTTAGACCGGTAAAAGAACTTAATCATTTCGCCAAGTTCAATTCCAAGTATTTTTAGTATTTTCAGGTTATAAAATTTTGAATAGGAATTTAAGAAATACTTTTTACAGCATTTAGATATTCTTTTAGACTTATGTTGTTGGGGATTAGTGCAGATTTTCTACCTTCAGTTACACAAGCACATCTAGAGAAGCGACATGGCAGGGGTTTTATTTCGTTAAATAAATGACTGGGTATATCGTGTACAATATGATGAAGTTTTCCGTCTGTTTCGGGTTGACCAGCTCCGCATGATGTAATTTTACCATCTGCCATGACATGATATCTATTAGTCATTTGATAACATTTTATACCTTTAAGATAAAGATTGTTTTCACCGATGCTAGAAAGACTTAGTGCTTTATCAGACTCAAATTCGTTTGGTTGGTACTTATGTACAAGTTCTAAAATTCTTTCTTTTTCAATTTTAGTGTAATCATTGGGATAGGATTTTCCGTTATAATTACCATACATTACTATTGGGAAAAGTTCATATCTTGTCTTTGCCAAATTAGAAATTAAACTAAATTCAGTGAGAATTTCATCTAACTTATCAAAAAATAAAACATTAGGAACTAAAGGAAAAATTAAATTTATATATGAACTAATCTCGGCAAAAACTGGAAAACATTCTTTCCTGTAGAAATCTAATCTTTTAAGATGATTATCATCTAAATAAGCACCAAGATGAAAGGAAGGTTCCAAATGAAGTCTTTTTCTATATTCAATTGGTAGATTATTCATAACTTTCTTTATCTTTTTTATGTAAAGTCCATGTGTTTGAATTTGCACATAATTTCCAGAACATAAAAGCCCTTCTACAAGTTTTTCGATATATGGATGCTCCAATGGTTCACCTCCTATGATTCTGTATCTTATTTGATGACCATTTGATAAACTTATTACTCTTTTTAAATATTCGTCTATACCAAGCATATCAATAACTGAGTCTACTTTGATTTTAGATAAGTCGCCTGAGATGCAATAAGTACATCCATGAACGCAACGGTTCGTAACATGTAAGGATATTTGCGAAAAATTTGATTCGATATATTTTTTATGATTAGCATCACTTACAAATTTTTCTTTAAAAAATGGAGCAACTGTTATAAAATTATTTTTAATATTTCTATTCTTAAATTCGTTATAAATAGAGTATGCATTGTAAACTTTCTTAAATTTGTGATTTCCTAAATTAAGGAGAATATTAGAAGAATCCATGCTTGAAACCAGAAGAATAGAGTTTTTAACTTTTTGATCTTGAACATGTGACTTATCAAATATTCTTTGACCCATACAAAATCCCTTTTTAAAAGTGTCTATAAAGCCCAATATATTATTGATGCCAGCAGATTTCAAAGCTGCATATACATTTTTCCCACATTCACCCGCACCGTATATATATATATGTTCTTCAAGGCTTATTTCGTTTAGTGAAACTAAAATACGAGGAATGATGTTATCTTTAATATTTAATTTATTCACTTTTATAAGTATATTTAACTACAAATCTTCTAATATTTAATAATTGATGAATAATCTAGGCAATAATTCTAGATTTATTGAATTGAATTCATATTTTTTTTGTTTTCAAATCAAAGGAGGGTATAAGAAAAGAATCATGTTGTTTTATAGTAGCAGAATCTTTTAAAAGCTTTAACAATCTTGATGTGCGATGAGATTGGTCTGTGTTCATTTCATAAAATCTTTGACTATTTGAATTTTGACCGTTTAGTTCATATGCATAAGCTTGCAGTATCCAAAAATTCCTATTTTTACATATATTCGGGTAAAGAAAAACATTTGGGTGTTTGTTGCAAAGTAAAGCATATGCTTCACACGATCGAGAACTTGATCCGCACAGGTATGAAAAAATTGCAAATAGCAGTAAGTCTTCTCTATTTAGTTTTTTTAGCGAAAAGTCCTTTTCCAAAAATTTGTTAAGTAAAAAATGGTTTCCAGTAAAGAATAAGTTTCTCAGTAGAAAGGTAATCATGGTTCCCCGTGAGCGATCATCCATTTGAGATTCTAAAGAATCCCATATTGTTAAAAGCTTATCTTTTTGTGTGGAGAAAGGTAAGAGGCAGAAATACCAACTTATCAATTCATCCTTAAGCCTTTTTTCCTCGTTTAATTCGTTTTCAATTACAGAGATACTAAATTCGATGAGTTCACTTGAACTACTAGCAAAACTTTTATCCCAAAGTGATTCAAGTAGATCAGTACACCATATTGATCTTATAAAAGAAGAAGCATTAAGATGACTGCGGAGTGATTTACTTTCTGTGTTCAATCGAAGGCAATTCTTTATAGTTTCTGTGGCATCTTTTTCAGATATATACCTCTTTTTATATTCAAATAGAAACCTTGTTTCTATTCCAGAATAAATGATCGTTTCCCAAACTTTAGCATGTATTATGTTTAAAATCTCAAAGGAAATGCCATCAAGTAACGATTGTTTTTCAAAATTAGAAAGTGCATTGCGAGCGAATGGATTTACTATCCAATTATTAAGTAACATGTTTGATTTTTTTTCTTTAGACTCGTTTTTAGAATTTAGTAGTGCCCCTTCTCCCCTGTATATTAAGTTGGAAAATACTGATTGGCTAGGGTTAGAATCGTAGTTTTCTAAGCAATTGATAAAATAATTTTTAGAGTACGATTTAGGAGTTTTGACTTCATGTTTTCTAACGAAAGATAGTTCATCTTTTAAAATTGAATCGAACTGAGATCTAAGCGAATCATAAGGTTGAAATGAGTTTAGGTAATACTCAGCTAGGCTAGTATTTTGCTCAATAACAAATCGTAATGGGCTAATTGGGATTGAGTACCAAAATTTATGACATATATCAAAAAGGTTACAAATTTGTAATGTGTAATGAAATAAAGTTGGATTTGTGTGTGCACTAATGATCAGATTGGATTCGAGAATAGATTGTTTAAGTTGCGCAAGTTTAGAATGATCAATGCATGTCTCAATATCGTAAATATTAAGCGAATGTGTATTATTTTTTAATACAAATGTAAATGGTATTGATCTTTGGGTTTTTTTGTCACATAGAAGAAGTATTCGATTAGTTTGGTTTTTTGCGTGAGATTGTGGGATCGATAGTTTACCAATTTGATCAACTATTGGAGGTATGAATATATAATTATTTGAATCTATATATTCGGTAATTATTTCTGACTTGAAAGATCTTTCATCAATTTCATCAGGTAGTTTATTACTAATTAAATAGTTTTTCTCGAATGCATTATTTTTGGGTATTATATTTGAAATCAAAGTGATATTTGTATGCTTTAAAAAATCCTCTTCTTTTGCCCATTTATTACTGTTATTAGAAATGCATAAAAAGATAACCTGCTCTTTGAATTTTAGTGAAGTAATGGTTGGGAATTCATCCCATTTCCTTTCAGTGTAGGTAGAAAAGAAATGGATTAAAAAATCATTTTCCCGCTTATCCAAGGGTTTTGGGGTATAAATATAATCTACATAATTTCGTATTAGGTAAATAATATTTTCGGTTAAACATATATGTAAGGGGTTAGTAATACTTTCTATGGAAAGTATAAGTTTTTTATTCTTTATCATTTATAATTTTAAATTGTTTTATCGTTAATAATTTATCAGTGTAAATTTTTTCTTTCAAACTATCCTGTATTTGATTTTCTCATTTATTTTTTTAAACCATGCACAATTTAGCACAATATCGTCCCACGGTTTGACAATATTATATTCTCTTTTTGTAAGTTTAATCTTATTTAAATAATAGGTTGGCTTTATAAGCTCAACTTTGCCATTTAAGGCGTCCAGGATTTCTTGACACGCATATTCAGGATTGTTTTCCTTGTCGGTATATTGTTTACCTATCTTGTTATACTTGCATCTTAGTTCATAGTTGTTTATTGTTTCTTTAAGAACATCATATAAATTATTAATATCTACATGGATAAATGGTACATTTCCTGGTAGGTATGTTTTATAATTTGGGTCGTTATTAGTAAGGACTACACAACCGGCTGCAAGAGCTTCCCGTTGTTGCTTTCCACCTCCTGGGTAAAAGAGTTCACCAACAAGAATGTCAGCGTCAGAATATTTTTCTAGCGCCAGTTCATAAGGTTCTTTTTGTAAGAGCTTTAAGTCAAAAACTAAACCTTCGTTTCTCAATTTTTCGACAGCGTCAAGAAAGTATCTTTCTCCTTTGTAAACTGAGTTTGAAGGAGCAAATATGATTTTCGGGTTTTTCTTACGTTGAATTGGGTTATGGATTATTTTTTCATTGGGAATAACATGGCGACCCCGTAAATATGGCCGTATTAGTAATTGAGATAGTGCAGGAGCTGTGATAATTAAATCTGCATATTTTTCAGAGTTTCTAATGTAACTAATTTGTTTTTTTAAATTAGATACTCTTTTCATTTGGTCTGGTGAGAATTGTGGAGGTTCCAATGCTGAGTTTTTAAAATCATCCGACTGCGCCTTATGCCATACAATGTCACTTCCAACAAAAAAAATTATAATTCTTTTTCCTAATTTCTTTAGCTTTCTAAGATCGCTGGAGTCTTCACTAAATGAATTCCAAATAAATAAAAATGTATCACATTCATCGATTGCTTTTTGATAGACGCGGTCAAATGTCTTGGAATTTTCTTTTCCTAAACAGAAATCAATACCCTTGTCAGTTTGATAGGCATTGGTCCAATATCGAACCGCAGTGATAGATGGTATACCCAATCTATTAAAACCCTTAGAAAAATCTTGTAACTGGGATGCGATGTTTATCGTTCCCAAAAAAATTTTTTCTATCATACTATTGATCTTCAGGCATTGTAATTCATGACAAAAACCAGATTTGATTAATTTTTGTGGATGCAATGCCAGTAATTTTCATTTGTTAGTACAAAAAACTGCAGAAAAGATTATTGATTGAGTTATTTTTTCTCGGCAACAATCTCATGAACTCCCGTCAGTCCATTATATCGCCCTTTGAAGAATGGTTTGGGAGGTGCTTCGGTCAAATCGACATGTAATGTGCCCTCGGCGCCTGAGGCAATATTGTAAAATCCAAGACTATCTAATTCTTCCATAAGTTCATTTTTTTCGATTATAGTTCTCATGCCGGAGACAAAAACTCCTTCTCGTTTATAAACCAAAGTATCAGAAAAAGTTTTTGCCGCTACGCTTTTCGGATCGTAATCTGGAGCTTTATTGTGTTCTTCATTCCATAAAAAAGTATACCAACCAGCACCATTTGCATTAGTGTATAACCTCCCTCCGGGTTTTAGTACTCTATGCAGTTCTTTTAAGGAACATTTCCATGGCGTTAAAAAAATAACACCATAGCAAAAGATAGCATCGAAACAACAATTTGGATAGGGGAGTTCGTCTAATTTACTTTCCGTTGCAGATGCGTTTTCAACTTGGAGACATTGTAGTAAATCATTTAAGAAATCAATTCGTGTCTTTGAGATATCGCAAGACAACACATTTTTGTTCAAGGTGGAAAGGGCTAGAGTCCACTGACCGAACCCACAACCTGCGTCAAGAACTTGCTGGTTGTCCGAAAACCCTAATGCCAGAAGGCGATTAGTATACTTACTTATGCCTTGGGAAAAAATTCTTTTAATAAAAAGGTTGTCGTTTTGACCTAAGTTATAATTACCTTCTGAGATAACTGCATCAATGGTTTTGAGCAGTCTGTCGTTGTCATTGATAGGGGGCACTGTCGGTTGTATTAGTTGGCAGGAGTTAAAGTAAGACCATTATTTATAGGAACCTGAACCAGCATAAGGTCTTAAGAACGTAGAAATGTTCTTATGCGAATCGTCTGATACAAAAGAGTTTTTGACTTCACTGCCGTCAAAAAACCATTTGGATACCAATTTGTCAGTTGGTGGGGCACCCTCATTCAAAACCACATGATAAACTTCAAACTCTATTGAGGAGTCACTATCGGAAAGGTGGGGGGAGATGGTATGGCAATATCTTTTGATTTTATCAACGGTTGATGAGAAGTTGTTTCTGTCGTATTTTACGGAATTGAATATGGAACTTAAAACACAAGACTCAGCTACATTGAAAAAACGTAACTTGTGAAAGAAATTATACCCGAAATCAGTGGTGAAGTTTTTTTTGTTCAAAAGTCTCCGTGACCCAATTTTATCGACTTCGAAAACAAGGCAATGTAAGTTTACGACATCCGGAGTGAAAACTCTCCACACCAAAATCGGTAGATGTGAATTAATAAAGTTAACTGCTTTTTGCAAAGGTACCGGCAGGAATATATTTTTGTAGTAATTTAACCATACAAGTATCTGACCGAAAAGAATGATAAAAAGGTATAGAAATGCCATGATCATTACTTCAGGTTCGATTCGCATCATCAACTCATTAAAATTTATTAATTGATAGGAGGGGGCAATGCCATCAAAATAAAGAACGAACAAAGATGATAGAAGTATGGTAAGTGAACCTAATCTGACTATAAATGTTAAGATAACAAAACCCATGCTTAGCAGCAACACTCCGTATTGCTGAAAATTAGGAAATAGTAACAAACTGGCGATAAGGCACTGTGTTATTGGCAGAAATATATTGATCAGTCTCCAGAACGAAGACGGTATTAATCTCAAAGTTTTAAAATTAGCCCAAAATGTCCAAAAGGGGTTATAAACTGTAAATTGAAATCCTTGATTTCTGAAATAGCCTGAAGACATCTTGTTAAAAGAGGAATCAAGCATAAATATGCCTATTTGGAATATCATTATAAGGAGAATAAATTGACAGTTAATCCAGTTTAATTCTATGAATATGGCTGTTTCAATTAATGCTATGTAAGTAACTATAACGGCAGGTAAAATGCCGACTGCCCCTCCTCCTCTGAATAAATTAGTCGTTCTTGATTCTATATAGTAAAAACGGAAAACTATAGTCAAAAGGATGGCCGTTAAGAAAGGGTTTTCAATGATGATAAGACTAAGTGAAGAGAGGAACCACAGTAGAAACAGTAAACTAGCAGTTATCCTATTTTGAACTGGCGAGTTAAATTGATATTCTCTACCGAACATCATTTGAAACCAAGGGGCAAAATAAAGTAAATCGAGTATGAAAATAGTGCCTAAGCACTTTCTAAATAAAAAATAAGAATCTTTAGATATCAGAGTTACATCCATTTATTCAAATATCTTGAAGAATTCTTGCGTTTTTTTGAGATCAATAGTCGGTGATTTCAGTAATTCGTAAAAAAAATCTTTTACTCCATATTCTGTTGTATTGAGATAGAAGTTAAGATCTTCTTTGCAGAATGATGTCGTTTTTTCCCGAATCGCTTCGTAATGTTTGTAATTGTTGGAGTTCGTAACAAAAAGTATTGGATGAATGTTCAGGACCTTAATACCTGGTTTCAATAGTGAAGAGATTGTAAACTTTTTTTCATTTTGAATATTGTAAAGCGGGTTTTTTGAATTTTGAATTATCATCCCATCGCTCCAGAAACAAGGAATTCTGGTAATTCCGGTATTAAGTTTCTGTATTTTTATATGTGATTTATTCTGTAATAATTTGTTAGAATCATACTTGATACCCCTCGAAAAAAGTTCAGATTGAATTTCAGGAGAATCAATAAATCCATGTGATCTTGATATGATAGAATTGGGAAATAAATCTAGCATATAATCACAAATATTCTTTATTGAACTACCATGTGATGAATGAGGACGGAAGTTCGGGTGAATACCTACATCAATAAGATTTTGTTCAGCGCAATATCTGATGAAGTTACTTCTATGTGTGCAAAAAAGTAAAGGTCTAATGTTTTGAGAAAGTATTTCATCTAGAAATGACTCAATAAGGTAATCTGAAGCCCAATCAATATCTACAGTTAAAAATACTTTTATAGTAATTAAAAAAACTTTATATTAAACAGAGCAAATATGATATAGTATTTCCTTCCATTTGGAAGTTCCTAAAAGCCTATTTACAAGTGTTATATTATCTTTATTAATTTGTTTTTTAAGCAAATTTCTTATGTTAACAGATTCGGCATAATATTTTTTGATAAGTTTATTTTCTGATTTCTGGTTAAAATAAAATTTATTATAATATTCCTCTTTGTCAATTATGTGATAAATATATGGAAGTATTAATTTACCAAGTCTATATAATATTTCAAATATACACATTTGGTTATTATTTTTAATATTTGAATTATGAATGACATTTCCTGCATCAAAATTTTTCGTTAAAGTATGGATACTAACTCCAAAATAATCAACCAAATCCAAAATTTGGTTTCTCACAGGGTCAGGTCCCCAATATTTGGGAAGTGAGGAGGGATGAATATTAAAACTCGGTGTATTGGAAACTAGGTTGCCTAAAACTGGAATTCGCCATGGAAAGCCTGCTACAAAAATAAAATCAAATTTTTCATATTTTAAAATATGATGCATATCATTCTTGTCACCAACTACTACTTTCATTTTTGAACCAAGTAGTTTTTGGTGGGTCATAAATGGTGATTCGTCATATTTCTCTATTTTTGCCAAAAAAATTGTCATTTTTAAATTCTTATAACGATACACAATCATTCTTGATAAAAAAAATGACCACAAATAGTTCCCGAAAAATAATATCTTTTTCACTCAGTACTTAAGTACATTTTTTAATTGATTCTAATCTAATTGAAAGGATAAACAAAATAGTCATCAAAATTGCGAATTATTTCTTTGCGATCTAGATTTCTCAATGAATCGATATTCTTAAATGTTTTTACATGGTATTTATAGGGATAATCAACTGAGCCCCATCTTGATTTAAAATGGTAAACACTTTTTTGACTCTTCCATGTGCCTCCCCAGTTCCATTTGGACATTTTTTTTTCGATTACCGCATCATACATAGCTTGAAAAATCAGCAAACTTAGTGGCTGCTGATTTCTAAACTCTCTTTTGATAACTGGAGTATAATATTCAACGGTTTCCTTAAAATAAAAAACTAGTAATGCTGCGACTAAATTTTCCCCCGTTGATGCGTAGTAGACTCTGTAATCATCGTCATATGAAAAGTTTTCTTTTATGGCTTTAAATGCAGACCAAGTTTTCGGTTTCCCTCGAATTTCAAGGATGTTTTGATTATGGATTGCGTGAAGCTTTTTAAGCATTTTTTCGCTATCCTCATGTCTTACAGTAAATTCTGCTTTGAATGATTTGCGTACAATATTACGAGTTTTTTGGTGGAATGAATGCAGTAGTGTATAAGCATATGAATTTGCTTCATCAACTTTCGGCAGGTGAACAACTTGTCCAATTCTTTCATCATGGAGGTCAGCACCAAAAGTTTGATAATGCTCATTAGAATCGAACGGAGATTCAATTATAGTGCAGCTTAATGCATCTATCCTCTTGCATAAATCATTGATTGCATTGAGCAATAATGAATAAATTAAGGCACCATCCGTGTGTTCCGCTTTTGTGATAATGCCTCCATGGCTACCGTAGTAAGGTAATGAATTAACAACTATCCCCAAGGGGGAATCTTGAATGAAGACAGGAACTGCTGCCTCTAATTCTCCATTGATATAGAGACATAAATATTTATCAGTGGAATTCTTTAAAATTGAGGAAAGAAATTTCCTGTAATTTAGAGAATGAGTAAATAATGCTGAAGCAGATGTATCGAGTAAATTTTGATATTCGTGTTCAATTTCTTTACTCAATATTTTAATTTCTGTTTGCACGTAATTGAATTTTGAATTTAGCAAATATACTTTTTAAGGAATGCTTCAAAATTGATTATGGACCAAATTAAGAGGCGCCTGTTTTTGTGGCCTTTCATGTGCTCATTGACAAGATTTTGGACAACATTGTAATTAAGGAAGTTAAATATTTTTGAGTTCTTGTTGAAGGTTATGCTTCTTACGAATTCAATACTTTCCCCTTTAAACCAGCTTGCATCTGGTGAAGAAAAGCCTTGCTTGGGGGCGCTGGTAACATGCTCTGGCACAAAATTGGAGGCCACATTTCGCAGTATCTGCTTCCCATCGTTGGTTTTTTGAAAATAAACATTAGTTTTGCTTCCTTTGCCAACCTCGTTTTCGTTGACTCTAAGGATTTTCCCCAAGTTGTTTAACTTCAAGCTTACAGGGCATTCCATCGCAAAATTAACTAGATCATTGTCCATGAATGGTACTCTTGTTTCGAGGGAATGTGCCATGCTTAGTTTATCCTCGACAATGAATAATCCATGGAGAAATGTTTTGGCTTCAAAGTAAAGGGAGTGGTTAATGTAGTCCTCAGGTTTTTCGAGTGAGTTTGAATGATTTTTGAAGACTTGCTCAAATATATCTCTCGTCCACACATCTTTGACTTCACTCCAAACAGGGCTTAACATATCCTTGAGTATGGTGTTATCTACAAGCCTTTGCCAATAAAGGTAATATTCATCAACATATTGGTTGAAATTACTTGTTTTGGCAGTTCGGTAGTATCTCCATGGGTATCCTCCAAATAATTCATCTCCACCTGAACCTGATAAGATAACTTTGACAAATTTACTTGCTAATTGAGCAGCGTAGAAATTTGGATAGCTTTGACCAATTCTGGGCTCTTCAAGATGCCACGCCAGATCCGGCAGGCATCTCTCCATATCCCCGGCTTTCAGTACCATTTCATAGTGCTCAGTTTTGAAATTAGCCGACATTGCTTCAGCTTTCTCACGCTCATCGAAAAGCAATTCGATTCCAGAAGCCGAACTTA
>Ga0181568_10001648_pt1 | contig 20400 bp, 17 predicted proteins | sample 101ome_20_FD_133758 | JGI IMG/M metagenome (GOLD analysis project Ga0181568, IMG submission 133758) | Coastal salt marsh microbial communities from the Groves Creek Marsh, Skidaway Island, Georgia - 101404AT metaG (megahit assembly) | ecosystem: Environmental > Aquatic > Marine > Intertidal...
CGATGGGGCAAAAATGTCGAAGTCGCTGAACAATTACCCAGACCCAAATCAGATGTTTGAGGTCTACGGCTCAGACGCGATGCGCTGGTATCTGCTGTCATCGCCGATCCTGAGAGGATCAGATTTCTCGGTCACTGAAACTGGAATGCGTGACACTGTTCGGCAAGTGGTGTTGCCGCTGTGGAACGCGTACTACTTCTTGACCCTGTACGCGGGGGCAGCGGGCACCACCGGCTCGTTCCGAACCGATCAAGAAGACGTTCTTGACCGATACCTGCTTGGTGAACTCGCCGAATTAATCGATGCCGTTACCGAATCGATGGATGCCTACGACCTCTATGGGGCGTGCGAGCAGGTGCAGGGATTTCTCGACACATTGACCAACTGGTTCATTCGCCGCAGCCGAGACCGGTTCTGGGAGGGCGACCAAGATGCGATCGATACGTTGCATACCGCTCTTGTGCTGTTCACAAGGGTTGCTGCGCCGTTGTTGCCGATGGTGGCAGAGCAAGTTCACTCTGGGCTTACTGGTGAAGGAAGTGTTCATCATCAAGATTGGCCGTCATCTGAAGACCTTCCACGAGATCCCGAATTAGCCATTGGGATGCGTCGTGTGCGAGATGCTTGTTCGACGTTGCTGTCGCTTCGTAAGTCAGAGGGGCTGCGCGTGCGTTTGCCGCTCGCTTCGGCGACGCTTGCGACTCCCGATGTTGCTCTCGTTCAACCGCATATCGATATTTTGCGTGATGAGGTCAATGTGAAATCGGTTGACCTCACCGATCGAGTTGCCGACCACGGAACTGAGGAGTTGGTGTTGCTGCCGAAGGCGCTTGGGCCGCGTTTGGGCGGTGATACCCAGAAAGTCATCGGTGCTCATAAAGCCGGTGACTGGTCATTTGACGATGGGGTGGTCACCGTCGGCGGTATTGACCTCGTCGAAGGTGAGTTTGAGTTCCGATTGGTGTCCGACGCAGAAGGTGCTGCGGCAACGTTGCCTGGTAAGGGCGGAATCGTTGTGCTCGACACTGTGGTCACTTCTGAGTTGGAGCGTGAGGGTGTTGCTCGCGATCTCATTCGTCGAATCCAGACGGCTCGCCGAGAGGCGGAACTTGATGTGAGCGACCGTATTTCACTCTCATTGGAGATTTCCGAAGTGGTTGCAGATGCGTTTACTGCTCATCAAACAATGGTCGAAAGTGAAACACTTGCAGTCGAAAGCTCGATGAAGATTGCTGGTGGTGACGAAGTAATTCATGTCGTTGCAACCGAACGCCGCTAGAAACAGGTAACTTCTGGGGCTGCTGTAAGGGAGAGAGTTATGGCTTCATCATCAAGTAAGAACGCACCGGCGAAGAAGGCGGCTGCCAAGAAAGCCCCTGCAAAAAAGGCCCCAGCCAAGAAAGCCACGGCAAAGAAGGCTGCTCCGGCGAAAAAGACGGCTGCAAAGAAAGCCCCGGCCAAGAAATCCGCAGTGAAGAAGGCTGCTCCTGCGAAGAAGGCGGCTCCGGCGAGGAAAGCGCCGGTGAAGAAGGCGGCTCCGGCGAAGAAAGCGCCGGTGAAGAAGGCTGCTCCTGCGAAAAAGGCGCCGGTGAAGAAGGCGCCAGTCAAGAAAGATGCTCCGGCGAAGAAAGCGCCGGTGAAGAAGGCTGCTCCGGCGAAAAAGGCGCCGGTGAAGAAGGCTGCTCCGGCGAAGAAAGCGGTCTCGTCAGCCCCTGAGCTACCGAAGGTTCGTGGTCGGACAAAAGATGGAATTGCCTACACGAAGGACTTTGATGTCAAGTTCTTGAAGTCCCAGCGAGAGCTCCTCATCGCAGAGCGAGCGCGCCTCATCGGCCAAGCCGACCAACTTGATGCTGAGGCGACAAGCCTCATCGAAGAAGCCGAGATGGGCGATGTGCAATTTGATGATGAGGGAGGAGAGGGCGACACCATGGTCGTCGAACGTGAGCGAGATCTTGCGCTGAGCGCACAGGCACGCGAATCGGTCGTCGAGATCGACGAAGCACTCGCTCGCATGGAGGTCGGCACCTACGGCTACTCAGTTCTTTCGATGCAACCAATTCCTCGTCCTCGGCTTGAGGCCATCCCATGGGCTCGTGAGCTCGTCGAGGAGAAGGTCGGAGGGATTGGTCGACGATGACAAACTCGGTGCGGCGACCCGAGCTGCTTGTTGCTTGGGTCCTCGCAGCGGCCGTTACCGCAGTTGACCAACTCACGAAATCGCTGGCGGTAAGCCGCCTGTCCGACGGTGCAGTCGATGTGGTCTGGACATTGAAGTTCAGACTGACCTACAACACAGGTATGGCATTTGGGGCTGGCTCATCAATTGGGCCGGTAATTGCGGTCGGCGCATTCCTCATTGTGCTCGTGCTCGCTCGGTCGGTTTCGCGACAACCACGGCTCGTCTATCGAATTGCAATTGGCACCCTCGTCGGAGGTGCCACCGGCAACCTTCTCGACCGAATTTTCCGTTCACCAGGCGTGTTGCGGGGCGCCGTAGTCGACTTCATCGATTTTGGGTGGTTCCCCGTTTTCAACGTCGCAGATATCGCGATCAATGTTGGCGCCGGCCTGCTGATCTTGACTGTGTTCCTCGATTCTCGGCGTAGTCGCTCGAGTGGTGAGAGTGTCACCAATGATCGTTGAAATCGTTCCGAGCGCACTGCATGGTGAACGAGTTGACCGAATCGTCGCATTCATTCTTGACGTCTCGAGGTCTGTCGCCTCTGGTCTTGTCGAGCGAGGTGCCGTGCACGTCGATGGCAGCGTCGAAACAAGTGGAAAGGTCCGTTTGGTTGAGGGTCAAGAAGTATCGGTAGATCCCTCACAGGTGCCGGGCGAAACCTTGCCAGAAGCAGATCACACGGTCGAAGTGTCTGTCGTCCATGTTGATGAGCATGTCATCGTTGTCGACAAGCATGCAGGGCTGGTCGTTCACCCGGGTGCAGGAAATGATTCGAAGACGCTGGTTAACGGCTTGCTCGCGAAGTTCCCTGAAATTGCTGAAGTTGGTGAACCACATCGACCGGGCATCGTGCATCGTCTTGACGCCGGCAGCACCGGTTTGCTTGTCGTTGCACGAACCCAACATGCGTATGACGAACTTGTTCCCCAGTTTGCGGACCACTCGGCAACACGTATGTATAAAGCACTCGTGTGGGGGCACCCAACTGCGTTGCATGGTGTGATTGACGCACCAATTGGGCGATCTCGTCGCGACCCGCTCAAGATGGCAGTCGTCGCCGACGGCCGTGATTCACGCACCGAGTACGAGGTTGTCGCCCGCTACGTGTCTCCGGTCGATTGTGCGTTGCTTGAATGTTCGCTGGAAACCGGCCGAACCCATCAAATTCGAGTACATCTCTCGTCGATTGGGCATCCGCTCATTGGTGACCCGTGGTACGGCCAACGTCGACCCACACTGGGTATGGAACGTCCGTTTCTTCACGCAGCCCGACTTGAGTTTGACCACCCAAATGGTGAGGGTCGGGTGGCTTTCTCGAGTGAAATTGCAGCAGATCTTCAAGAGATGCTGTCTGGGCTTGAGCCGATTGACGTCGAATCACTCGGAGATTGACGGCCAGGGTGCATCCCCTGATGCCATATCAACGATTGCGTCGAGGGTGTAGCCGTCGAGATGTTTGCGCATCACATCACCGGCCGCATTCCAAATAGAGAGCAGGACACACTGGCCCTCATGGTCACATGCCCCGTCGGTGTGAGGCTCGCCGAAATCTCCGAGTGTGATGGGACCATCAACTGCCGAGAGGATCTCCGAAAGGCGAATGTCGGCGGGTTTGCGAGCGAGCACATACCCGCCCCCCACACCTCGTTTAGAACGAACAATTCCTGCGCCTTTGAGCGCAAGCAAGATTTGCTCGAGGTATGGCTGGGGGAGTGCGGTGCGCTCGGCGATGTCTCGAACCGAGGTCGGGCCGGAGTCGTCAGCTCGAAGAGCGAGGGAGAGCAATGCCCGACAGGCATAGTCACCCCTTGTTGAAACCCGCACGCCCTCATAGTAGGCGACGGCTCGGTGGTTCGTGGCCTTGCAGCACAGCAGGCAGACAATTCGAGCATCTGGTCATCGAGTTGACGTTGACGATCTGCGCTGATGGACTGTCAAGGTGAGCGATGTTCAACCTTCCTCCAGCTCTCCGATTGAGCGGAATGGTGATCCGACTCCATGTATTCCTAAGTACAGCGGTGCAAACGTCTGTGGCATTATCCCTGGGTTGCTCGGCGGCGCCGACGTACCCGATTGGATGCCTTCGGCGGTTGCCGACGCCTCTGCAGTCGTCGTTCTCGTGCTCGACGGACTCGGCTGGCGGCAACTCGAAGCACGCGCCAATGTCGCGCCGGTGTTGAATTCGCTTGAAGGAGGGGCGATTTCCACGGTCGCTCCGAGCACGACCGCCACTGCGCTGTCATCGATAGCAACGGGGCTCACCCCGGCGGAACACGGAATTCTCGGCTACCGGATGCTCATGCGAGGAGCGGTGACAAATATGTTGCGCTGGGCAACCGATGAGGGAGTTCGTCGACATGATGTATCGCCGCACGAGTTGCAACCGGCGAGAGCATTCTGCGGTCAGCGTGTTCCGTATGTCACGAGCCAAGAACTCATTGGGTCATCGTTTTCAGATGCGCACCTCTTCGGAGGTATCGCACACGGATACCGGGCACTGTCATCTCTGCCGGTGGTCGTTTCTGAGCTCGTCAAGAACGGTGCGAAGTTCGTGCACGCCTACTACCCGGGCATCGACAAAATTGCCCACGAGCGAGGGTTCGGAGAGTTTTACGATGCCGAGCTCGCATGTGCCGACCGAATGGTTGACGACATGCTCGACCGTTTACCGCGTGACACGGTCGTGCTCGTCACCGCAGACCATGGCCAAGTCGAGGTCGGTGACCGACTTCTCTACCCCTCTGATGATGTACTTCGACTGCTTGAACTCCAGTCAGGGGAGGGCCGAATGCGGTGGATGCACGCCCGCCCAGGAACGGAGGAGGAACTTTTCGAGGCGGCGTGTGAGGAGTTTGGCGACGTCGCATGGGTTCGCCGTCGATCAGAGGTCATCGAAGAGGGCTGGTTTGGCCCTCATTTTCCTGCACCGATGAGTGGACGCCTTGGCGATGTAGTGATCGCTCCGTTCGCGCCGGTGAGCTTGTTTGAAGAAGCAGATTCAGGTCCGTTCAATCTCATCTGTCGACACGGGTCGCTCACCGAAGACGAAGTGCTCGTTCCGCCGATTGCTGGTCAGGGCCGCGGGTAAACTTTTGTGATCGTTCACCCGTAAGAGCAAAGTTGGCGTTCAGTGAAAGGACGAAGCCTGTATGACTGAAAGTGGCGTTGAGCATCCTGAGATCGTTTCTGACGGCGAGACATCAGAAGACGAACTCGCTAATGCGGAAGAGTCGATCACTGAGCCCGGAAAGGTTCTGTGCATTGGTTCGATGGTGAAACAGCTACTCGAAGAGGTTCGGCAAGCTCCACTTGATGAGGCGAGCCGCGAGCGACTTGCTGAAATTTATGAGCGGTCAGTGATTGAACTGTCTGAGGCACTTTCGCCCGACCTTCAAGAAGAGCTGAAGATGATCGCTCTTCCATTTAATGGAGAAGACATTCCCAGCGAAGCTGAGCTTCGCGTCGCTCAAGCGCAACTTGTGGGTTGGCTCGAGGGTCTCTTCCACGGCATTCAGGCAGCGTTATTCGCGCAGCAAGTCGCAGCAAAACAGCAGTTTGAACAGATGAGGCAGTTGCCATCGAATGGTGCCGGTCCTGCTGAGCGCAATGGCACCTACCTGTAAATGTCCATGGCAAGGTGGCGCAGGCGCTCTGGTACAGTCGACAGATCACACACCTGTAATTCGGGCGTGAACCACCAGTTATTGTCGACCTTCTAAGACCTTCGTACCAACTACGTGACCGATTCATTCACCCACCTCCACGTCCACACAGAATTTTCGATGCTCGATGGGGCAGCGCGGCTCGATGAACTCGTAGCGACCGCCGTTGCAGACGGTCAGCCAGCGATCGGAATTACCGATCACGGCAACATGTACGGAACACTCGAGTTTTACAAAGAATGCCGAAATCGCGGTATCAAACCGATCATCGGCACCGAGGCCTACATGGCTCACGACAGTCGGTACGAGCGGCCGACTCGTCGAGGTCGACTCGACGATTCAGGTGGTGATACTGAGGCGGGTCAGAAGCTTTACTACCACCTGACATTGCTTGCAGAGAACCAAACCGGTTACCGCAATCTCATCCAGCTCTCAAGCCTCGCGTTTCTCGAGGGCTACTACTACAAGCCGAGAATCGACTGGGAACTCCTTGAGAAATACTCCGATGGTCTGATTGCGACAACTGGCTGCCTCGGAGGCCACGTCTTGCAGTCACTGCTACGCGGCGATGAGTCTGGGGCTGTAGAGAAAGCGGCACGTCTTCAGGACATTTTCGGCAAAGAAAATCTCTTTATCGAACTACAAGATCACGGTCTTTCAGATCAAAAGCGCACAAACCCTCAACTCATCGATATTGGAAAACGAATCGGTGCTCCGCTGCTCGCCACAAATGACTCTCACTACACGCATCGTGAAGACCATGCGGCTCACGACGCCCTGTTGTGTGTGCAAACCGGTTCGCTGATGAGCGACGCAAATCGATTCAGGTTTGAAGGACACGAGCACTATTTGAAACCGGCCGCAGAAATGCGTGAACAGTTCCGGGAGGTCCCAGAGGCGTGTGACAACACGTTGTGGATCGCAGAACGAGCTGATGTCGAGATCACCTTTGGAGAGGCATTACTGCCGAACTTCCCTCTCCCAGAGGGCTTCGACGATGACCGCGCCTACCTCGAGCACCTCACATGGGAAGGGGCAAAGCGGCGCTGGGGAGCAAGCTTGCCAAACAACGTTGTCGAGCGGGTGTCGTACGAACTCGAAGTGATTGCATCGATGGGGTTCTCGTCGTACTTCCTCGTGACGTGGGATCTCATTCGGCATGCCCGCGATTCGGGGATTCGAGTTGGCCCTGGCCGTGGATCAGCCGCCGGGTGCGCCGTTGCGTATTGCCTCTGGATTACCGATCTTGACCCGATCAAGTACGACTTGCTGTTTGAGCGGTTTTTGAACCCGTCCCGCATTTCAATGCCCGATATCGACATGGACTTCGACTCCAGATACCGCGACGAAATGATCCGCTATGCGGCTGAAAAGTACGGCCGAGATCATGTTGCGCAGATCATCACTTTCGGGACGATCAAGGCGAGAAATGCTGTCCGTGATGCAGCGCGAGTGCTCGGCTATCCGTATGCCGTTGGAGATCGCGTGGCAAAGGCAATGCCACCGCTTGTCATGGGGCGCGACACTCCGCTGAAGTACTGCTTTGAAGAGAACGAGAAATACGCGGACGGGTACAAGGCGGCGTCTGAGCTTCGGGCCATGTACGAGTCGGACGATGACGTGAAAAGTGTTGTCGATGTGGCCAAAGGTCTTGAAGGTTTGAAGCGTTCCGATGGTATTCACGCTGCGGCTGTCGTCATCACTAAAGAGCCGGTGACGGAGTATCTACCAATTCAACGCAAACCTGAGAGCGGAAAGCCCCCCGAAGACGCGCCGGTGGTCACCCAATACGAAATGCACGGGGTTGAAGAACTCGGTTTGCTGAAGATGGACTTCCTTGGTCTTCGCAACCTTGACGTGATCACCGATACGCAGGCGATGATTCAATCGACGATTGACCCAACGTTTGATATCGACTCTGTTCCGCTTGACGATGCCGAGACCTTCGAACTTCTCGCTCGCGGTGACACGATTGGCGTGTTCCAGCTTGAGTCGCCACCGATGCGACAGCTACTTCGGCGGATGGCACCGAACTCGTTTGAAGATGTCTCCGCTGTGCTTGCGCTGTACCGGCCAGGTCCGATGAGTGAGAACATGCACAACGACTACGCCGATCGAAAAAATGGTCGTAAGCCAGTCGATTTTTTCCATGAAGATGCCCGCGAGGTTCTCGACGACACCTTCGGTCTCATGATCTATCAAGAGAGCGTGATGCGCGTCGCTCAGCAATTCGCTGGCTACTCGCTTGCCCAGGCCGACAACCTTCGGAAGGCCTGCGGTAAAAAGCAGCGCGATTTGATGGTGGCCGAACGTCAGAAATTCGAGGAAGGGTGCGAAACAACTGGCTACGGCATCACCCTCGGCAAGCAGTTGTTCGACATTATTGAAAAGTTCGCTGACTACGCATTTAACAAGAGCCACACATTCGGCTACGGGCTGATCACCTATCAGACTGCGTATTTGAAGGCGCACTACCCGGTCGAGTACTTCTCTGCGCTGCTGACAAGCGTCAAACACAATCTCGATAAAGCGGCGATCTACTTGGCTGACTGTCGTGCGAGTGGCATCAAGGTTCTTCCGCCTGACATCAACCGGTCGCTCTCTGACTTTGCTCCACTGCGGCGTGAAGAGGTCCCTGACGACGTCGAGCTTCCGGTGGGCTCACCAGGGGCGATTTTGTTCGGAATGTCGGCGGTGAGAAATGTTGGTGAGGGTCTCGTCTCTCAGCTCGTTGAAGAGCGTGATGAGAACGGCCCGTATGCCACGTTTTACGAATTCGCCGAGCGAGTCCCCGAACCTGTCCTACATAAACGAACAGTGGAGTCGCTCATCAATGGTGGGGCCTTCGACCGTCTTGAGCACCCGCGTCTCGGTTTGGTGTCAGTCCATGAGAACATCATCGAGTCGACATTGAGTCGTCGGCGCGAACGCGATCAGGGTGTGTTGAGTTTGTTTGGTGACTGGAACGGTGACGATTCGGCAGAAATCGGCCGAGTTGAGCGCATTGACATCCCAGATGTTGAATACCCGAAAGCGGAGCGTCTGAAAGCCGAGAAAGAAATGCTCGGTTTATATGTCTCTGATCACCCACTGTTTGGCATCGAGTCGGCACTTCGACGCCGAGCCGAGCACGCAATTGTCGACCTCAGCGATATGGAAGACGGATCGCACGTGAAAGTGGGCGGAATCATCACCGCCTCCGCCAGGAAATTCACGAAAAAGGGTGACCAGATGGCGGTGTTCACCCTTGAAGATCTCGACGCCGCAGTAGAGGTCACCGTTTTTCCACGAACGCTTGCCGCATTGCAGCAGTCGATTGTCGACGATCGCATTGTTGCCGTGAAAGCTCGACTCGATCGACGAGATGAAAGCCGTCTCGGTCTCATCGCAATGGAGATAGAGACCCTCACCGGGCTTGAAAGTGGCGGCTCGCGGCCTGTTCGTTTGCGCCTTCCTGGAGGTATGCCTGATCGGCATGTGTTAGAGCGATTGAAAGCGATTATCGAAGAGCACCAGGGAGACACTCCTGTTGAGATCGAAGTGGCGAAAGGACAGGTTCTCCGGCTTGGTGACGGCTTCCAGGTTGATCCCTCTCGTGCGGTTGGTGAATTGAGGGTCGCGTTCGGCCACGAGGCAGTTGCCCCCTGATTCACCCTCCCGCCTACTGGAGTCCGCACCAGAAATGGCAGAATAGAGGGAAGAAGTTTTGCTGGAGATCATGTAATGGCACTGGAAGTACTCACCAACGACGCAAGCGCGCTTACCGATGATGACCTTGCAGAGATGATCGCAATCGAAGGGGCGTTTGACTTGGCGTTCCTCGAAGGCTGCCGGGAATCATGGGTGCTTGCCACCACCGCTCGTGATAGTGGCACCCTTCATGGATATACATTTTCTACCCTTGAGCGCATTGGAGGAACGCCATGCGTCTTGCTGGGAGTGATGAGCGTTCGTCGAAATGCAAAGCGTGACACCGTTCTGAAAGGCCTCATGAAAGAGGCGTTCCATCGTGCGCTGATGGCATTTCCAGATGAAGATGTCGTGGTTGGCGGGCGTTTCGCTCTTCCTGACGCGTTGCAAGCCCTCAAAGAGGTTGATGATGTGATTCCTGCTCCCGGTTCTCGGGCGGTAGGCGAAGAGCGTGCGTGGGGTCGACGTCTCGCAAAACGCTTCGGTGTTGACGGGTCATACGTGGCCGAACAATTCATGTCGACGAAAAACCCCTCGGGCGGTTTCGTTGATTTTGAATCCGCAAAGCCTGAGAAGATTGCCGCCGGCACAAAGGGTCTCTTTAAAGGGGTTGATGCCTCATCAGGCGGAGTTCTCATCGCCTATGGCTGGACGATGGCTGAGGATCTTGCAAAGCTCGGAGCCAGATAGCCCACAGTCTGTTGACGCCCTGTCGGCACTGATTCGCTCCCGGGCAATGTGCCGGTCGTTTCTCCCTGACCCGGTCGCCCCAAGCATCATCCATGAAATTGTTGACCTGGGAACACGGGCACCAAGTGCAGGACGCTCCCAAGGCCTACACGTCATTCAGCTCGCGGGTGATGAACGAGAACAGATGTGGTCGAGATCTCTCCCAGATGATCGTCGAGATCGATTTGCGTTTCCGGGTCTCATCGAAGCGCCGGTGCTGCTGTTGCTGTTCGTCGACCCCGACGCGTACGTCGAGCGTTATGCAGAGTCCGACAAGGCTCACACCGGCCTTGGGAATGGCAGAGGGGAGTGGCGGACGCCATTTTGGTTTGTCGACGCCGGAATGGCGGCGATGTCGATGCTTCTCGCTGCGCAGGCCTACGAGCTGGGAGCGTTGTTCTTCGCAATGCCTCAACCCGAAGGTGACATTCGGTCAGCGCTCGGTGTCCCCGAGTCGCAGGCAACCGTTGGCGTGCTCGCTCTCGGATACCGAAACGATGACGACATTCAGGCTCGCGGGGTAGGACGAAGTGCAACTCGTCCTCGTCGAGGTGCAGACGATGTCATTCATCGAGGGCAGTGGTAGCAGCGACCACAGTGAGTTCGGTCACGGTACTGATGTGACCGTTGAGGAAATGATCGGCTCCGGCAACAATCGACATGCCGGCCTCCTTCACGATGGGGTCATCTGCAATCGTCGCTGGGGGAGAGAATTGATCATGTTCAGCAATGATCAATGTCGTGGGCGTTTCAGGAATGTCAAGACTCACCGTTGATAGCGGTGGTGCGATCATGATGAGGTGTTGCGCCCTGACAACAGATGCGATTCGAGCCGCAACAATTGAACCAAACGAGTAGCCGACGATCACCAAGGGTAAGTCGGAGTGACGTCTCCGTAATTCGTGGCAGCATGCGATCGCATCTGGCATCTCCTCGATGGTGTTTCCGCTTGCGTGGCGGAAATCACTGCGCGCAGTAGTGACGCGTTTGTGGTGAAGAGCATGGGCGATGGAGACAAGGAGAGGGTGGTCGCGCCGGCCGCCGAAGAGAGGGTGGGGGTGCAGCAGGGCGGCAACCGCTCGCGGAGATGCTGGAGTTTCAACATCGGCGATGATGCTGAGGCCATCGTCTGTCGTGAGTTCGACGGTTTCGAGAGTTGCTTGGGTTGCAGGTGTGAAGTCGTCGAACGGCGAGTCAGAACTCATAGCAGCACGGTACCCTTCGAAGCGTGGTGTCCGAAAACGACAAATTGCCGATCAAAATGCTGAGCGACAGGCTGCTTGTTCGCATTGGTAAAGATGAAGGTGAACGGAAGAGTTCAGGGGGCATCCTCATTCCAGCCACTGCGCAGATGGCGAAGCGTCTCGTATGGGCTGAAGTCATTGCGCTCGGACAAAACGTCCGTTCTGCTGAGGTCGGCGACCGTGTTCTGTTTAGCCCCGAAGATCGCTACGAGGTTGAGGTGCAGGGAGAAGATCTCCTCATGTTGCGCGAGCGGGACATCCATGCGGTGGCGGCTGAACGCATTGAGGCGTCGACCGGCCTCTATTTGTAGCGGTAGCGGTGTTCTGGGTGAGCGCCGGATCGTCGGCGTAGGATCACCATATGGACTCAACGCAGTCAGAGTGGAAGCCGGTTCATCTCGTTGATGAGGTGCGGAACCAGATCACCTACAACGCTGACGGTCTCGTCCCCGCCATTGCACAAGAAGTGGAGACTGGCGAGGTGTTGATGATGGCGTGGATGAACGCTGAATCGCTCGATCGCACGCTGGCTGAAGGTCGCATGGTGTATTGGTCTCGGAGCCGTCAAGAATTGTGGCGCAAGGGCGATACGAGTGGCGATCACCAATCGGTTCGTGAGGCGTACTACGACTGTGATGGCGACACGTTGCTCTTCAAGGTGGTGCAGCACGGTGGCGGCGCCTGTCACACCGGTGAACGGACATGTTTTTACCGGTCTCTTGGCGAGGCCGGATGAACATTCGCCCCCAAGCGGACGAGTTTCTTGCCTACGCCGCTGACCACAGTGTTGTTCCGGTGTGGACGGAGGTGCTTGGCGATCTCGAGACTCCGGTCTCTGCGTTTTTAAAACTCGTAGACGATGGGCCAGGTTTTTTGCTCGAATCGGTCGAGAACGGTGAGCGTTGGAGCAGGTTCTCTTTCATTGGCCGCGACCCGGTTGCCACACTGGTGCTTCGAGGTGAGGCGCTCGACATTGAGGGAACCCTCGGCGCAATGGTGCCGACAGATCAGGGGATCCTCGGGGCGTTAGAGGCTCTTCTCGACTCGCATTCGAGTCCCGATATTTCAGACCTTCCTCCGCTGCATGGTGGCATCGTTGGCTATCTCGGATATGACGTCATCCGTGAGGTCGAGCACCTTCCTGATGCTCCTCCAAACGATCACGGCATGCCTGACGCGGTAATGAGCATTATCGGCTCGCTTGCGGCGTTCGACCATTGGCGTCAACGCATCTACCTCATCGAGTCAGTTGTGACTCGCGATGAGGCGGGTCATCCGCTGAGCGAAGCCGAGTTGTTGGCCGCTCGAGACGCGGCGATTGACGCGGTGAAAACATCGGCGCAACGCTTGGCGGCCCCATCAGAGGCAACGGTTGTTGAGCCCCCTGTGCCCGGTGAGCGGCATGAAGACGTTCCATCATCGATGAGCAACGGGCGATATCTCGATGCTGTGGTGACCGCGAAAGAGCACATCCTTGCGGGTGACATCTTCCAAGTTGTGCTTGCACAGCGGTATGACATTGAGTTGGAGGCAGACCCGTTTGACGTCTACCGGGTGTTACGGCAGGTGAATCCGAGCCCGTATATGTACTTCATTCGACACGATGAGGCAACGCTCGTTGGTTCGTCTCCCGAACCAATGGTGCAGTTGCGTGGTGATCACATTGTGAGTCGTCCGATTGCCGGTACTCGTAAGCGCGGTCTTGACGAAGAACACGACCGTCGCCTCGCTGCAGAGTTGCTCGAACATCCAAAAGAGCGTGCCGAGCATGTGATGCTCGTCGATTTGGCCCGAAATGATGTTGGGCGTGTCGCTGAATTTGGTTCAGTGCAGCCTGAAGAGTTCATGACACTTGAGCGCTACAGCCATGTGATGCATCTCACCTCTCAGGTCACTGGCACGATTCGCCCTGGGCTGGGCCCGATCGACGTGCTCAAAGCAACGTTGCCGGCGGGCACAGTGAGTGGCGCCCCGAAGGTGCGGGCGATGGAGATCATTGATGAGTTAGAGCCAGTGCGGCGAGGTCCTTACGCCGGTGTCGTTGGGTATCTCGACTGGTCGGGCAACCTTGATACTGCAATCTGCATTCGCACCATGTTTGTTCGTGCAGATGGGGTGACAGCTTCGCTGCAAGCAGGTGCCGGTATCGTCGCCGACTCAGACCCAGAGGATGAAGATTTGGAGTGTCGCAATAAAGCAGCGGCGCTTCTCGCAGCCATTCCGGCCGCGCGACGAATGACAGCGACCCGAAGGTCGCAGGAGAGTTGACATGAACGATTCGATCGAATGGGAACAGTCAGTGTGGGCAGTTGCCCCTCGTGATGTCATCTCAGCCGTGGGAGTCGACACTGAGCGATACCTGCATTCTCAGTTATCTCAGCAGATCGAAGGGTTGAGCGATGGAGACCGTGTGCTGTCGTTGCTCCTCGAGCCAACAGGCAAGGTCATCGCGCTTATCGGCGTGCTTCGCCGCAGCGCCAATGAGTTTGTCATCGATTGCGATCCAGGAGACGGCGAGCACGTGCTTACCCGGCTGCAGCGATTTTTGTTGCGAGTTGACGTTGCGCTCACGCTCATTCCCGCTGACGCCGCTACCCCCGACGATGTCGAGCACTCACGAGTTGCTCAAGGTTGGCCCCGAGGCGGACACGAAATCATCGCCGGAGAGACGATTCCCGCAGAACTTCCGATGTTGGCGGAGCTCGTGTCATTTACGAAGGGCTGTTATCCCGGTCAAGAACTCGTCGAGCGAATGGATGCCAGGCAATCGTCTTCACCGTTTGAGATCATTCGGATGGCCGGCGACCTCGATGTCGGTGCAGAGGTCATCGTCGATGACGTTGCAGTTGGAGTTGTGACCTCATCAGATGGCGGGGCAATGCTGGTTCGAGCCCGTCGCCGCCGAGATTCCTGACGCCTCGTCTGTCGGGGCTTCTGTTCGGTCTGGAGGTGGCGGGCGTAGACTTTTTGCCCGTGACCTACGTCTATGCATTCGACCATAAGCACCGCAAACCACCGATGTCCTACAAGGACCTTCTTGGCGGCAAGGGGGCAAACCTCGCCGAAATGACGACGGTGCTGAACCTGCCCGTCCCTCCAGGGTTTACGGTGTCGACCGACGCCTGCCGTGACTACATGCACGGTGGCTGGCCATCGAGTCTCGACGCTGAGGTGACCCGACATGTCGCCAAGCTCGAAAAAATGATGGGTCGCAAACTGGGCGACGCCAACGATCCTCTGCTCGTGAGTGTGCGCTCGGGCGCAAAGTTTTCGATGCCGGGAATGATGGACACGGTTCTCAACCTTGGTCTTAATGACGCCAGCGTGATCGGTTTGGCGAATGTCACCGGTGACGAACGCTTCGCCTATGACTCATACCGTCGTTTCATCGCCATGTACGCACGCATTGTGCTCGACGTTGATGGCGACCTTTTTGAACATCCACTCGAGGCGGCGAAAGCGAAAGCTGGTACCGACAACGATGCGGATCTTGATGCAAAGGCACTCCAGCAACTCGTCAAGACATATCTCGCAGCGGTTCGTAAGGCCACCGGCTCTCCGTTCCCGCAGGATCCTCGGGCGCAGCTTGACGGCGCAATCGAAGCAGTCTTCAAATCATGGAATGGCGCGCGAGCGATCGCCTATCGAGTTCGTGAAAAGATCAGTCACGAACTCGGTACTGCTGTCAACGTTCAGGCCATGGTGTTCGGTAACCGTGATGACAATTCAGGTACCGGAGTCGGCTTCACTCGCAACGCTGCTACCGGAGAGAACAGGCCCTACGGCGACTTCTTGGTGAATGCCCAGGGTGAAGATGTCGTCGCTGGTATTCGAAACACGTTGACTCTTGATCACATGAAGAAGATCTTCCCGTCAATTCACTCCGAGTTGCTCAAGATTTTCGTTCGACTTGAAGAGCACTACACCGACATGTGCGACACCGAGTTCACTATCGAGCAGGGACGTCTGTGGATGTTGCAGACACGAGTCGGTAAACGCACTGGTGCAGCTGCGTTGAAGATGGCAGTCGACATGACGAAAGGCACCGCAGGTACCCGTGGCCGTAAGTGGAAGATTTCCCGTGAAGAAGCCGTGATGCGAGTAACGGCTGAGCATCTCGATTCGGTGCTTCACCCGCAGTTCAAAAAGAAGGGCGCTTCGATCGCAAAGGGTCTTGGTGCGTCTCCTGGTGCGGCTGTTGGCCGGGCATATTTCACTGCTGATGATGCTGAGGCTGCAGCGAAGAAGGGTGAAAAGGTCGTCTTGGTCCGTAATGAGACGAGCCCTGAAGACGTGCACGGCATGATGGTCGCCCAAGGCATCCTCACCGCCCGCGGTGGACTTGTAAGCCATGCGGCCGTGGTGGCCCGTGGTTGGGGAACGCCGGCAGTCGTTGGTGCCGACGCCGTAAAGATCTCTGGGAAGTCATTTTCTGTCGGATCGACAACGATTTCGCAGGGCGACGTCATTTCGATCGACGGCACGTCGGGCGAGGTCATGGTTGGCGCTCTTGAACTCGCTGCTGCGAAGCCGCCAGCCGAGTACGAGACAGTGCTGAAATGGGCCGACACCATCCGTAAAGGAAAAATGGCTGTCCGCGCAAACGCTGATACTGGCGCTGACGCGAAGGTCGCACGCGGAAACGGTGCTGAGGGCATCGGACTGTGCCGTACCGAGCACATGTTCCTTGCTCCAGATCGCTTGCCGATCGTCCGAGCGATGATCCTTGCGAATACGCCAAAGAAAGAGGCAGCTGCCCTCGAGCAACTGCGTATCGCCCAGCAGGCCGACTTCGAAGACATCCTGAAAGCAATGGATGGGCTCCCCGTAACGATTCGCCTTCTCGATCCTCCACTTCACGAGTTCTTGCCCTCGGTTGAAGAACTCAGAGTGAAAGAAGCAAAGAAAGGGCTGTCGAAGCGCGAGCGCGAGTTGCTCGATGCCGCTGAGAGTTGGGCTGAGCATAATCCGATGATCGGAACCCGTGGTGTTCGGTTGGGAGTGATCAAGCCTGGCCTGTATGCAATGCAGGTCCGTGCCCTTCTTGACGCAGCCAAGAAGCTTCGTGCCAAGGGTGGAAACCCAATTGTTGAGGTCATGATCCCGTTGACGGTGACTCGTGAAGAGCTTGGGCTTGCCCGCTCATGGGTCCAGGCAGAGATCGATGCCGCCCTGAAGGGAATGAAAGGTAAGCCGAAGATCACGATTGGCACCATGATTGAAACTCCTCGTGCCGCAGTGCGGGCAGATGAAATTGCTGAAGAAGCCGATTTCTTCTCATTCGGTACGAACGACCTCACACAGCTCGCGTTCGGCTTCAGCCGAGACGATGTCGAGAGTCGAATGATGCCGGCTTACCTCGAACAGGGTCTGTTGAAGCGAAATCCGTTTGACACCATCGATCAAAGCGGTGTTGGTGATCTCGTGAAGATGGGTGCTGAGCGTGGACGCTCGGTCAAGCCTGCGCTCAAACTCGGTGTGTGTGGTGAGCACGGTGGTGATCCGGAGTCGATTGAACTCTTTTCACGGGTTGGGCTCGACTATGTGAGCTGCTCGCCATTCCGCGTGCCGATCGCTCGTCTTGCTGCTGCGCAGGCGATCATCGGTGCGAGCGACAGCCAAAAGTGATCTAGGCGCAAGATTCGCCAGCGGGGGTGATGCCTCGCTGTGGTAACTCGGCACGCGCCGACAACTAGATTCCTGAGTGTGGCTATATCTGACGACGACATTGACCGCGTTCGCGCAACGGTCTCGATCGTCGATGTGGTCGGCCAGCATGTGCAACTGCGTCGAACGGGTCGGAACTGGGTCGGCCTCTGCCCATTCCACGGAGAAAAGACCCCCTCGTTCAATGTTCGTGAAGAGACCGGCCGCTATAAGTGCTTTGGGTGCGACGCGTCGGGAGACGTATTCACATTTGTGCAGCAAATCGAGCACGTCGATTTCATTGGGTCAGTCGAATTTCTCGCCGCAAAAGCCGGCATTCAACTCAACTACACGTCGACCGGACAGTCGAAAGATCGGGCTCGCCGCAAACGCTTAATTGAGGGCATGGAGACCGCAGTCGAGTGGTACCACCAACGATTACTCACCGCTCCCGATGCTCGGCCGGCGCGAGATTACCTTCGCTCTCGCGGTATTGATGGTGAAATTGCTCGCCAGTTTCGCATCGGCTGGGCACCCGATGAATGGGACGCATTGGCGTCGCAGGCTGGTGTTGAAGAGAAAGTTCTTGACGATGTCGGTCTTGCATTTCGGAATCGACGCAACCGCATGCAAGATGCGCTGCGCGGACGCGTTGTGTTTCCGATCATGAACGACGGTGGAGACCCGGTCGCGGTCGGGGGACGCATTCTGCCGGGTTCAGCCGACCCCGCAAAATATAAGAACTCACCCGAGACACCGATCTATACGAAGTCTCGGGTGTTGTACGGCCTCAACTGGGCGAAAGGTGAAATCGTTCGTCAGAACCTCGCTGTGGTCTGCGAGGGGTATACCGATGTGATCGGCTTTCATCGCAGCGGGGTACCGACTGCGGTTGCGACTTGCGGGACGGCGTTCACTGAAGAGCATGTGAAGTTGCTGAAGCGCTACACCTCGCGTGTCGTGCTTGCATTTGATGCCGACGCGGCAGGTCAAGGGGCGGCCGAGCGTTTTTACGAGTGGGAGCGAAAGTACGACATCGAGGTTTCCGTAGCGAAGCTTTTGGGTGGTAAAGATCCCGGTGATCTTGCTCAGTCAGACCCTGAGTCGCTTCCGTTAGCGATCGAGCAGGCATCTCCCTTTCTTGCCTTCCGAATCGACAGGGTGCTCGCAACGATGCCGTCAGATACCCCCGAACACCGAACTCGAGCAGCCGAGAGTGCGATGGCGGTGGTGAATGAGCATCCCAACGTCAATGTTCGCAAGTTGTACGCAGGCGAAGTCGCAACGCGTCTTGACTTGCCGGTACATGACTTGGTGCTCGTCGCCGAGAAGGGAGGTCGTGCACCCGAGCTCACCGTGCCTGCGGCTCGTCGACGAAATGCGCCTCGCGATAACGCAGAGTTCGCTGTGCTTGCGGTGCTCGTTCAAGATTGGGATGCAGTGGCGCCGTGGCTGGCGGGACCACTGTTTTCTGACACAGCGAATCGGCAGGCTTTTGACGCCTTGGTTGAGTCAGACGGTGACCTTGAGATCGCGCTTGATCGACTTGATGGTCAGGCGCGAGATGTTGTCGAGCGGGCTGCAATTGTTGATGTCGTGGTTGATGCTCCGATGGAGGCTCGTGTTCTCATTGCGGCGGCAGTGCGACGTGAGTTGAGGCGCGTCATTCCAGGTGCAGACTCCGAGAGGATCGCAAGTGATGCGCAGGCTCGTCGACTTGTCGAAGACTTGCAAGATCCACATCGAGCCGAAGATGCAGCCGAGTGGTTGTTGGGTTGGCTTATCGAACGCGAGGAGGTTGCCGATGGGGCCTCGTGAGGATGAATCTCCAGCCGTTCTCGCATTACCCGGAGTGGTTGACCACGACTGGCAGGCGTTAGTGGCCCGGGGACGAACTCAAGGGGTTGTTCACGCCGAAGATGTTGCGCATGTCGTTCGAGATGTCGAACTCACCCCTGATGTGCTCATTTCGGTGAGTGACGCACTCGCCAAACTGGGAATCGAAATTGATGACGCCGTCGAGGTTGAAGCAGACCACGATGCAACCCCGGCATCGGGGCGTCGGCGTCGCCGGCAGATGGATGACACGGCGGGTATTCCCAGGGTCAATAGGGGGCGTCGGGCGACGGGTGGCGATGTTGCTTCGGGCGACGGAATGCGGATGTATCTGCAAGAGATCGGCCGTGTCGACCTGTTGAGTGCCGACGAAGAGCGCCGCTTGGCGCGCTTAGTGGCTGAGGGCATTGAGGCTGCGACCACGATTGATGCTGGCTCTGTTGACGATGCGGAGCGTCGCCAGTTGCTGCGGCAAGTGTCACGAGGGCAGCGTGCTCGTCATGCATTGACTCAAGCCAATCTTCGTTTGGTGGTCTCAATTGCGAAGCGTTACACCAACAGGGGAGTGCAACTTCTTGACCTCATTCAAGAGGGAAACCTCGGTTTGATGAAGGCAGTCGAGAAGTTTGATTATGCAAAGGGCTTCAAATTCTCGACGTATGCGACATGGTGGATACGCCAAGCGATCACACGGTCGATCGCCGATCAATCTCGGACTATCCGCATACCGGTGCATATGGTTGAGCATCTCAACCGTCTGCTGAGAGGACGCCGAGAGTTCCTTCAGGAGTTCCGACGTGAACCTACGGTGCCGGAGCTTGCTGAACGCTTGCATATGCCAGAAGACCGGGTCTCTGAATTGTTGCGCTGGTCGCAAGAGCCCCTTTCGCTTGATTCGCCAGTGGGTGACGGAGATGATGCCGAACTTGGTGACTTCGTTGCCGACGATGTGGCTGGTCCCGCCTCTCAAGTTGAGGCACTTGACCTCGAGTCAAAGATCGTTGAGCTTCTCGACAGCCTCGGTGAACGTGAACGGGAGATTTTGCAGATGCGCTTCGGACTCGGGCTTGATCGACCTCGCACGCTCGAAGAGGTCGGGGCCGAACTGGGTGTTACCCGTGAGCGCATTCGACAGATCGAGGCGAAGACTCTTGCGAGGTTGCGATCACCGCTGATGGCCGAACGTCTTCGCGAGTTTTTGCAGTAGTTGAGATTCGCGCAACAAAAGACAGCGCCAGAGCCGACCCTTGGTGACAGTGAGGCGCGAGAGCGATAAGATCCGAGACGGTTATTCCGGGATAGCTCAGTTGGCAGAGCAGCTGACTGTTAATCAGCGGGTCGCAGGTTCGAGCCCTGCTCCCGGAGCCACGGACGGGGTCCTTCGGGGCCCCGTCCGTCGTTAGGGGCG
>Ga0181568_10001649_pt1 | contig 20394 bp, 16 predicted proteins | sample 101ome_20_FD_133758 | JGI IMG/M metagenome (GOLD analysis project Ga0181568, IMG submission 133758) | Coastal salt marsh microbial communities from the Groves Creek Marsh, Skidaway Island, Georgia - 101404AT metaG (megahit assembly) | ecosystem: Environmental > Aquatic > Marine > Intertidal...
TCACTCCACAGTCTTTTTCCCATCAGTAAGGGAGAGTTTGCCGAAATAGCGAGAACTGGTCCGGCAATCAATTGAGCCCAATTGTATTGATCAACAAACTCATCCGGATCTATTTGTAAGTGAATCTGAAAACTGGTGTTACACGCCTCAAAGAGAATATTAGGATGATGCGTATTTAGCTCATCTCTACCGGAAAGATTCAATTCAAAATCTGTACCCCGTTCGGCATATATCATGTCGTTCAACGCCTTGTATCGATCGTTGGGTGTCATGTGCTCAAAATGCAGGTGAGACTGACTTAAAGTTGGAGCAATTCCGGTTAACAAAATCTTTGTATTCTCCTTAGCAGCAATGCTTTTCCCTTTCCTCAACAAGCTTTGCAGTTGCTTCTCCATCTTAGAAAAGCAATCTCCGGTAAACTCAAATGGGTCAAGGTTAATCTCAAGATTAAATCGCGCTATTTCGGTAGTATAGTGTTCATCGCCAATTTGCTCCAACAACTTCATGTTGTTTAGAGCCGGTTTCAATCGATCGTCAAGTAAAACGAGTTCTTGCTCTGCCCCAATTCTATTGATTTTAGACTCGATCATCCCATTCTCAAGCATGTAGTCTAACGCACGGATTTCGTTTAGCAAGCGCTTTGTAAATTCTCGCTTTTGCGTAGAATCTAAAAACTGAGATATTGCGTGTTCACCCATACATCGGAATATTAACCAACCAAAAATACACTTTTCCCCTACTTCACCTCAATGAGATTTATCTTGCGGTTTAGAAGTAAGTCATTGAATGACTGGAGTTTGACGGTTTTTAATTCATGATATCGGTCAAGTTGTTCCCGTATTTGAACCTCGAGTTCACGCTTCACGGCTTTGGCTTGTTCAGTTGGACCAAAATTGCCCATGCTTGCCAGCGCATTTAGATGCGCAAGCTTGTTATTTAATTTAATCGGGAAATTTATCGGGTCTTGATTGCTTCGATTCTTAGTCTGATAGAGCATGTTAATAATATCGGATAGCTCTCGTACCAGGCTATCTCCTAACACTTTGATATCATCATCCTTCTTAAATTTCCGATCTCCCATAAATTGGTTCAAACTGCCTTGAAGCGTTTTCATACTTTCAATCGCCTCATGTGTGCTATCAAGCAGCAATACCGACTCATACAGAAAATCGAACTTTTCGGTATAATCTTCCTCGGTTGCTTCTGAATTAGGATTAATATCGATTTGGAATTCTGCCTTTTGGGTGCGGTCTTTAAAGTGTATTCGGAAGTAATACTTACCAGGCTTGGCTCTCGGACCGGCAGTAGACGCCCACCACAATATCATGCCATCCGGGCGTTTGGCGCCTGCATAGCGCATGTTCCAATCAAAGTAATTGACACCTTTTAACGGATTGATGGTTAACGTATCTGCTGAGAATTTGATGTTGCTATAAGTGCGTGCAACTCTTCCATCTGGATCAATCAAATCAATAAACAAGGTATCCTTTTGGCTAAGTGAATCGGCTAGATGGTAGACCAATGTAGCCTTGTCGCGTCCAACCAAATGAGCACCCTCGGCACCAAGGATGGTGACATCTTCTCTCAGCTCTTTCTGATTCATAGATCGAACAGCATCTAACTGGTCAATAATCCAGAAGCCTCGACCTTGTGTAGCGATAATCAAATCGTTCTCCTTAATTGTCATATCTGTGATTGGCACAACAGGTAGGTTGAGTTGCCAAGCATGCCAATGCTCCCCTTTGTCGTATGATATGTATAGGCCTCTCTCTGTTCCGGCAAACAATAAGCCCTGTCGCACTGGATCCGCCTGAAGAGCACGCACAAAATGTTCATCTGCAATGCCGCTAACCTGCAGCTCAGCTTTAGCACCATAATCGGTAAGATAGTGTATGTATGGTTTGTAATCGCCGTTCTTATAGCTTGTGGCCACAATCCAAGCACACCCTTTGTTGAAAGGGTCCTCTTCTATCGAATTGATCATGGTCCATTCAGGCAGTTTCTTCGGCGTTATATTTTTCCATGTCTTACCACCATCGCGCGTTATGTGAACCAACCCATCGTCTGAGCCTACCCAAATCACCTTCGCTTCTTTCTGTGATTCCACCGCAGCGAAAATTGTACAATAGTACTCCACACCGGTGTTGTCTTGAGTTATCGGCCCACCACTTGAGACTAATCGAGATGAATCGTTACGGGTGAGATCGGGGCTAATTATCGACCAGGAATTTCCGTAATCATAGCTCACATGTAGATGATTGGACGCAGCATATAATTTCTTGTCGTCATGCGGGGAAAAGAACAATGGAAAATTCCATTGGAAACGATATTTCATGCCTTCTGCGCCGTATCCCATCGGATTGTCGGGCCAAACGTTTATTGCACGATTGTCTCCGGTTTCGTGATTCTTCATCGTCAAATATCCTCCATAGCTGCCGGCGAATACAATGTCATCGTTGTTCGGATCTACAGCCATATGTGCACTCTCTCCACCGGCCGTGACCTCATAACTTCCGCTGATGTGATTCACACGCATGGTAGAATTGTCTTGTTGAGCGCCATAAATGCGATAAGGGACGTAGTTATCTGTGCTTACCCGATAAAATTGCTCAGTCGGTTGGTTATGATAGGTAGACCATGTATTGCCGCCATTCATGGAGACCTGTCCTCCTCCGTCATTCCCCGTAATCATGCGCTGGTTGTTATTTGGGTCAATCCATAAATCGTGATGATCCACATGAGGCGTGTTGATGGCTTTGAAGGTCTTACCGCCATCCATTGATTTCTGGAAGTAGACATTCATCGTATATACGGTATTGGCGTCTTTGGTATCACAATAAACTCTAGAAAAATACCAAGCTCGTTGCCGTATTTTACCCTCCCCGTTCACGCGCTCCCAAGATTCTCCTCCATCTTCACTTCGATACAAACCGCCCTGGGTTGCGTGTTCAATCATCGCATAAACAAGTCGTTTTTGAACGGGAGACGCACTAATTGTAATCTTACCAACTATTCCTTCTGGAATTCCCGGTTTCGACATCAAATTTTCCCAAGTTTCGCCATCATCCTTACTTCGCCACAATGCTGATCCTTTGCCACCACTTGAGAAGCTGTAAGGACTGCGTCTTACCTGCCATGTTGAGGCATACATGACACGATGGTTCAATGGATCAATGATTACTTCGTTACATCCAGCACTATCACCGTTGTAGAGTACTCGTTTCCACGATTCTCCACCATCAACTGACTTATACAAGCCACGTTCAGTCGAATTAACATAAAGGTCGCCAAGCACCGCGGCAAATACTGTGTTGGCCTCTTTAGGGTGAACCGCAATTCGTGGAATATGTCTACCATTTTTCAATCCAACAGATTTCCATGAAATTCCGGCATCGTCGCTTTTCCAAACACCGTAACCAAATGAAACATTGCCTCTTAAGCTTTCTTCTCCTTGCCCCACATAAATGATATTATCATCGCTGGGTGCGATTGCGATGCTTCCAATGCTTCCAGCGAAGTAGCCATCAGAGATGTTTTTCCATGATTGTCCCCCATTATCGGTTTTCCAAACTCCTCCACCTGTGCTTCCCATGTAGAAAAGATTTGGGTTGTTTAAATCGCCAACCACTGCTGTAGATCTCCCTCCCCTGCTTGGTCCCAAATTTCTGAACTTCAGGTTTGTAAAATAACTTGTATCGAGCTGTTGCGCTTCCAAACCAATTGCTAAAAGCACCAACAACAAACTGAAAACTATTCGCTTTAAAACATGCATAATTCCTGATATAGTCTATGACAGGGTAAGCCCATAACATTGTAGAAACAACCATCAATCCGCTTAATTCCAATTTTTCCTATCCATTCCTGAATTCCATAACTTCCGGCCTTATCAAAGGGTTTGTATGTATCGATATAGTACCGGATGTTTTCATCGCTCATCACATCAAAATGTACGGCCGTTTCAACATGAAAACGCACCGTTTTTATAACTGATCTCAAACAAACTCCTGTATTTACAATATGAATTGAATCCGACAATTCCTTTAGCATCGAGAACGCTTCGGCATTGTCTTCGGGTTTGTTCAAAATCTGATTGCCTTTTACAACGGTTGTATCTGCCGTAATCAGTAGTTCATTGGTTCTAAGTTCTTTGTGGGCCTCAGACTTAACGACAGCCAGGAACTCCGCAACCTCAGAGACTGGCATGTTGTCTGGAAAAGACTCATCTGCATCAATACTGAATGAAGTGAATTCAATATCCATTTCAGACAAGAGTTGTCTTCGCCGAGGTGATTGAGAACCTAAGAGGATGTAGTAATCGAACAACCGGAGAGTCATATGAATTCAAAAGAAATCAATCTCCTCTTTTTAACCAACTTAATTCTAATATTGCAGCAATGCCTATAGAACTCTCAAAACCACTTGTGATTTTCGATTTAGAAACTACCGGTGTGAACGTTTCTCGCGATCGAATAATTGAATTATACCTCATCAAGGCTATGCCAGATGGCTCGGAGCAGACGTTTTCTAGGCGTTTAAATCCGGAGATGCCTATTCCGAAAGAATCAACCGATATTCATGGAATATCGGATGCTGATGTGAAAGACTGTGAGACGTTTAAAGACATCGCAAGAGATCTGAATGCGTTTATTGGCGATGCGGATTTTGCAGGCTTTAATTCAAATCGCTTCGACTTTCCACTACTCGTGGAAGAGTTTTATAGAGCCGATATTGATTTTCAGACCGAAAAAAGGAAGTTCATCGATGCGCAACGGATCTTCCATAAAAAAGAACCACGAAACCTCTCGGCTGCGTACCGATTCTACTGTGACAGTCAATTAAACAATGCTCACTCTGCTGAGGCAGATACTCGTGCAACATGGGAAATCATAAAAGCTCAGGTAGACAAGTATGATGACCTCAAACCAACGGTTGATGCGCTTCATTCTTTCAGTGGTCAAGGCGAGCTTGTTGACTTAGCCGGTCGTATTCGAAGAAATCAACAAGGTGAACCAATCTTTTCGTTTGGTAAACACCGCGGACATACCGTAGCATCTGTGTTTAAGAAAGAACCGTCATACTTTGAATGGATGATGAACGGCGACTTCCCAGAAAACACCAAACGCGTGATTACACGCCTAATGCTCGAACTAAAGACAAAACAATGAACTTAGCCGATCACTATTCACTCGAAGATATTGTTCATCTAACACAGTCCAAAACTCAGATTGAATTATCGGAGGACGCCAAACAACGTGTTGAAAAGTGCTATAACTACCTTCAGAATAAGATTAAAACATCAGAACGACCGATTTACGGTGTCAATACGGGATTTGGGTCGCTTTGCAATACGGTAATCAAAGATGAAGACTTAGAGCAGCTTCAGCTAAACCTTTTGATGAGCCATGCTTGTGGAACCGGCGATTATGTACCCCAGCATGTAGTTCGACTGATGATTGTCCTCAAGGTCTTGTCACTTACAAAAGGTCACAGCGGTGTTCAGCTGAAAACTGTTGAAAAACTCATCAACCTGTACAATCAAGAAGAACTACCGGTATTATACGAGCAAGGTTCATTGGGAGCTTCGGGTGATTTGGCGCCATTGGCTCACCTAGCGTTGCCTCTATTAGGTCTCGGAGAAGTTTGGAAGGGTGAAAGCCCTACATCAGCCAGTCACTTGATTGATCCAAGCTACCACTTGAAAGCCAAAGAAGGGTTAGCCTTAATAAACGGAACTCAATTCATGTCGGCTTATGGTGCGTACTGCTCTGTAATTGGAGTTAAGCTTCTTCGCTTGGCAAATAAAATTGCGGCATTAAGTGCAGATGCTTTCGATTCCAGAATTGATCCGTTTCTGCCCCATAGTCATGCAATTCGTAATCAACCCGACCAAGAATCATGTGCAAGAGATATTTATATGTATCTGCAAGGGAGTGAGTTACAAGAACAAGACAAGGTGCACGTTCAAGACCCTTATAGCTTCAGGTGTGCTCCACAAGTGCATGGTGCAAGCTTAAGTGCCATAGAGCATTGCATGGAGATCTTCACGAACGAGGTTAATGCAGTAACCGATAATCCAAATGTTTTTCCTGATGAGGATTTAGTATTGTCAGCAGGAAACTTTCACGGACAAACATTAGCAATACAATTAGACCACTTGGCCGTTGCCTTGGCTGAAATAGCCAACATATCAGAACGTCGTACATACAAACTGATTTCTGGTGAACGCGGTTTACCCGCCTTTCTAATTCGTGAGCCGGGTATCAATAGCGGTTTCATGATCCCCCAATACACTGCGGCTAGCATTGTGAGCCAAAATAAGCAACTATGTACACCGGCAAGTGTAGACAGCATTGTGAGTAGTAATGGTCAAGAAGATCACGTGAGTATGGGAGCTAATGCTGCTACCAAATGTTACCGAGTGTTACAAAACACGATTACGGTCTTGGGTATTGAACTGTTTGCTGCAACACAGGCGTTAGAATTCAGAAGACCACTCAAATCGAGCGAAGAGCTTGAGACATTCGTTAGCTCTTATCGCGACCAAGTAAGTTTTGTAGAACAGGATACATACCTTTCACCGGAAATCCGAAAATCAGCTTCCTTTATTCAGGAGGTTGTTGGGGCTTAGTTTAGATTTCTCGGTTAACGTCCCAGTTCTCTAAGTATTCCGCCATTCGCTTGACGAACATACCACCCAATGCACCATCAACAACTCGATGGTCATAGCTGTGCGAGAGATACATAAAGTGACGAATACCAATCATATCTCCGTATTCGGTCTCAATAACCGCAGGTTTCTTGACAATTGCGCCTGTAGCCATAATCGCAACCTGAGGTTGGTTTATGATTGGTGTTCCCATCAGGTTGCCAAATGTCCCTACATTGGTGAGGGTGTACGTACCTCCAGAAATTTCATCCGGTTTAAGAGCGTTTTGACGAGCTCTACTAGCAAGATCGTTCACCTCACGAGCGAGTCCAACCAAGTTCTTCGTATCAGCATTTTTGATTACCGGTACAATTAAGTTGCCACTTGGCAGAGCTGCGGCCATACCGATGTTAATGGATTTGCGCGTTATTATATTATCGCCATCCACTTCAATGTTAATCATTGGGAAGTCTTTGATGGCTTTAACCGCGGCCTCCACAAATAACGGTGTGAATGTCAAACGCTCACCCTCTCTCTCTTGGAAAGCTTTTTTATGTTTGTTTCTCCAGTTTACCAAGTTGGTAACATCAGCTTCGACAAAAGATGATACGTGTGGGGAGGTTTGCTTAGAGTTTACCATATGATCCGCAATGAGTTTTCTCATTCGGTCCATCGCAATAATCTCATCACCTGGGTTGAGTGACACAGCCGGCTTCGAAGGTTTAGATTTAACAGCTGGTGCCGGTGCTGGTGGCGTCGCAGCCGGGCTTGACGTTTGTGCTGCAGGTGCAACTTGCGCTCCACCGTTTTTCACAAAAGCTAAGATGTCTTTTTTCGTAACACGACCATTCTTCCCAGTACCCGGAACAGTTTCGAGTTGGTCCATGGTAATTCCCTCTGTGCGGGCAATGTTCATCACAAGTGGAGAATAAAAACGGTCGCCATTATTGCTTACTACAGGTGCAACTGTTGCCGCAGCTACTTCGATAGTTTCTTCTATTGCTTTTTCAGGAGTTGGTGCTGGACTTTCCTCAACTACAGGTGCAGATACCGGTTCAGATTCAGCGGCTGAATCAGTTTCAATTATTGCAACCGGAGCACTAACCTGCACTACATCGCCTTCTCCACACAGTAACTTACTCAGAATTCCTGCTTCCGGTGAAGGAACTTCAGAATCTACTTTGTCTGTAGCAACTTCTAAAACAGCCTCATCTGCTTCGATTCGATCACCCTCATTTTTGAGCCATCTAATAACCGTTGCTTCAGAAATACTCTCGCCCATCTTGGGCATTATAAGTTCGTATTGTGCCATGTGAATTTGATAGTGTAATACCAAAAATCCCTTCGATTTTAAGTGGTGCAAAGAAACGACATTTACAGTTCTTGTTCAAGAGGTTGGCATATCTCAAAATTGTATAGTGGATTACCCATGGTGGGTAAAATAAAAAGGGCTTCAACATGGGAGTTATTCAGGGCTTTGTATACTTGTGTATCAGATAAAATATGAGACATAAGGTATTTATTGTTGAAGATAACGCCATGTATGCTGCAATGATGCAGCAGGCTTTAAGCGAAGAAAACTACGAGATGAAGGTATTTGAAACCGGACAATCTCTTCTAGAGGCGCTTAATGAAGGACCAGACATCGTGACCATTGATTACATGTTACCCGACATGACGGGAATGGAAGTTCTGAACAAAGTAAAGGAGCACAACTCCGAAACTCCTTGCATCTTTCTATCCGGACAGGAAGATGTTAATAAGGTAGTTGAAGCTTATAAAAATGGTGTCAACAGCTACATCGTTAAAAATGATAATGCTTTAGTTGAGCTAAAGCAGTCGTTAAAAAACTGTTTAAGCACCATCTCACTTCGTAAAGAGGTAGCACTTTTAAACGAGGAGATCACCGACCGCTCAAAGTATAGTAAGATTATTGGCCAGAGTACTGCCATGACCCGTGTGTTGAAGCTTATCCAGCGTGTTGAAAAGACCGACACCATGGTTATGATTACGGGAGACAGTGGCACGGGTAAAGAATTAATAGCGGAAGCGATTCACATCAACAGTCGGCGACGCAAAAAACCATATGTAGCGATAAACATCGCCGCTATTCCTGCCAATTTACTTGAGGACGAATTATTTGGGCATGAACGTGGTGCGTTTACCGGGGCTTCCGGAAGGCGTAAAGGAAAGTTCGAAGAAGCCAATGGAGGAACAATCTTCCTCGATGAAATTGGTGAGATGGACATTCAACTTCAAACCAAGTTATTACGAGTTCTTCAAGAAAAAGTTGTTACACGACTGGGAAGCAATAAATCTATTAAACTGGATGTCCGCATTGTCTGCGCTACCAATAGAAATTTAGGAGAGCAGGTTAAGATGGGCAACTTCCGCGAAGATTTGTATTACCGCATACAAGGCTTCTTAATTCACTTACCGCGATTAAGAGATCGTGGAGGTGATGTTATTTTATTGGCGGAACACTTTTTAATTATGCATTGTGACAAACATGGAATACCTCATAAAACGATTGGGGGGTCGGTTAAAGAATCCTTAGTTAGGCATACGTTCCCGGGTAATGTGCGCGAGCTCATCGCACTTATGGAGCGTTGTGTGCTCATGAGCGACAACGATGTGATTGAAGAAAAAGACCTAATCTACAGTAACGTTATTTAGATTTATTCTAAATTTTTCTTTCATTTGGTCATTTTCTCATTTATAGGCAACTCTGTCTATCTTTGAACCAAGGTGTACCGTTCCTGGTTTATGCTAAGATTACGTATACTGATTTGTTGATGTAATGGAACTAAGAAATGAGCCCAAAATTGGACTGTTGCTAGGATTGCGCAAAGTTGCGTTCATAGCGTCCGTGCTTACTGTACTTATTTTCACAGGAACATTTATTTACACCAACTTATCAAGCTCACCCGACTCTAACGCTAGCGTTCAGAGTGCAACGAACACCATTACCGGTAAAGTTTTTTGCGACGTAGATCAAGATTCTACGCAAGACGAATTCGACAGCGACTTGGACGGCGTAAAAATTTGGTTGTTCTCGGACGACAACGGAAATGGCCAGATTGATTACGGTGAAGATGCGATTGATTCAACCACCACATCTTCGAGTGGGAGCTATTCATTTACTACGAACTACACCAAAGGAGGCTCTTCGAGTGTTACTGTGTTAGTTTCTTCAGACAATGATGACGCACAAGAAGAAGGAAACGGTGATGTTCAACGAAACGGAAACAACCTTAAAATTAACGACCATACTGTTGCCTTTAGATTCAAAAACGTAGCGATACCTCAAGGCGCTACGATTTCCAGTGCGTCTGTAACAATGAACTCATGGCAATCCAAAAGTGGTTCTGCTTCTGCAGATATCTATGGTCATGCCCATGACGATTCACCGTCAATTTCGTCCTCAGACGACGATATCACGGATCGAGACAAGACCAGCGCTAAGGTAAATTGGACACTTACTGACTGGGGCTATGGCGTTGATTACGCGACACCAGACATCAAATCAATCATTCAGGAGATTGTAAATCGTAATAACTGGCAGTCAGGTAATGACATCACCATCTTAATCGACAAAAAATCTGGTGGATGGAGAAAAGTTACTACACACGACTACAATGAAGATTTCGCACCTAAATTGAATGTTTCTTTTGAATTAGGAAGCGGGATCAATACATCGAATGACTTTGTGGTTAAGGTAGACACATCTGACTACTCAGGATGTAGTTTGGTTAGCTCTCAAACACATGCTGTTTCGTTTAACTCTCCCGGAAATACCTATACTGACAACAATTTCAGCATTGCAAATGCTTGCGGCACCGGAGCAAAAAATAGAATCCGAGGTAAAATATTTAACGACGCTAATAAAAATGGTGACTTAGATCCAGGTGAAGTTGGATTGCAAAACGTACGAATTCGATTGCACTGTGACCGTGATGGTAACGGCAGCTTAAACTCTGGTGATGAGTGTATGGACAGTGTAGACTCAGACGCAAGTGGATTATATGAGTTTGTTGTTGATTACGACAGTTCTTCATCCGGAGTTTCTTTTAGCAAGAAAATTTCAAACGATAACTACGATGTTGAAGAGGACACCGACGATGGCGACGTCTCAATGTGTAGTTCAGATATCGATCTAGGAGAAGACTGTGTCGGACTTCTGTTTGATAACGTAACTGTTCCAAAGAATGTGACTATTACATCAGCCCATTTACGATTTAGAGCTGAAGAAGATGGCAACGGTACTTCAATTTTGAAGATCTATGCTGAAGACGTTGACGATGCATCAGGTTTCACATACAATGATGAAGACGTTTCTGACCGAACACGCACTTCAGCTTACGAAACCTGGAGTATGCCAACCTTTAACAACGGCCATTACTACAATACTCCGGACTTGAAAGACGTAATCCAGGAAGTTGTTAATCGCAGTGGTTGGTCGAGCGGAAACGATATGACCATCATAACTGTTCCGAACAGCGGGAACAGCGATCGTGATGCGTATTCTCGCGAGAAGTCTCCTTCATCGGCACCAGAATTGGTAATTAACTATACCACAGGAAGTGGAAACGAAAACAAGTTTATCGTTGAAATCGGCTCATATTCGAACGGGAACGTTGACGAAGTAATTTCTGCGCAAACTTTCGCCGTATCGTTTGACAACTCAGGTAACCAAACCGAAGAGTTGGAATCAGCAGTATTTGATGCAAGTGCACTCCCTGTTGACTTGATATATTTCTATGCTGAAAAGCAGGATAAGACTGCTGTATTGAATTGGGCAAAGGCCATGGAAAAAAACAGCAGTCACTTCGAGATTCAACGAAGTGTGGATGGCAGAACATTCACCCGTATTGACGATGAACCAGGTAATGGCAACACTCAGAACATAATCAAGTATCAATACGTTGACTATGATTTACCGATCCAATCGGAACCTGTTTACTACAGACTGAAGCTAATTGACTTTGATGGTCAGTTCGAATACAGTCCAATTGTGTACATCTCAGATGAAGAGCAATCCGTAGCTAATCTTTATCCAAACCCTGCTTCGGACTTTATAAACATATCAAAACAAGGATATCGCTTCGATGCGGTAATACTCAATCGACGTGGACTCGAAGTTGTCCGTAAAGAAGGTAACATGGATCGAGCTCAATTCGATGTCACGGCCCTACCAACAGGATTCTATATCGTGCAGATTGTAAGCCACACCGGAGAGGAAAGCTACAAGGTACTTGTACGACACTAAGACGCATATAGCTACTTAGTTTAAGTAATCAGTCATGTTAGTTGCGTTCCGACTAACTCCGGGGCGCTTTTTCACAAGAAGAAGAAACTCAAGACTCAAAAAGAACTAAACATCCTGCAGCAATCAAAAAAGAAATCTATTCAAGTTTCCCTTATCATCAGTATGGTACGGCTGTTATCAATAGTGTATCATACATGTAAATCTCACCAATCTGAATTCAACCCACAACACGAACTAACCATTGATAATAAACACCTAAGTATCAAAAACTGCTAAGAGATATAAGACTTTAGTTAAGTAATCAGTAATAGTTAAAAGCCGCCCAACTCCCGTTAGTGCGGCTTTTGTGTAGTATGATATCTATTGATTCTAGTTCAGAAGGCCTCCCTTCTACTCTATTTGTCTGTATACCCAGCAAAGGGTTGCACGAAGCGATATAAAAACTTAAAGTATTTTTGTAAAACCTTGATAAAACAGTGCTCCATAGCGTTTCTAGTGGCTATTCTTCTCTTGCCGTTTAACGGATTCGCCGATCGTGATCAAAGTAAGAAGCCACCCGAGCACAGACGAATCCTGGCATTTTTAGAAGACAGTAAGTGGGTTCAGAACGCATCCAGTTGGCTCCTGAGAAATTACTCCAAAGGTGTGTTGAACCAAAAAGATATTGAGGCTCTATCAAGTTTTGAGAAGAACCGTGTTATTCGTGAAAGTGGCAAAGGGAGTATCGGTGTCTTACTGTACGAGTTTGCTTCAGCAAGTGGTCCTCAGACGAGATATTTCACTAATGGCGATGCGCTCACGGACTTGGTTATTTCAAGTCCGGGAATACACAAACTGGTTCTTGACTATTGTTCGTTGAATCAAATCGATTCAAGTACAAGCAACTTGGTGAAAACGTCTTCACTATTGGATTACCGATACCAGTTCAGCCCGTTGATTGTTCCATTAGATTTTAGCACCTGGCAAACCAGCTTAAACCGCCATAAAGATGCATTGGAAATGCGTAGCTTGGTACAAGTGTTTTTAGGCAGTTTTAATGCTGATGTGTTTCCTCTTGACGACACTACTGTTCGAATTCATGTCTGGAACCGGACTTCGAAAAAATCACTATTCGGAGGACTGTCTTCTTCGTTCTACCGTCCAATGTTTTTGGGTACGACAGAACAACACATCACATTTGATTTAAGTCTCCAGCAGATGCACGAGATTAGAACGGGTAAGCATGTCATCCATTAACTCTCTCTCTAAGTGGTCACAACCGAGTTCGTAGAAAAGCTTTACGTAAGATTGTCTAATCAGCTGTGACCTGAATTCATTTGAAAAAAGTGCAACACAACCTGTCAAACTGTCCAAACGATATTCGGGTTCGATGAACTCAATGACGGAACTTTCAATTTGATAAACGCTTATTTGACCAACATCCGGATAAATGAGTTGAAGTGAGTGGCTTTTATTTAGTTGCTCGGAATGGTAAAACTTATAACGGGAACCATTGCCAAAACCCTTAGAAAGGAGGTTGGCCAGTTCAAACAATATGTTTATCGTCATAGGTATTCTTGTCTTTGGAGTTCCTTCACGAAGCACTCCCACCAACAAACTTCTCATGTCCACGAAAATTGACTGGTTTAACACAATGCTTACCGGGCAATCACGTTGTTCAAATCTCTGATTGATTTGGAGCAAGGAACGTAATGTAGGCAGTTGCTCAAGTAGTAAAAGTGGGATGCCAATTGCTTGTTCAATTACCGACAAGGGTTGGCCTTTCTTCTCTATCGTTTCCTGGGTCCGAGTAATCAAATTTGTGTTGTGATAAACACTGCAGTTCTTACCCGAGTTTGTTCGATTAAACACAACGTCAAGTGAAATCTGATAATGCTGTATGATGCGCCACAATTCTTCTAGCGTAAACGAAGAAGCCCCACGCAACCGGCGGTAAATACTCTCATTCGAAACCTCCAGCAGATCGGATAGATGGTAGACGAGTTCTGTCTTGTTCCGATGTAAAGGGATTAACTCGGCATAGAGATTTTCCAGCACAACGAATGGCATATGTCGTCGTATGAGAGCATCCATTCAGACAAAATTCGACACTCATGCATGGATTTCCGACACTAATTATCCGAACGCATCAGGTTGGTCAATTTACGTATCAAAAGAAAATGACCTGTCATAATAGACTCGTTCAAAAGCCAAATACTCGCCTCCTTTGCCTTAAACAAACCAACAATACCAACCATGAAACACTTTCTAACGTGTGTTTGCACCTTGATGGGGCTCTCCATAGGTGTGCACGGCCAACAATCCCTTTTTCGAATACAGTACGACGTATCCGAAACGATCACTTACCACAACAACCTCGGAGAAGAACTGAACAGTTTGGATACGATTGCTTTTATGCCTGAAATATCAAGTAGCCGTTTCTCCGAGACGTTTTTCAACGATGGAACGATACGAACTGAAATACAACCCATACAGGCCAAGAGTTATTTAGAGAGCTGGTTGGATTCACTCCAGCAAATAGTGGTATCGGACTCAATGTCAACCGTAAAAACTACAAAAACTTCATATGAGTTATCTAACAATTCAAAGACAGCCCCAAACATTCGTGAGATCATTCCGTATTACCTCGGAACCAATACTTGGCAACTCCCATTAGACCAGTCATTAGTACATGAACTACAAACAGCTGGTTTTGAATTAGTTGAAAACTCACCTGATAAGCTTATTTATCAGAATGGAACATGGCGACATACATTCAATAAACCTTTGGCTCTAGAATCGCTGGAGCATTTTAGTCCTGAGGGGACAACAGACCATCGTACCAACACATACTACTGTCCAAATACTGAATTCCCTTTAATGGATATACAACTCAAAGAAGAGTGGTTTCCTTCTAACATGGGTTCGAGTTGTGCTTGGGTACGGATATCGAGCACATACTACAATATAGTGCGGACTTATTCTGAACCGGTATTTGAAGACGAGTTAGCATATCAAAATGAAGGGCTTTTGGCAAACGTCAGTCAGATTCCGGGTAGCCATGTAATTCAAATAAATCTCCCTGAAGCCATTCACATTCCGGTAACCGCTGAGATTCGAGATTCATACGGTTTACCTGTGCGAGTTGGTCTGGAGCTCCACCCAAACCTGAATCAGGTTATGCTTACCAACGTACCCACAGGCATCTACACCATATATTTCAACCATAGTCAACTAACTCCAACCAAATTTCTTTACACGCCATGAATAAATATATACTCTTCATTTTTCTAGTCGTTGAAACAACGCTGTCTGCAAACGCCCAAAACTCACTTTGTGATCCAGTTCTTACCAGCGAACCGCATTTAACTGTACTTGGATACCTGGAAAACATAGACACTGCCACGCATGGAAGTCAACAACCAACTGATCTCCCCGACACTTGGAAGCACCAAAAATCCTCAAAAGACACACGACTGGTCTACTTTGTACATGGTTTGGGTGGAAGTGAATTGTCTTGGGATGCCGTAGACGATGCTCACACCTCAGAGTATGTTTACACACCGGTTCGTGTTGATTATGAACACCATCAACGCGACTTTAACGAAGCGAGTCTTGCCGTCTATCTCGACATGAACAAACTGCGTGCTGAGGCTTTATCCGGTGCGAATGGCACTTTGTCGACTGATAAACCATACGCAATCGGTCACAGCCAAGGAGGACTTGTATTGCGCGATATGGACATGAAGTACAGCTCTAATTACGATCAGTTGTTCACCGAAACAAATAGACAATTTCATGGAATTATCACATTTGGAACACCCCATGGTGGGGCTAGCATGGCTACGGCCCAAAATGAGCTCAGTCAGTTGGCTGATGACTTTTCGACCATACTCGGGAATGCAGTAATAAAAGGAGAATTGGCAGACCTAACGGTTAAATATCCATTCTTAGCGAAATCCCTAAACTCTATTTCCACCAGTGCTGAAGCCCTTGTAGATGAACTAGGTTCTACATTCATTACGGAAGGCATAAAAACCCTGTCCAAAGGCCAACAAGCTCCAATGACCAAGCAATACACACCAGAGAGCAACTACTTAAACAACACCCTTGACTTCTCCAACCCAAGCACACCTAAAGCCCTTTTTTATGGTCGAGAATCGGATCCGTTACTTTTTAAAATAGCAACATATATGATTGGTCCGGCAGCGAGTGATTTTGTGGCGTATGAGCGATTTGGAGCAAATGACGACCAGGCAATAGCTGAAAACATCAAGCAAATCAGAGCTAATTTAAAAGTTGACGCCATTAACCACCAACGTCAAGTACAAGAAATCACCAAAAGACTAAATAGAACCAACATACCTGTGGTTGGGCTACTTTTTCTACCTGCGCGGAAGAATAAACTTGAACAATTATACGTGCACCAACAGGCAATTGCAGCGGAAAATCAAGCCATATCATTTATTGAAAAAGTCAACCCGATGTACAAGCGCATTGTGGGTATTGGTGTATCACCTGCGAACCAAGTTAAACGTATCACAGGATATTGGTGCATCACTGGCAACCGAATAGTCATAGGAAGTGACAACAACCCTTTTGAACACCCCATCAAACATTGGGTAAAAGACAAAAGCTTGTGTGAAGGTGAGATTGCCATCCCAATCTATCAAAATGCAACCCCAGATAGATTTTCGGATGCCGTGGTCTTAGAATCAAGCCAGAAAGCGTTTCCGGGGTGCCCTGAACGCTATAAAAACATGATGGATGAATATCGAATGTATGATGAACATGGCAATTTGGTTACGATTAAACAACAGGGTGACGTAAACCACATTCAGATGCTTAACTGCAACCAAACTGAAGAGGCCTTGCGCAGGATTTACGAGGGACGAGGTGTGCCAAGCTTTTTCAAACTTGAGAAGAAACCATGAAAACCGCACTAATCATAGTTTTAGCGCTACTAGGTTGTCGTTCAGAGATTCCTCGTCCAACTGATATCGTGTACGACAATACCTCAAATACAAAAGAATACTGGCAGCAGTTTGAGACTAAATGGAAACACGCATTACTCCCAAATGAATTTTGTCGCACAAGCTTTACCCATCAAGGGTTGGCATGCTTTGTTCTAGGTAATCTAACGGATGCCAATACAGATCGAATCTTGGTGTTAAACACATCTTCAGGAATAGAGCTATGGCAATTGCAACTGACTGGTGCAAGTTCCTTTCAGATCTCGAAGCACGCATTATGGTATATCCATAACGATGAAGTGTGCTCACGGAGTCTTCAAACTGGACAGGTTTTACTCCAACTCGCCATCCCTCCTACCGATTCGAGACCAGTCCTGCATCCCAGCACCGAGTGCTCTGTGCTCTTGTTAAGCACACAATTCATACACCAGGATCCAGATTCAAACCAAGGTCGGATTTATAGGATTCAGACAAATGAACTTAATCTAATCGCCTCAATTTCAGCCCAGCAACTAAGTTCCTTTACACCCGACTTTCATACTATTGATGCATACGTCAAAAACTCAGACACCTTGTTACTGATTACCAGCAGATCATGGAACTGGGGGGCGTCAAATCAAGGAAGAGGTCATGTGTTCATCTTCAATCTGCAAAAAGGTCAAATCACACACGACTTCACTAATCGTTTAGACTACGACGATGTTGGAAAAGGCGTACTAAGCAAAAATCAGTGGTATGTTACAAATGGGTGGGACCAGTTCGCATCGGTAAACCTCGTATCATTGAACATTGACATAGAATCAAAAACACTTCCTAATCAATCCAGTGCATTTTACCATCCACTAAAACAGGTGGGTAACAAGATTTTCATCCATTCCGGCAATCTTGGCATATTACGAATCCTGGATGCGAAAACTGGAAGTATGCTAAAAGTAGTTAATGACTTAGGTAGTGATTGGTTTTCTGCTGCATTTGTACATCACGAAGGACGAGTCTTCAGCTCAACGGGCTCACACCTTATCTCGATAGACACCAGCGATTTAACATTTGAATTGCTACGTGAATCGAAAGCCCTTGATGGTTTCTCGGGCAGTTTTTCAGGTGGGTTGCTATCTGCACCAGTAGACTCAACTTTTATTGTCACACGAGGAAATCATATAATTGGTTACACCAGTACACAAAAAAAGGGTCCGTCGTGAGACGAACCCTTTCGTGATTTATTAAGATTTGATACTACTCTGCGGTAGCTTCAACGCTCACAAAAGAGCGATTGTTTCTTCCTTTTTTGAACATAACTGTTCCGTCTGTCAATGCAAACAATGTGTGGTCTTTACCCATACCAACATTGTCTCCAGGGTGGTGTTGAGTACCACGCTGACGAACAATAATGTTTCCCGCAATGGCTTGCTGACCTCCGTAGATCTTCACGCCTAGTCGTTTACTGTGCGATTCTCTTCCGTTCTTGGAACTACCTGCTCCTTTTTTGTGTGCCATTGTATTATCCTTTTATTGATTCAATCTGAATTTGAGTATAATCTTGTTTGTGACCGTTACGTACTCGATAACCTTTTCTTCTTTTCTTTTTGAAAACGATAACCTTGTCACCTTTTACGTGATCTAAAACTTTAGCGCTTACAGAAGCTCCCTTAACTACAGGTGCTCCAACCTTCGCTTTACCGTCATTATCCACTAGCAATACGCGATCAAAATTCAATGAATCGCCTGCTTCGTTGCTCAGCTTGTTAACATAGAGTTTCTGCTCGTTCTCTACTTTGTATTGCTTTCCTGCTATTTCTACTATCGCAAACATCGATTTTTATTTGGGCTGCAAAAGTACGTTTAATTTTGAATTTTATAAACGAATACCTCGGCTTTTTGCACATTAAAATTCATAATCCCCATCGTCGGGTGCTATGTCCGTCATGTCGTTGTTCATTTTCGACTCAAATGTGACGCTCATTGGGTCGGCATCATCTCCAGGGAAACCATCGTAATCTTCAAATTTCGCGAACTCTTTTCTAAAGCGGATACGGCATTTTCCCGTTGAACCGTGACGGTGTTTAGCAATGATAAAATCCGCCATACCGGTGACATCATGACCGTCGGCATCCGTTGTAAACCCATAGTAGTCAGCTCGATACAAAAAACCAACCATGTCGGCATCCTGCTCGATAGATCCAGACTCCCGCAAGTCAGACAGAATCGGAATCTTATCGGTTCGTTGTTCTACTGCTCGACTTAGCTGTGCGAGTGCAATTACCGGAATGTCCAATTCTTTGGCCAAAGATTTTAAAGACCTTGATATGTAGCTAATCTCTTGTTCACGGTTTCCGTTTTTACCTCCATCATCACCTCGCATCAATTGCAAGTAATCAATGATTAGAAGTTCAATACCCTTATTTGACTTTAATCGACGTGCTTTAGCTCGCAAATCGAAAATACTCAACTGAGGTGTGTCGTCAATAAATATCGGTGCGTCACTCAGGTTCTGAACGCGAGCATTTAACTGCTCCCACTCATAATCGGCGAGCTTTCCACTTCTAAACTTTTCACCCGGCAACTCTGTTTCACCGGATATAAGACGTGTAACCAACTGAAGCGACGACATCTCCAATGAGAAAATCGCCACAGGTTTTTTGTGATTTACGGCTGCATTTCGTGCAATTCCTAAAACGAATGCCGTTTTACCCATACCAGGTCTACCGGCAAGAATCACCAAATCCGATCGCTGCCATCCGTTTGTAACACGATCTATACTCGTAAAACCTGACGGAACACCTGTTAAACCAGTCCCCTGGTCCTTCATGGCTTCTACTTGCTTTATGGCTTTGTGAATCAAATCATCAATAGAATCGTAATTCTTCTTGATGGTATCGTTCTTGATGGCATAAATTTTCTTTTCGGCATCATCCAAAAGTTCAAAAGCATCGGCTGTGTCTTCAAAGGCGTCCTTCCCAATATGACCGGCAACTCGAATCAATTCACGCTGGATGTACTTCTGCAACAAGATTTTCGCATGGAATTCCAAGTTGGCTGAAGAAGCAACTGCATTGGTGAGTTGAGTAATGTAATAGGCTCCACCGGCAGCTTCGAGCTCACCTGCTTTTCGAAGATCTTCCGTTATAGTAAGCAAATCAACCGGCTCACCTTCGTCGAACAAACGCTTAATGGCACCAAAAATCAATTGGTGGCTATCGTGATAAAAGACTTCGGCGATTAAAACGTCCAAAACTCTCACAGGAGCGTCTTTCTCTAAAAGCATTGCTCCTAAAACAGCTTCTTCTAGGTTTAAGGCTTGTGGTGGCTTACGACCAAGTTTAGCTTCATCGGACAGCACCATGCCCTTCCTTTCTACTCGTCTCTTTCGTGTCTCGCGTTGTTCGTCCATTCGTTTTCCGTTAAGAAAAACGAAGGTACTTCAAAAAACAAATGATGACGATTGAAAAGAGTCATTGCCGCTAAATTGGAATAGTTGTCATGTTGAAAAATGACTAATAACTTTTGAAGTTGCTAGGCAAGCACCTGAA
>Ga0181568_10001652_pt1 | contig 20378 bp, 16 predicted proteins | sample 101ome_20_FD_133758 | JGI IMG/M metagenome (GOLD analysis project Ga0181568, IMG submission 133758) | Coastal salt marsh microbial communities from the Groves Creek Marsh, Skidaway Island, Georgia - 101404AT metaG (megahit assembly) | ecosystem: Environmental > Aquatic > Marine > Intertidal...
CGCTATTCGCCACAACATGGCAAAAGACTTGCCAGCCATGACGTGTCCTGTCTGTCTAATCTGGGGGCGAAACGACATCATCACACCGCCGGAAGTGGCCGAAGAATTTCAGGCGGGATTCCCTGACAGCGATTTGTTTTGGATTGAATCTTGCGGGCATGCGCCGATGATGGAACACCCCGAAGAATTCAATCGCCTCCTCGAAGCGTGGTATGACGCGCGTGGCATTGCAAAGGCCTGAACAAAGCATCATGGAAGTCAAATCGGCAGAGTTTCTTAAGTCCAGCGCGCACCCGAAGGAATGTCCTCAACCCGATCGTCCTGAGTATGCCTTCATCGGTCGCTCGAATGTGGGGAAGTCCTCGCTGATCAACATGCTCACCAACCGCAAGGGGTTGGCCAAAATCTCATCGACCCCGGGCAAGACCCAGCTCATCAACCATTTTGTCATTGATGAAGGCTTGGATGGAACTTCGGGCGACCGCAGTTGGTATTTGGTGGATTTACCTGGATTTGGATATGCGAAAGTGAGCAAAAAAAGCCGGGTGAAATGGCAGCGTACCAGTGAACAATTTTTGACCAGTCGCAAAAATTTAATGTGCGTGATGATGCTCATCGATAGCCGTCATCCGCCGCAAAAAGTGGATTTGGAATTCATGGCCTGGATGGGCGAAAATCAACTGCCTTTTGTCATGGTGTTTACCAAAGTCGATAAATTGAATCTGGCGGAACGCGAGGCGTTTATGCCGCGCTACGAAGCGGAAATGCTGAAGCAATGGCATCGCATGCCTACTGTTTATGTGACCAGTTCAGAAAAAGGGGAGGGCCGAGAAGAAGTGCTGCGATTCATCCAGCAGACGAACGCGCTATTCGAGGTCTAACGGAAGCCTTAGTTATTTCTTCAGCACCCCCAAACGCTTCGCTAACTCCTCCGTGAAGCTGCGCATGGCGAGCGCATGAGCCTTGTCATTGGTGGCTTTTTCCAAGGTGTTGGCCAACGTCATCATGGTTTGACACACGAAGTGTTGCATTTCCTCAACGGACATGTCCTTCGTCCAAAGATCCATGTGAACGGCATTTCCGTCTTGATCGTCCCACAAAGCGAGGGCCATGGCTTTTGCCGCCCTTTCCTTCACATCGCTATCTTCTGCACTCCAGCGAATGGACGTGGGAACTTTGTTTTCATCCGTCGAAACGGTAACGGTTATTTGAGAATCGGCCATGATACGGTTTGAATCGGGTGCAAAGGTGGTGAATTTACTCGGGTCGGTAGGCTTTGACGATGCCTTGGTAGTCGGTGATGGCCATGAGGTCATCAAAGGACAAATCAGGATGTTGCTGCATGAAGTCTTGCACCATGCGCCAGCCCATGTAGGCGCCCAATCGATCGGGACTTTCTTGCGGAATCCCTCCGTAACGTGTGAAGGGACCTTCGGCAAACCAGCGGCCAAATTCCGTGCGATCTGAGGAAAAAAGCACATCCTGAGGTTGAAGTTCAAGCCATACATCGCGTTCATGTTCTTTAGCCCAGAGCATGTCTTCGGCGGTCCAGTCGAACAACAGATGCGGTGGCGTATCGGGCAGGCATTGTTCCAAAATGAACATCACTTTCCCCCAATACAACAACTCATCGACGCACCGATCTGTCCGGTACCACGGATCGCTGAAGTGCACGAGGAGCCAACCCCTTAGCGCGGTTGGCGTAACGCGCTCCGGCTGCATACGGTTGCGCATGTATTGCGGAAAAAGGTGGGGTGCCAAGGTGCCCACGATGGGGTGATCTGATCCCAAAAACCACTCCAAACCCACGCCTAAATACGATTCCGTGGGATAAACGGCATAGTTGAATCCGCTGTTCATCCAAACGACTTGTGGAACGGGAGCTTCCAGGAAGAAATGATGAAACCGCTGCATGGCAGCAGTCAATCGCTCTTCGTGCTGAGCAAGCGATTCGGGGGCTCCCGAGGTGGTGTCGATGGCGGCTTCGATGGGGGCGACATCGGGATGGTTCATGAAGCGCTGGAATTCGGCCACGGTGGACGGCAGTGAGGCATCGCCTATCCGCAGGATGTCCTCAGCATAAGCCGCTCCAAAGGGACCTGTTTGCTCCTTCCAAGCTTGCCAAGCTGCCAAGGAATCAGGGGGTAAGTTGCGCATAGACTTCCGCAAATCCAGGGGTTCCGGCATCGGAACATCAAAGGCCGAATGGGGGACATGCCATTCGTGTTTTTCACGGCACCCACCCAGCACGATCAGGCAAACGAATGCCCAATTAAGCGTAGCCAACCGCAGGATACGATTGGGTTGAAAAATGCCGTTTCTTGAACAAATGAACGTGAGCATTGGCATGGTCTTCGTGGAGAACGAACAACTCGTCGATTTAGTTTTGAATCCAATGCAAAGATGAAACACTCCCAGCGCAATCCCCATTCCATGCGAAATTTCATTCCACAGCTTGCTTTCGTTTTGTGTCTTGTGACGACGGGACCGCTAAGTGCGCAAGGATATCACCTTGGGCTGAACATTGCGCCCAACGTAAGTTTTGCCGACGCGCGTGAATTATCCCACCACCCCAATGGCTCGGTGGCTCACTTTGGTTACGGTTTCATTTTCGATGCCATGTTCACGGAAACGTACGCCATCGGAACGGGAATCAACGTTTTTTACACGGGTGGCAAATCGGTACATTTTGAACCGCAAACGAATGCAGAAGGTGAGTTCATCAACCGGGTAGAACTCGAGCAGAAATTGCAGTATGTGGAGTTGCCGTTGACCTTCAAAATGCGCACGAAGGAAATAGGCTACACCACTTACTATGGCCAATTCGGCGTTGGATTTGGCTTGAATGTGCGTGCGGACGGCACCCGCACTTCGGCGAGGTTCGCAGAAATAGATTCGACGGGATCGGTGCAATACATTAACGAATCTCCAGGAGGGCCGAGTCAAATTTCACTGGTAGAGGAAACGCTGCTGTTCCGACCCAGCTTGATTATCGCGTTGGGTGGAGAGCGTCGGTTCACCGGTACGACGGCTCTGGCATTCGGCATTCGCTACAACATGGCGCTCCGCAATCAGTACCAGGCATTTCCTGTTTATTCGTCGCTTTCACCGGAACAACTGGTGCTGGAATACGATGGCCAGACAGGATCGGATGTCCCGACTCTAGAGGAAATGCGCGGGAAGACGGGCCAAATTGAACTTTGTGTCGGCGTGATGTTTTAAATAGGTATGGAGCAGGTTGCAGCGCATATTGAGCAATGGCTCGCGACTTACGCGGACCGTTCTGGCATGCAAGGTTGGGTGGTGGGTGTCAGTGGTGGTATCGATTCGGCGGTGACCTCGACACTGTGTGCGCGCACTGGTTTGCCGACGTATGTGGTGGAAATGCCCATCCATCAGCATCCCGATCAAGTGGGTCGGGCCCAGCGGCACATGACCGCTCTTGCTGCTCAATATCCAAACGTACGCGCCGTTCGTGTGGACTTGACCAAGGTCTATGATGCATTAGCGACAGCACTGCCAGAAGGTGAAGATCGCTCCAACGGTTTGGCCTTGGCGAATTCCCGTGCTCGGCTCCGCATGACAACCCTTTATGCACTGGCTGCAGAGCGAGGAGCTTTGGTAGCGGGCACCGGCAACAAGGTGGAGGACTTTGGCGTCGGATTTTACACGAAATACGGCGACGGCGGGGTCGACGTGAGTCCCATTGCGGATTTGGTGAAAACCGAAGTGTTTGCACTCGCCGCTGAACTGGGTGTGTCAAACGAAATTCAGTCCGCAGCCCCAACGGACGGATTATGGGGAGATGATCGAACGGACGAGGACCAATTGGGAGCGACCTACCCGGAGTTGGAATGGGCCATGGCGAACGAAGGTGCAGACCGCTCATCATGGAGCGCACGCGAGTGTGAGGTCATGGACATTTTCCAGCGCCTCAACCGCGCAAACCAACACAAAATGCAGCCCATCCCTGTCTGCATCATTCCCGACGCCTTGCGCAGCTAGGTCGGCTTAATCTTCCGGTTCTCGGACGTGGACTTTTGGTCCGATCATTCGCGCTCCGGAACGCTCTTGCCAAATCAATGCATGTATTCCAATGTCCAAGAATTCAATGGAATCCAAACCCTGCCATTGCGCGGGTACCTCGATGCGTTGCCAACCGCGGGCGATCGTGCTGGTGTCCAAAACCGCCAGCTCCGTATCGGTCGAATCCTTCCAAACCCATTGGCCCGTCTGCGATGCTGATGCATAGACGTCAAAGGCCACAGTGACCTCGCGAGGTTCGCTCCACGCCCATCCTTTTTCACCCCAGCGTTCACTCCAATCCAAATTCACAACCGAATCGGTTTGCCATGTTCGTACCTTTTCTTCACGGTGCGCGATCCACGGCTCCAAGTCGGCGACCCAAATGCTCCGACCGTGCGTGCCAATGATCAGCTCGTTTTCGCGTTCTTGAATGACCAAATCGTGCACCGGTGCCCGCGGGAGATCCGGGTGCAGCTCGCCCCAGGATTGGCCTCCGTCCAGGCTGCTGTAACATCCGCCGTCTGTGCCGACAAACAACATCGCCTCCCAATCCGCCGATTCTGCGATGGCGTTGACCGGTTCAGTCGGCAAGCCAGACGGGCTGGTGGCGCGATCGCCGAGCCGCGTCCACGTGCGTCCGTCATTGTCCGTCATGAATACATAGGATTCAAAGTGGTCGAGCCGATAGCCATTCAAGGCGACGTAAAGCCGATCGCGGCGGTGGGCGCTCCAAAGGACTTCGCTGACCCAAAGTGTTTGATTGGCTTTCGGATTTTGCGGAACAGGCGATGTCAATTCCTGCCAGGTGTAACCGCCGTCTCGCGTGATTTGAATCAATCCATCGTCCGTACCGACGGCAAGTTGGCCAAAGCGCATGGGGCTCTCATGCAAACTCGTAATGGTCCCAAACGGCACATTCCCCGGAATGCCGCCGCGGGTCAAATCACCGCTCAACGTTTCCCAATTTTCACCTTGATCGAATGATCGATGCAGGCGGTTTGATGCCATATACAAGATGTCAGATTGGTGTCTGCTCAGCCAAATCGGAGTTTGCCAATTCCAGCGCAACGGTGTTTCGCCCAATGCGTGCTGCGGATGAATGCCTACGTAATCGTCGCCGTCCAAATCCTGCCGGCTGTACCATCCGAATTGGGATCCCGAAAACACGACTTCGGGATTTCTCGGATCCACTTCGATTTGCATGCCGTCACCGCCGCCGATGGACGTCCAAGCGTAATGTCCCGACTGGTGCCAACCGGGTGAATTTTTGTAACGTGACGGGCCGCGCCATGTGCCGTTGTCTTGGAGGCCACCGTAGATGTTGTATGGTTCTGCGTTATCGACTTCCACCGCGTAAAACTGCCCCACCTCTGGACTGTTGCATTTCACCCAATGTTCGCCTCGATCCCAGCTGATGTTCACACCGCCGTCGTTTCCATTGATGAGGTGGTTGCTATCGCGCGGGTCAATCCAAAGGAAATGATGATCCACGTGCACGTTGGGCGCTCCAATGGACTCCCAATTGGCCCCGCCGTCATGGGAGTTGATGAGCGGAACCCCTGCGATGTATAGTTGATCGGAATCTGCTGGATCCACTTGGATCAGGCCGAAATAATATCCATAGGTGTAACACACATCCTCAAGCACCTCCTCATGGGTGCGTTCCCAAGTGGATTCGCCCGTGGACAGATCCAATCGATACACTTCGGCACCTGCGATTTCGGCCTCGAACAATGCCTTGTTGCCGTCGGTGAGGTAGTCGTACAGGTCGCTTGGCTTGAGTTCTCCTCGAGCGACTTGATCGAAAACAGCTTCTGCCGTGGCTCCTTTTGGAAAATTATTGTCTTCCAAATAAGCCTGAAGCAGTGCCGTGTCCAATTGCGCAAATTCCTGTAGCCCCAAATCCTTGAATCGCGCCGGTTCATACGCTTCTGCTTCCGTAAGGTCTTCTTCGGGTTCGAGAGGCGTTTGGTTATCGACCAAAGCGAAAAGGACTTCATCGGCAGCATGCCATGCCAAGCCAATCCGTCCGGTATACTCGGATTTTGGGAAGCCCACTCGCGCTGAGAGCTCTGCCCAATTTTGACCTCCATCGGTGCTCTCCCAAATGCCACTGCCTGGGCCGTTTCCTTGGAAATCCCACGCGCGCCGCGTGCGGTCCCAGAGTGCTGCGAAAAGGTGCTCCGGGTTTTTTGAATCCATGATCACCTCAACCGCCCCGGCATCTCCGTGGTTTCCAGGTGCCGTGAGCACCCGGATCCAATTTTCACCTCCATCCGTTGTCTTGTAAACTCCACCCGCTGAATTGGCCGAGTACAAGGGGCCAAGCGCGGCGACATAGGCGGTTTCAGGATCATTGGGATGAAGGACAATCCGTCCAATGTGCTGAGTGTTTGCGAGTCCTGCATGGATCCAAGTCGCCCCGCGATCGTCACTGTAATAAACACCGCTTCCCGCGTAGGAACTGCGGGAGCTGTTGACTTCGCCAGTTCCCACCCAAATGCGTCCGGTTTCAGGATGCGCTGCGACAGCACCCAGCGTGATCGTTAGGGCATGGTCGAATAAGGGCGTGAAAGACGTGCCGTGATTTTCGGTGAGCCAAAGGCCTCCCGACGCATAGGCGACGTAAAACGATTGTCCGGTAGGGTCTGCTAGGGCGATGTCGGCGACCCGCCCGCTCATCACCGTAGGGCCAACGCAGCGCAACGCGAGGCCGCCCGTTTGCGACAAGGCTGCAGTGCTTGCTCGTTGCTCGGTGACGGCAAGTCGAGAGCTTTCCGAACTGGGGTTCAATGCCGTTCGCAAATTGCGTTGGCCGAGTGCGTTGGCACTGAAAATAACCGTCGCAGCTATCAGGATTAAATTTCTCATTTCAATTTGGGATTGTTGGCATGCCGCTCGCTGTCGCGTTTGGTTTTCTTTTCCATGTTCCGGTGAAAGGCCTCGGTGAGGTTCACGCCTGTTTGGTTGGCCAATGCCACGAGAACCCACAGCACATCGGCCATTTCATCGCCCAAGTCTGCCTTCTGATCAGTGGGCTTTTCGCTCTGGTCGCCGTAACGACGGGCCATGATGCGAGCCAATTCACCGACTTCTTCGGTCAGGATGGCCATGTTCGTCAATTCGCTGAAATAACGCACGCCGACGGTGCGAATCCATTGGTCCACTTCGGATTGAAGCGTATCGAGGGTGGGTGAATTCATGCTTTGTTTTTTGTGTCCATCCAAATCGTAACGGGGCCATCATTGATCAAAGAGACTTGCATATCGGCGCCAAATCGCCCCGTTTCTGCGGGATCAGAGGTCAATGCATTCATGGCTTTGATGAACGATTCATAAAGCGGAATGGCGTGATCGGGTTTGGCTGCTTGGATGAAACTGGGGCGGTTCCCTTTTTTCGTCGATGCGTGCAAGGTGAATTGACTGACAATCAATGCGCGTCCTTGGGTATCGATGAGTGAGCGGTTCATTTTTCCCTCTTCATCAGAAAAAATGCGCATCCCGGCGATTTTTTGTGCAAGCCATTGAACGTCCGCTTCCGTATCCGCATCTTCTACGCCTAAAAGGATCAAAAGTCCAGATTCGATGGTGCCTACTATTTGGTTTTCGATGGAAACTGAAGCTTTCCTCACGCGCTGGATAACCGCTCTCATGTTGCCCAAATTACGACATGGAATTGGCCGTTGACAAATGGTGAGTAAACGGGCATAAATTCGTCGGGAAAGCCGGGACGGTGGACGTAATTTTGTGTGCAAATTCACTTGAAATGAACGCCTCCACAGCACCCGCTACATTGGAACAAGCCCAGGACATGGGCCTCACTGCCGATGAATTCGAGAAGATTGGTGAAATTTTGGGCCGAACGCCCAACTTTACGGAAATGTGCATTTACTCCGTGATGTGGAGTGAACACTGTTCATACAAGAATTCCATCAAGTACTTGAAGACCCTACCGAAAGATGGTCCGCACATGTTGGTCAAGGCCGGCGAAGAGAATGCGGGCATTGTGGACATTGGGGACGGGTTAGGTTGTGCGTTTAAAATTGAATCCCACAATCACCCTTCTGCTTTGGAACCATACCAAGGAGCAGCGACAGGTGTAGGCGGAATCAATCGGGATATCTTCACGATGGGTGCGCGTCCCATCGCTCAATTGAACAGTTTGAGGTTTGGTGATTTGTCCAATCCACGAACCAAGTGGCTGTTAGAGGGTGTGGTCAAGGGCATTGGTGATTACGGCAACAGCTTCGGGGTCCCCATCGTCGGTGGCGAAGTATTTTTCGATCCTTGTTACCAGGTGAACCCGCTCGTCAATGCGATGTCTGTGGGCATTTTGGAAACAGACAAAATCATCAGCGCGACCGCTTCAGGCGTGGGCAACCCCGTTTACATCGTCGGTTCGGCCACCGGTAAAGACGGGATTCAAGGAGCTTCGTTCGCTTCCAAAGACATTACGGCAGAGAGCGCGGACGACTTGCCAGCTGTGCAGGTTGGAGATCCATTCCAAGAGAAATTGTTGTTGGAAGCCACGCTGGAATTGGCTGCGACTGACGCGGTCCGAGGCATGCAGGATATGGGAGCTGCGGGCATTACGTGCTCAACTTCGGAAATGTCAGCAGCGGGCGAGGTGGGGATGGACATTTACCTCGACAAGGTGCCGCTTCGGCAATCGGATATGCAACCGTTTGAAATCCTGCTGAGTGAATCGCAAGAGCGCATGTTGGTGGTGGTGGCAAAGGGTCAAGAATCCGTGGTTGAAGGCATTTTTGACAAGTGGGACTTGCACGCGGAATGCATCGGGGAGGTGACAGAAGGCAATCAGATTCGTTTCTTCAAGGATGATGCGCTGGTTGCAGAAGTTCCTGCGGATACGTTGGTGCTAGGTGGAGGTGCTCCAGTATATGACCGGGAATTTCGTGAGCCGGAATGGTTTGCAGAAGCGCAGGCTTGGGATGCTGCGGAGGTCCCAGTCCCGAATATCGAAGAGGCGAAAGACTTGGCCGAGCGACTCATCCAATCACCAAACATCGCTTCAAAAAAGTGGGTCTGGGAGCAGTATGACAGCATGGTGGGTACCATTAACCGCTCCACCAATCGCCCGTCAGATGCGGGTGTGGTTTCTGTGCGCGGCACCCAGAAGGCGCTTTCGTTGACCGTAGACTGCAATGCACGATACGTCGAGATGGATCCCGAAGTTGGGACGGCCATCGCGGTGGCGGAGGCTGCCAGAAACATCAGCTGCACCGGGGCAGTACCGAGCGCCATCACCAATTGCCTGAATTTCGGAAACCCGTACAATCCCGAAGTTTATTGGCAATTTGTTAAAGCCATTGAAGGTATGGGCCGGTCTTGCCGGTATTTCAATACCCCCGTTACGGGCGGAAATGTGAGTTTTTACAACCAATCGGCTCAGCCTGATGGAACGGCAGTGGCTGTTTTCCCCACCCCGACTATCGGAATGGTGGGCGTTATGGAGGACCGCGAAAAGCATATGTCCCTCGATTTTAAGGAGAAAGGTGAGCTGATTTTCCTCATCGGTGAGGTGACTGATTGCATCAATGCATCGGAATACGTAAGCAGCATTGCAGGTGCAAAGCGCACCCCTGCTCCTTACTTCAATTTGGAGGCCGAAGGCAAGGTTCAAGCTTGCGTTCGGAAGGCCATTGAACGAGGTTGCATCGAAGCAGCTCACGATGTGGCAGACGGAGGGCTTTTCATCAGCTTATTGGAAATGGCCATGCCAAATGAACTTGGTTTCGATGTGGTTACCGATGATGAAATCCGGCTCGATGCATTCTTGTTCGGCGAAGGACAAGGAAGGATTTTGGTAAGCTGTTCGGAGAATCAACAAGACCGATTGCTCGATGTGATTGAGGAATTTGATGTGCCCATCGTACTCTTGGGGCATGTGACAAAGGGCAAAATCATGGTGGACAATACTCACTTTGGATTTTGCGCTGAATGGCGAAATACGTTCGAAAATGCACTTGAAGAGGAGTTGATGGATTAACTTGGGGCGTGATGCGCGCTCAGTATACCAATTCAGGCGTTCGAACGTTGATTACGGCATGAAACAGTGGTTCCGGTTCCTGTTCAGTAAGGCATTTCTGAGAACGGTGCTTCGATTGGGGGTGGTGTGGCTGCTGCTGATTGGCGGGCTTTGGGTCTACTTAAAGTTTTACACGCAACCAGGAGCTACGCGCGAAATGCCGGTCCTGAAAGGGTTGTCCTTGCAAGAATCTCGGGAAATCCTAGAGGCCGAAGGATTGGTTGCGATTCACCTTGACAGCATTTACAGCAGGAACGGCCGGGCGTTTGAAGTCATCGAACAGGTGCCACCGTCAGGCTCAAAAATCAAATCGGGACGACGTGTTTACTTGACGACTTATCGGAGCACACCGCCTTTTGAAGTGTTGGGCATTCAAGAGGGACAAGACCCGGGAATTGCGCGCATTATTCTCGAAAACAAAGGATTTGAAGTTGAGGAGTTGTTGGAACCCAATATTGCGCTTGTTGGTCGTGTTGTGCGAATGGAAGATGCTCGGGGTCGTATTTTGACCGCTGCAGATCGGTTGCCAAAAGGAGTGACGATTCGGATTGTAGCGGGAACGACAACGCAAGAACTGGTCAGCATTCCAAACCTCCGCGGTAAAACCCTCGACGAAGCACGTCGGATACTTGTTGACGCCAAATTAAGTCTGGGATTGGTGGAGTATGCAGAATCCGTTGAAGACGACGCGGATTCATTGAAAGCGACTGTTTTGCAGCAGCATTTGAAGCCTACAACATCGAAAAGCATCCCTGCGGGTACAGAATTGGATTTGTACATGGGATTGCGATGGGATCGTGCACGAACTGAATTAAATGATTAGGATGATCAAAAAAATGGGCGCTTTTGGTGTCATGCGAATTTGCATGGTGTGGGGTGCATGGGTATTCTGCTCTGGTTTGTCGGAAGCGCAACAGCTGGTTAAGAATGACCACGAAAGCGATCTCATTGCAGTTCCGTTTGATGAAATGAGACGGACAGAAATTTCTGGCGGAGCCCGTGGCGGAGCGCTTTCTCTCCCGTTTTTCGATGATTTTTCCACGCCGTCGATGCCAGGACCGGGTTTTGAGGGTTTTGAGGCGTACCAGCGATGGGAGGAGGGTTCTGCGCGGATTACGCAGACATACGCATTGCAACCACCGACCATTGGTTGTGCGACACTTGAAGGATTGGATCGCTTTGGCTATCCGTACAGCTTCGTTGAGGTCAACACACCCGGATGGGCGGACACTTTGACTTCACTTCCCATTGCTTTGAACGGTTATTTTCCAGAATCCAATATTCATCTGATGTTTTATGTGCAAGCTGGGGGGCGCGGCAATGCACCGGATGAAGGCGAAGATGAATTGGTACTGGAATTCAAGTCTACAGACGATGTCACGGGTGAGGTGGTTTGGACGGAAGTGTGGTCGACCGATAGCGCAAACACTGCAGCATTTGATCGATATTTCGTTGCGGTAGATCAGCTGCAATGGCTGGATAATGACTTCCAATTCCGCTTTCGCAATTGGGGAGCGCTGGCAGGAAACGTCGATTTGTGGCATCTGGATTACATTTTGTTGGATGACCAAATCAATCCGGAGACGTTCGAGGTGGTGAGCGAAGTCGCCATCGTGGAACCCGTCAGTACATTTCTTCGTGATTACACAAGGATGCCGTGGAACCAATTCGCAGCCAATCCAACTTTTTACATGCGCGACAGCTTGCTAATCCAACAGCGCAATCTCAGTACAACCCAGGCAGATAACATCGAAACAGGATTCTCAATCGCCTTTGAGACTGACGCTATGACCTACCCGAGCCCATTCCAAAACACGAATGTCCAGCCGGAATCCATGTTTACCACTCCACTTTACCTCGGCGCAAATCCCCAAGGCGAGGATTTCGTTTTCGATACGGATGTGAACGATTCGTGTGCTACGTTCGATGTGGCGGTTTGGCAGAGCTCAATCGGTCTGCTCCACACGGAAAAGGTGGGCGTCCCGGATAACGATAGCATCACCTTTGAACAGGTATTCATCAACGATTACGCCTACGATGATGGTACGGCCGAAAAAGCGTACGCCCTAACAGCGGCAGGAGGCAAGATTGCCATGCGGTTTGCTTTGGAAATTCCGGACACGTTGCTGGGGGTGGCCATACATTTCACGCCTTACTACAATAACGCCGGGAGTGAAACCTTTCTCCTCCGCGCTTGGTCAGATAGCTCTGGGCTGCCCGGTTCCGAATTGGGTGAAAATTATCAGTTCCATACACCCAACTATTTCACAGACGGGTACGATGTGTTCGCCTATTACCCATACGATGAACCCATTCCAGTCAGTGGCAGTTTTCACGTCGGTACGGTTCAAGCGAATGATGCGATGCTCAATTTTGGCTTGGATAAAAACACCAACGCCAATGCGGGTCAACTTCATTACCAATTGGGGCTAGGCGGCTCTTGGTTGAATTCGGATATCGAAGGATCGGTGATGATCCGCCCAGTACTGAAGGCAAACAAAAGTGAAGTCTGGACGGGGTTGGCGCTAACGCAGGAAACGCTTGCTTCTTTACTGATCTACCCGAACCCTTCAACATCGGGTGAAGTTTGGGTGGAAACACAGACAACAGGAAGTTGGCAATTGTGGAACGCGTCAGGACAGGAAGTCGCGAGTGGTGCGTGGCTTGTGCCGGGCACGAATCGCCTCAATGTTGCTGGATTGGCACCGGGGATTTACATTTTGACATCTGCTGGTCACATGCCTCAGCGTTTGGTGATTGAATAAGGTATAGTAAAGCGAATCAAAATGACGGATGTCACAGCCGAACCGGAATACGAGCGCGATCCTGAAGAGGACTCGGAAGAGCTGTTTGAACATCATCGATTGGTCGCTGACGCGGGCCAACAGCCGCTGCGTGTAGACAAATTCGTGACCAACCTGATTTCCCGGATGTCGCGATCTCGGATCCAAGCCTCTGCCAAGGCGGGATATGTGCGCGTCAACGGGGAACCTGTGAAGCCAAATCACAAAGTGAAGGCGCTGGATGTCGTAACCATCGAGTATCCCAACCCCGTTCAAACGTTTGAATTGGTCCCTGAGCCCATGGTGCTTGATATTCTGTTTGAAGACGATGAAGTACTCGTCTTAAATAAGCATGCGGGTTTGGTTGTCCATCCGGGCAATGGGAATTACACAGGAACCTTGGTACACGGGGTGGCACATCACTTGCTTCAGCAGCAAGCGGAATTGCCTCCCGACACATCGTCACCTGATTATGCGTCAGATGCCGAATCATTGAACATTCCTCGACCGGGCTTGGTGCACCGATTGGACAAGGACACAACAGGTGTGATGGTGCTGGGCAAAACAGAGGAGGCGATGACTTCCCTCAGCATGCAGTTTTTTGATCGCACCGTTGAACGGCGATACGTGGCCTTGGTGTGGGGGGATGTCGAAGCGGATGGTACCGTTGAGGGTCACATTGGACGCAACCGTCGGAACCGGAAAATTCAAGCCGTATTTCCCAATGGTGAAGAAGGTAAGCATGCCGTTACCCATTACCGTGTGCTTGAACGTTTAGGCCCAGTCACCTTGGTAGAGTGTAAGTTGGAAACAGGACGTACACACCAAATTCGGGTACACATGGAACACATGGGGCATCCGCTATTTGGGGATGTTTCTTACGGTGGAAACCGTCCTGTGAAGGGTGTGAGGGGAGGGAAATACAACGCTTTCCTGAACAACTGTTTCGAGCTGCTTCCACGTCAGGCATTGCATGCGCGCAGCCTGAGCTTTACGCATCCTCAGACAGAGGAATGGAAAGAGTTTGATACGCCCATTCCAGCAGACATGGAAGAAATTTTGAGCCGTTGGCGGGCGTTTCTCGGTGGAATCACCGATTGATGAGCTAGAGTTTATCGACGACGTGAAATGTGGTCGAGTGCGCGCTCAAAGGAAGTGCGGGTATCGATGACACGGGCCAACGTCACTTGCACGGTCCCGTACGAATCATTGGTTTCCGGATTGCCACGGTACGTCCCGCCTTCACTGAACTGGTGATTTCCTACGTTTCCTGAACTGGGATCGTTGATGGCCGCGATGACCGCTTCATTGGATTGTGAACTAATTGCCTCTGCCAATGGGCTTAACAAATCAGGATTGGCATACATGCCTGAAATATCGTCCAGGTAATCGGTAAATGTAGAGCGCCAAGAACCCTCAAATCCGAGCACCCAGCCGTAGCCCAAGCCAAATTCAATTCCTAACCCCACTGGAATGGCTGCAATAAGCGATGCATAATCTTCTACCTGACCTTCCGTGCGTAACGGACGCAAATCGTACCAACGGTCCTCCCACTCATTATTTGGATCGTGAGTTACTTGAGCCTGTGGATTGTGCAAAACGCCGTAAGCACCGGTAAAGACAAATCCTTTCACAAAGAGCTTGCCTGGCTTGGAAAAATTATTATTCGAACTGCGGTCTTTGATGTGGAAGACTGTGAAGTCTGTTCTGAAGCCAAACTCCACCATGCGGTTGCGGAAATTCAAGTTTCGCGCGCGTCGTGCTGGGTCCTCAGCGTTTTCATCGGCTTGCCGAATGTGTACGTAATTTACTTCGCCTGAAATGCGGACGCGATCATTTGCAGCATAGCGCAAAAACCCTCCAAACGTTGGAGAAGTGGTAATGACATCTGCATCCAATAGAGAGGCTCTGGGATCAAATTTCCCACCGATTTCGCCTAAATAATTGGAGCCGCCTAAAACGATGCCAGCAGACAACGGGGTGTGTTGTGCTGTGGCAAATCCGATGCCCGAAAGCATCGTCAAAGTCAGGATGAAGTACTTCACATTCTGCATACGACGAAAATGCGAAGAAGGTTTCGCCCGAAAAAGCCGGAAAGCGAAGCACTTCAGTCATTTATAAACAGGGGTTTTCAACAATTTACCCCTTCTTTTCCATGGCCTCCAATGTCTCTACGGCCTCGCTCCATCGCTCCATGGCATTATCCAGTTCCCTTTGCAAGGATTCATACGTGTAAGCCAGTTCAGTTAGCTGCTGCCGATTTTCCGGGTCAATTTGAGCCATTTCTTCATCCATCCGTTTCAGAGCTTCTTCTTTTTCCTGCACACGTGACTCGTACTTTTTGACTTGGTTTTTCAGTTTGCGTTCGGTTTTTTCGCGCTCTTTGCGTTGGGCGTATGATTCTTTATGCGCTGAGTCAGGTTTATCGCTTGCTTGCTTGACTAGTGGTTTGGCAACGGCATCTCCCTTCTTTGATTCGTAAGCGCGAATGCTGGTAGCATGTTTTTCATGCAAGAATTGCTTGATGTCTCCGATGTATTGTTTCAAACCGGTCGGCGTTACCTCATACACCAATTCGGTGAGCGAGGATAGAAAATCCCGGTCATGTGAAACGACAATCAACGTCCCATCATATGCTTGCAGTGCTTTTTTGAGAACATCTTTTGCGCGGATATCGAGGTGATTGGTTGGCTCATCGAGAATGAGCAAGTTGTATGGATGGAGGAGTAATTTGCACAAAGCGAGCCGCGCTTTTTCTCCACCGGAAAGAACTTTGACTTTCTTTTCTACATCTTCACCTGAGAAGAGGAATGATCCCAAAATGGAGCGCAGTTGCTTGCGCACCTCACCGACGGCTACTTCATCCAAAGTTTCCAAAACGGTGAGGTTTCCATCAAGTTCTTCGGCTTGATTCTGCGCGTAGTATCCGATGTCTACGTTGTGCCCAATGACCAACTCCCCTTCGGCTTTTTCGAGGTGCATGAAAATGCGGGTGAGGGTGGTTTTGCCAGCGCCGTTTTTTCCGACCAAAGCGACTTTCTCTTGCCGAGACAAAATGAAATTCACCTCCTCAAATACCTGAAGATCGTCAAACCGCTTCTTCAATCTCTCGGCTTCGATGGCTACTTTCCCAGAACGCGGGGCAGGGGGGAATCGAAAACGAAGTTCAGCCTTATCTGCGGCGTCAACTTCGATGCGCTCGAGTTTATCCAATTTCTTGATCAACGATTGCGCGAAAGCCGCTTTGTTCTTCTTCGCGCGAAACTTGTTGATCAAAACTTCCGTGTCTTCGATGTATTTCTGCTGATTTTTGTAGGCCTGTTCCTGTCGGGATCGCTCCTCCTCCCTCCAAACTTGGTACTTGGTGTAGCTTGCTTTGTGGTCGTAGAGCTTGATGGGGGTGATTTCGATGGTGCGACTGGTCAGGTTGTCCAAGAAAGCACGATCGTGAGAAATCAAGATGATCGCGCTTGAACTTTGCAACATAAAGCTCTCAAGCCACTGAATGCTCTCCAGATCAAGATGGTTGGTAGGCTCGTCCAGCAGCAATAATTCAGGGCTGCGAAGCAAAAGTTTGGCCAGCTCAACCCGCATTTTCCATCCGCCGGAAAACTCGCTCATTGTCCGCGACATGTCTTTAGCGAGAAAGCCTAGGCCCTGTAAAATGCGTTGTACCTGTTCCTCCTGTGAAGCTCCACCGAGCAGGTCGATGCGCTCGTTGGCAGCTGTTAATTCTTCAATCAATCGGCCGTATTCAATGCTCTCGTAATCAGTCCGATTGGAAAGTTCCTGGGTGAGTGCCTCTACGCGTTCCTCGAGTTTGCCGGTCTCCTCAAATGCAGCCATTGCTTCTTCTAGGATTGTTGCCTCCTCATTGTGCTCCATTTCTTGAGGAAGGTAACCGATCTGCGCCTCTTTGGGCATGCTGACGTTTCCCTCACTCGGTGATTGAAGTCCCGCGATGATTTTAAGCAAAGTAGATTTACCGGCGCCATTTCGTCCCACGAGGCCAATACGCTCACGCTGTCCAACGAACAAATCAATGTGTTCGAACAAGGTGCGCTGCCCAAAATGAACGGATAAATTGGAAATGCTCAGCATAGGAAATGCAAAGGTCGCTCAGGTTCAGCCCAAAAAAAAGCCGCCCTGGTCGAGGTCGGCTTTTCTTGAATTCTTTGTGTGATCAATAGTGCCACAAGTCGTGCTCGAGAAGGAAGAGTTCCTCCTTGATACGCTCGGATTCCGCCAAAGCATCAAGTCCCTTGGCATAGGAACTGATGGGTCGGTCGTACACGTTACTTTCCTTGATGATAAAGCTGCTGAAGAATCGTTTCTGGAACAGGTCTTCATATGTGCGGCGCTGGGCATCATTCATTGGGTTGAAAGCGTCAGCATTGGCTAGTACGTAACGGCATTCTGGGTAGTAAAGCCAGAACAGCGTTTTGAAACCCTTAGAAACACCGTCTTCATCAAATTCCTCGATTCGAGGTGCAATCCCGATAATTCGGACATAGCGCTCGCCTCGCTGACGGTCCCAAATCCAATCCTCTTTGATCAGGTATCGGGTAATGGCCTGAGAATCGACCGTGACGGTTCCAATACTATCTGGAAGGCGTTCATTTGTGGTTAAATCATACTTCTCAAAACGAACCGTTGGGTTTAGCAATGAATCCACTTGGTTTGGTGACAGTGGATAACGAAATTCATCATCATCACCCGCAGGGCCTGTTCCGTAGGCGACCAATGACCCTTCAACCAATAGAGCTGTTCGCAACACATCGAATAGATTCTTTCGATCTGCGATGGGCTGAATCGGATAGTAATAGGGGTGATTGATTTTTTCACGCAAGTCCATTTCCTGCCAAATACGTTGTGTGTACATGACATCTGCCTCACGAAGGGAAGGGTACGGTACAACACGCTTGGTGATGTTGGATTCTTTCACGTAGGCACCGTCCAATACATTGGATACCTGCGCGGATGCAGCAGTAATTCCAATGAGGCTTGCAATGCCAATGATGAGTGGGGTTATAAACTTACGCATGGCGTTGAGATTGTTAGTTGACTTTGAGCTTCATGGCTGCTACTTGACGCTCGGTGCCGTCCGGCATGCCGACGATGATGTCTTCAAAGTAGACCACGTTTCCGCGGGACACACGGTTGAAGAGCTGCTTCATGTCTGCCGTTAAGCGGTTGTTATTAGATTTCTTTTCTACCAACGTTCCATCGCGGCTAACGGAAACACTGAAGCTCTTTACCACGACGCGGACATCGAAATCAAAGTTAACCATTTGAGCTCCCAGACCATCAGCCCCAAGCAGAGCCTGCTTACTGATTGTTCGATCTGACGAGGTCTTGCCAACAAAGAAAGGAGCGGGATCGGGAATACGCTTCACTCGGAATGGTCGAGGGGGCAATGACTTCTTGCTTCCATCAGGCATTTCTGCAGCGACGGTAATGTTGGCTTCTCCACCTCGCCCCGGGGTGACGGTGTAGGTGCCGTCAGCTTCCTTCTTGATTTTGTGATCACCTGAAATTCGAACGTCGATTTTATCCGCTGCAACCCCTGGAACTGAGACCTCCACAGGATTTGGTAATCCACGGTAGAATACGTTCATTTTCGTCGGTGAAACCACCAATGCGGGTTCGGCAACGGTAAAGGCTGGAGTGTAATAGGGGAAATCTTGAATGTTGCCGTCGGGCCCCTGGAAACGAATCAGTCCTTTGTAATTGGCGTCTCCCAATTGCATGCCTCGCGTCGAAATCCGAAGCTTTCCAAGACCATCTGTGCCAATGGCAAGCTTTTCGATCCCCTCGAATTCTAATTTTGCTGAATCCTTACCGTTCCATTTCTTATCGTCGACATAAATGTCCGGTGGGTTGGTTCCATCGAAAGCTGCGAGCAAGACATCCGCGCGGAATGAATCACCTCGCAGAATGTAATTGCTCTCGGGAACGACCAGAGGCATGAGGTTTGTGAATTTGTAAGACTTAGCGTCCACCGACCCCAATAGCCATGACAGAATATCCTCTTGCACATCCTGGATGTCCAAGGTCATCTTGGTCATCAACGGCATCACCGCGGCGAGGGGAACGTGATAGAAGTTCGCATGCTCCCACGACACCTCTTCTCCCTCGATGGTTTCGCCTGCGAATGAGAAAGTTTCATCCAACTGCTCAACCAAATAATCTGGTAAATCTCTTCGTACACCTTGGTTATCGACTACACTGATTGCTTTCATCTGATTACGAAAAGCTTCAAGTTTTCGTCGCAATTCTACAGCGGTCCATTCACCGTCCAAAGGTTCTTTGGGCTCCGCCATACCGACGAAGGTGGTGAGGTTCTGGTACTCATCTTTAATTGGGACCAATGCCAAATTCAAGACGGTATCCATGCCATTTTCATCCTTTCCCAAGAAATTGCCAATGTTGAGCTCACCATTGTCGTCATAATCACCTGCAGAGGCCGCCATAACGCGGGCTTTCATTTCCGTGATGTAAGATATGAGCACTTCAGCTTCGCTATTAATCGCTTGAGCTTTATCATAAAACGGCTTTACCTTCTCTTGATTTTGAAGGTATTTCGTTTCCAATTCACCACTGGTTTCGTTGACTTTCGCATTCAGCGTCCCTTGCGTAGTGCGGAGGCTATTTTCGACTTTAACGAAACCATTCAGTACTTCTTTGGAAATGTTCAATGCGAGAAGAGCGGTGAGTACCAAGTACATCATCCCGATCATCTTCTGCCTGGGTGTTTCTTTTGCGCCTGCCATGGTCTATTCAGTTATGATGCTAACCAGGCAGATTATTTACCCATTGCATTAAGCATATTTGCGTACACCGTGTTCAGTGAGCTCAAGTTCTTCGCCAATTCAGCAATGTTCTCTTTGTATGCTTTCGTGTCTTCCACTGAATCACTCAAATTCTGAACCAATGATCCCATGCTTGCGTACAATTGACTATTCACTTCAAGTTGCTGCAGTTGGCCTGCATACATCTCATTCAAAGATGTGAGGTTGTCGGACATTTGCTTCATCGCAGATCCAACGGTATCTCCCATCTCTCCAGCGTCTTTGAGTCCAGTCAACGATTCAGAAACCGTTGCGTAGTTACCCGCCAATTCTTTCACGCGGCTGGTTGCCTCAGAGAGGGAGTCAGAATAATCTTGTGCTGCTGCACCTACATCCGCCGCTTTGCCCATTTTTTCTGCTTGATCACCAAGATGCCTCATTCCATCGCCCAATCGACCGAGCAAGTCCTCGTTAATATTGGCTTTGGCTAGCATGTCATCTAATTGACGCGTCGGAGGCTTAGGTCCGTCGGCTGGCGTAGCCAATTCTGGGTACACCAATGACCAGTCTGGATCTTCGTGTGGCGGTTCAAAGGCAGAAAAGAAGAAAATGATTGCCTCAGTCGACAATCCTACAACCAGCATTTCTGATGCTCCGGGGTAGTGATTGATTTTGAACATTGCCCCGATGATGACGACCGATGCACCAATACCGTACATCTTGGCCATTA
>Ga0181568_10001653_pt1 | contig 20372 bp, 20 predicted proteins | sample 101ome_20_FD_133758 | JGI IMG/M metagenome (GOLD analysis project Ga0181568, IMG submission 133758) | Coastal salt marsh microbial communities from the Groves Creek Marsh, Skidaway Island, Georgia - 101404AT metaG (megahit assembly) | ecosystem: Environmental > Aquatic > Marine > Intertidal...
CCTCCTTTCCTGACCGATCGCTCGAATCGTCGGACGTGCCCGTGCGTTTTGATGCCGTACTTGTGGATGTGCCGTGTTCCTGCGAGGGAACAAGCCGCAAAAACCCCTCGGTGTTGCGCCCCGAATCCCGGAATCGCGATGCCTCCCTGCCGAAAGCGCAGGAGGCCCTGCTTCGACGGGCCATACGCCTTACGCGGCCCGGCGGACGGGTGCTCTATGCCACGTGTACGTTCGCTCCGGAAGAGAACGAGATGGTGGTCAATCGAGTGGTTTCCCGTCCGGGCCGCGAAGGGAGTGTCAGCATCGAACCCTTCGCGATTCAAGGCGCAAGGCTGGATCCGGGCATTGACCACTGGAATGGCCAGACCCTGCATCCGTCACTTGTTGGAACGCGCCGTATCTGGCCGCATCGCAACGACACGGGAGGGTTCTTTCTTGCCCTGCTGCGCAAAGAAGGCACCGTGGTGCGGGATGACTGGCCTGCGCATCCCGATACAAAGGTTGCAGATTCCGGGGTGCTGCCATGGAGCGCCTACGCGCCTGACGAGGCCTTCCATCATGCTTTTCGCATCCTGCCGACGGATCGCAGGCGAAACCGCCTGGTGGGCGCAGCCACCCCGGAGCTTCCCTTCAACGTGGTATCGGCCGGAATGAGTGGCCTGAGCCAGGCTTCCAGATACTCCCGTCCCTCCTCTGGTTTGGCCCCTCTGCTCGCACACCATGCGCAAGCAGGGACGGCTGACCTGTCACAGGATGATATCCTGCCGTTCCTGTGCCGGCAAACCGTGGACCCATTAGAGCTTGTGCCACCATGCGACAGGACCCGATACGTCCTGGTGCGCAGTGGTCCGTTGGCGCTCGGTATGGGCCACGTAGACTCAACCGGACGGATCGACTCCCTCTTTCCGGTGAACCAGGCAGGACTGAGTGTTTCCGAGTGGCTTGACGGACTCGAAAGGTGAACCTGCCGCGGCGCTTGCCGGCCTCGCTCTCGATCAGCGGCGAGTGAACACGAAGGTGATCAGTCCCTGCTGCGGCTCCTGAGGGGCATTGGCCGGCAGCGGGTTGAACCGCCACCCGCGTACAACCCGCAGAACCTCCCTGTCCTGCGTGGGGTCTCCACGACGCACAGGCAGCGCCTGCGTCACGTTGCCGAGAGGATCGACAGTAATCCTGACGGTTACACGCACATTGCTGTTCTGGGACAGGAAGGAAGGCAGTGGAGTCGTGATGGGGTCCCGATTGAGTCCCTCAATCCGGAAAGGTGCCGAGGCCTTCTCCTGATTCGATGTACCCTCATCTCCCGTGTCCATTTCATCATCCGGGTCAAGCGAACCGCTTCCGAGTGGCTGCACGACCTCTTGCTCGGGCTGTTCGTCCTCCTCCAGCTGCTCCTCTTCTTCGGTGGTACGTTCCTCCGGCGCAATCACTTCGGCCTCAGGCGCTTCCACGACTTCCTCATCCGGAATGTCCAACTCGGAGTCGGGCAGGTCCACCGGCTTGGCCTCTTCTGGTGGCGAAACTGGAGGTCGCTCCACCTCTTCGAGCGGTTCTTGCTCGGTTTCCGGCTCGGCCTCTTCCCGGATGGGCGCCTGCTGCACCGGTCGCCCCTCGGAGAGGGGACCGAATTCTACTTCCAGAAATCCCATGGGCTGCTCCTCCCTGGCAGAGGCCGTCACCAAGGAAAGCACCACCAGCACAATCACGTGCAGGCTGATGCTGACAAGCAATCCTGTTCTGTCTTCTTTACGCAGCTTCATGAGATCATGTACGAGAGACCGGGTGTTGAAACCCATATCAAGGCATCAGGGTCCGTGACCCGGGTCTGCTGTATCGGACCGCCAGGAGGACCGGATGACATACCTGGGTCGGCCTTTGACTTCATCGTATACGCGAGCCAGATACGATCCGATAACGCCAAGGAAAAACAGTTGCACACCCCCGAAGAAGAAGGCTGCAAATATCAATGAGGCCCAACCGGTTATCGCCGTCTCGAATACGTATTTGGTGAACAGGACCCATACCAGACCCAAGAACGAACCGGCCGAAATGAAAAGGCCAAGGCGCATGGCAAATCGGAGGGGCTTGCCTGAGAACGAGGCCAGGCCATCGAGCGCCAGATCGAAGCGTCGGCGCCACGGATACTTCGTCTTGCCGGCAGCCCTGCCGGGACGCACGTAATCGACTGCGGTTTGGCGGAAACCCAACCATGCAATCAGACCCCGTACGTACGGCTGCTGCTCACCCAGGTCCCGAAACGCCTCCAGAACGGGTCGTGAAACAAGACGGAAGTCACCGGTGTCGACCGGGGCATCCATCTCCGTGAAAGAGCGGAAGAAGCGGTAGTACACCGCCGCGGTAACCCGTTGCAGCCAGCCCACCTCCTCCCGTTCCAATCGCCTGCCGTAGACCACATCGTATCCGTCCCTCCAGACATCCATCATCCTGCCAGCCACCTCGGGGGGATCCTGCAGATCGGCATCCATGACGATGGCCGCGTCCGCATCGCATAGATGCAGCCCCGCCGTAACCGCAATCTGATGACCAAAATTGCGGGAGAACGAAATCAGACGGATATCCGTCATCCCGCTCGTGTCGGATTGAATGCAGGAAACGGTTCCGTCGGTGGAACCGTCATCCACGAACAGGACCGAAACGCGCTCCGTTCGGGAGGCCTGGAAGCGTGCAAGGGCCTCGAGCAGCACGGGAAGCACTTCCTCCTCGTTAAACACGGGGATGACGAGGCAGACATGGGGGCGATCGGAGGGAATATCAGACACGTGCCGTCTCAGTCAGCAAAACGATACTGGGCAGAAATGCGATGGGAATATCCCAAATCCGATACCAAACCAGCAAAATCACCGAAACCATAATCCAGAGCAGCCCGTCCCCATCTGAATCCCGTGCCCACGGAGGGTGTCAGGTCAATACCCTCACCGTCCACAAACTGGATACGATTGAAACCGGCCCGGAAGGCCACCCTGTCGGCGACGACAAGCTCCGCTCCCAGCCGGGGATGCATGGCCATGGAGCCAAGGGAAAGGGTGTATGACGTGGCACCATCAAAGGACAGGTCCATATCCATGGCCAGGCGAAGCAATCCGGGGCGTACATCCATCAAACGCGATGCACCCAGGCGCAGCACCGGAAGAACCAACTCTGTGCCGCCCTCGGGAAGGTCATCTCCGAAGACATCCTGGATGGCAGCAAGCCGATCGGTATCCACAGACCAGGACTGCAGCATTGTGGTCACGTCCTGAACCGTTGCACCGAGGTGCCAGGACGGCGTACGATAGCGGACCCCGATGTCCATGGAATACCCCCAGGCCGTGGCAAAAGCGCCAATGTTGCGGCGAATGATCTTGGAGGTCACTCCGAACGAAAATGCCTTGGTCACACGTTTGCCGTAGGCCACGAGCAACGCGTAATCGGCGGCAGAAAAGGTGGTGATGGCACTCTCCGGATCCGGAATCGGTTGATCGCGCTCTGCATCCCACGCATCGAGCGTGTTCTTGATGTCGTTCACCCCGCTGCGGATCAGACTGACGCCGAGCACACTACGATCGGAAAACGGAACGGCGAAGCCCGTGTAGTCGAACGAGACGATGCCGGAAAAGCGCTCGGCATGCATGTAGGAAACTTCCCGGGCATCCACCTCAGGCAGGCCCGCAGGATTCCAGAAGCCGGCGTAGACGTCATCCGCCACCGAGATGAAAGCGCCTCCCATGCCCAGGGCGCGGGCGCCGACGCCGCCGGCAAGGAAATCAGCCCCGTACTTGGCAACGCGTTGTCCCAAGGCGTCGTCGGCGCCCGCAAGGGTCACCAGCATCATCAGGAAAAAACGTACGCTGCGGGTCACGAAATCCTTCCGGTTGGGGGTCCATACCGCCTGAGGTATGCCACATGGCGCAGCAGGTTTCGGGGCTCGGCGCCTTTTGACCGCCCGATGCACTGCGCTCTGCATCACACGACCTGCCGCAAGCGAGCGGCATATGCACCATCCATACCACTTTCGAACGGCAGACTCAGATAGTCACCATCGGCCGTGCACCACTCATGCGGAAAGGCAGCTTGGGGAGCCTCCCGCGAAAAGGAAGGATGCGAGGCCAGGAAGGCCGCAACCTGCTCCTCGTTCTCGGCAGGTTCTATGGTGCATGTGCTGTAGATGAGGACACCACCCGGGCGCACACAGGCGGCAGCTGCACTGAACAATTCCTTCTGAAGGCGGGTCAGTTCATCGACCGAGGACAGTTCCCGTCGCCATCGCATATCCGCCCGCTTTGCCAGCACACCGAGACCGGAACAGGGAGCGTCCAGGAGAACGAGGTCAAAGGCTCCCATCCACTCCTGAGGAACCGAGCGTGCGTCCCGAACCGCGAACTCAATATTCGACAGGGCCAGGCGCTCGGCATTCTGCCGCACCAGGCCCAGTCTGTTTTGTTGGATATCGCAGGCCAACACGCGCCCACCGGGTCCGACATCACGAGCCAGCTGCATGGTTTTCCCGCCGGGCGCCGCGCACAGATCCAACACCTGACTCCCCTCTTTCGCACCAGCGAATGCGGTCACCAATGCAGCAGCCTCATCCTGCACCCACGCCTTGCCCTCAGACAGCCAACCCGCCTTGATCACGGGCTGCAGGCTGGGAAGCCGTATCATGTCCGCCAGCCAGGCAGACTCCTCAAACGCCACCTCCGAGGCACGAAGCGCCGTCTTGAGCGCCGACGCATTGGAAGCCAGATGCAATCCATAGACGGGCCGCTGATTATTGTAGGCCAGCAGGCTTTCGGTGGCTTCGGGCCCATACCGTTCCAGCCACCGCCGAACCATCCAGTCGGGATGCGAGTAGCGCGTACCAAGCACGTCGGCTGCGTCTCCGTCAGGTTTTGGCAGTGCATCTCGCTTGCGGGCAGCCGCACGCAAGATCCCGTTGGTCAATCCGGCTGCTCCTTTCCTGACGTGAATCTTGGCAGCCTCCACCGTCTCGTTCAGGACGGCATGATCCGGCTGCCGGGAGAAAAGCAATCCGTGCAACCCGATGCGCAGGATGGTCCTCATCGGCTGCTCCAACGTGGATGCATCGCCACGGTAAAATCGGCTGATCAGGAAGTCCAGATAACGCTGCCACCGGATGACGCCCGCCACGGTATCCCGAATACTTCGATCCATATCCGCATTGCCGGAGCGTGTGGCCCGCTGCAGTCCGATGTAGGCATCCTGAGCGAGCATGGCATCCAGTTCCCTGGCTGCCAGCAGGCGCATGGATGGAGGACGATCGGTTCGGGCGGTCACGGGGCTGTACGGTTTCGTGATGGTGCTAGGATTACGGGCGAATGCGGGTGAAGGGGTACGGCGGCTTTGATGACGCGGCGGTCACCCGCAGGGAAGGGCCCAACCCGGCTGCTTGGTGGATGTTCACGAACCGGGAGAAGACGTACGTCATGAACCATCGAGGATCTTCTGAATCTGACGTGCCGCTACGAAGAGTGGATCGTGTGCAGGCGCCAGGCGCGGCGTGTAGACGTAATCGAGGGCATATACGTCCTCGATCGTGGCACCGGTGCGAATGAGCGCTGTCAACGTGTTGATGCGCTGCGCCGCACCCTCCTGCCCCACAAGCTGCCCTCCGACCAGTTTCCTACTCTTCTTTTCCACGACAAGTCGAACGTGCAGCGGATGATATGGGGCATTCGAAGACGCACTCCGATGACGCACATCGGCCGCTACTACATCCAACCCGGCCCTACGTGCCTCATCAAACGACCATCCGGTGTGCGCAATCTCCAGATTACCGACCGATACCGCTGCAGCATGTACGACCCGGGGCATGCGTCGAGGGCGACCTCGCCCGCCGCGGGCCGCGTTGCGCCCCGCAACGCGGCCCGATCGGAAGGCATTCAATGCCAGCGGTACGGAGAATGCCGTGCCTGTGATCACATCGGTGAAAGCGGCCACGTCGCCACACGCCCAGATGGACGGTACGGAGGTCTGCAGCGTGTCAGTGACCACGATGCCGCCCTCGTCACGACACGAAATGCCCGCATCACGTGCCAGTTCATCATTAGGTCTTGTGCCGGTAGCAACCAGGACCATATCGCAACCGATCCGCTCTCCTGCATCTGTACGTACCGCTTTGATCCTCCCGTCCGGAGACACATCAAGGCCTGTTGCGCGCTCCGGACGCACGGCGACGCCCCTACCCGTGAGCCACTGCACGACATGATCGCTCATGGACAGATCCAAGCCGGATGCCATGATGCGTCCTGAGGAAGCCAGCAGGGTAACGCGCCAGCCTGCACGCGACAGGGCGTCCACACCGTCCAAACCGACGTAACCAGCCCCCACGACCACGGCATGCCCTGTCGGGTCACGATCCAAGCGACCCCGAAACACACGGGCGTCCTCCAGGCTGCGCAGCGTCAAGACGTGGTGTGACGCTGCTTGCAATGCAGCAGGCACATGCGCCCGCATTCCGGTGGCAAGAACGAGGGCATCGTACCAGATGCGCTCTCTCGTTCCGGTGGATGCATCCCTGACCTCCAGATGCCGGGTGTCGGGATCAATCCGTTCAACCTCGGTCTGCAGGCGAACCATCACATCGAAGCGCCCGGCGAAAGACGCGGCATCAAAACGGACCAACTGGTCCACCCCATTCAGATCACCCGCAATGTAGATGGGCATCTCGCATGCGCTATACGAGATATCCGATCCTTTTTCCACCAGGATGATTTCCGACGACGGATCGGCTCGTCGGGCCTCCGCGGCAGCAGCAGGACCAGCGGCCACGCCACCTACGATGACGATTCGTTTCCTAGGCATCAGGAATTCCTTGGAAGACTGTCTTCACCGTGCTCCGGATAGCGCGCCGCATGAGCATCATCGTGATGTTCCGGCTCCAGATGGGCAGTAAAAATGACGCGGTCCCCGGGAAACAGCCGATGCAGGGCATCCTCAACGCGATGGGACTCATCATGGGCATCCGTTATGCTCAACCCTTCTCTGAATAGCAGATGCACTTCGATCCAAATGCGATCGAGTACCCGGCGGTAGCGCAGCTGGTGATATCCTTGGATGATGTCTTTCTCCAACGCCTCATTGAGAAGTGTCACAATCCTGCTGGTCTCCTCCGGATCGGCTGTTTCCATGAGTCCGTTCCAGGAGTCTTTCATCAACTTGCCGGCCGTCCACATAATATTGAGTGCCAGGAAGATGGCCACAATGGGATCGAGCAGCACAATGCCAGTCAGGTGAACCAGAAACAAACCCACGATGACACCGGCGGATGTCCACATATCCGTGAGTACATGATGGCCATTCGCACGCAGCACGATACTGTTGTGCTTCTTCCCCGTGTATACCAGCGTCAAGCCAAGTACCAGATTGACCAGAGCCAGACCACCCGTAATCAGCAGCCCTGCCCCAATCTGCTCCACTTCGGGGCCCCGCATGATGTCCACGATGGCCGTGTACATGATGCTGAGTGCAGCTATCGTGATCAGCGCGCCCTCGAACCCTGACGAGAAGTAGGCCACCTTGCCGTGGCCATAGGGATGCTGCTCGTCCGCGGGCTGCGTGGAGTACCACAGGGAAAAGGCTGCAAACCCCGTCGCGAAGAGATGAACCACAGACTCCAGGGCATCGGAAAGAATGGCAGCTGATCCGGTCAGCAGCCACGCATACGTCTTGCCCCCCAACATGAGGAAGGCGACGGCCAGACTGGCCATCATGACGGGCCGCTGGTAATCAGTCTCGGTGGTGTGTTGATGCATGGTCGGGTGCGTCTATCCTGTAAGGTACAGTTGATCGCGCCGCGTTTCATCCCTAATCTCGAACGAGCCTGACTTCGCACCATACCTCCCTTTCCCGTGATCCTGGAGCACATAGGCATCGCCGTAAGCGATATCGAAACCAGCCTGAAGCACTTCCGCACCCTGTTCGGCGCTGAACCCTACAAGACGGAAGAGGTCGCATCCGAGGGAGTACGCACGTATTTCTTCGATGCGGGCGGGACCAAGATCGAACTGCTGGAATCCCTCCACCCGTCGTCTCCCATCGCCCGGTTTTTGGAGAAGCGGGGACCAGGGTTGCACCATCTTGCCTTCAGCTCGGACAATCTGGAGGCGGACTGCCAGCGGCTCACGGATGCTGGTTATCGGATCCTGAACGACGGTCCGAAGCGGGGCGCCGATGGGAAAGACATCTTTTTTGTACACCCGTCAGACACCGCAGGCGTGCTGACGGAGTTCTGCATGGCCGTACACTGACACGCTACCCCGACAGGGCGCCCGATGCATGCGGCAACTCCTGAGAGACAGCTACCTGTTACGGGACGCCCTCACCTGCCGGGTCCCGAATCGCTCAAGGAGGAGACTGTCCATCTGACCGGCATCATAGCCAATGAGGAAGATGGCAATGCCCGCCAGGCCCTCCTCTTTGACGAAGCGATACTTCGCATCCAGGCTTTCGCGGTCCTCATACCAGCCCTGATGCCATCCGGTCGAGTCGGCGTACACGTAGTAGGGACTGCCTGAGATGGGATCCCTTCCCCGACCGAACTGGCGCGCCCGCTCCGTGGAGGAGAGCTGTATGTCCGGTACGCGGCTGGCATCCATGGGAGCATAGGAGGTAACGCGCGCCACTCCCCTGGTAGCTGACCCCAGAGCTTCCGATTCAGTCGGCCACTCGTAGCCGTAGTATGGAACGGTCAAGAACATTCGCTCCCGTCCCAAGGGCCCCGTATCCATGGCGCGAAGGATGGATTGCCAATTACTACCGTTCCACCCGGTCAAGGGCGACAAGGGACCGGCCACCGGGCTCGTCAACCAGTGCATGTCATATCCTTGCACGATAACGTCTGCGTAGGCTGAGGGGATACGACCGATATCGACCATACCGGCAGGTTGGAATGCCGGCACAAAAAGTGACAGCCTGGCCTGAGGGAAACGGACGCTGACTTCGTTGGCAAGGGCGTCCAGGTAGGCGTGGAAACCTTCACGGAGCGCCTCCGAGGCTGGAGCAAACCACTCGTAGTCCAGGTGCAGCCCCGCGCCACCGCTGTCCTCTATGAGCGAAAGGGACGAGCGTAGCAGGTTGTTCCGATGCTCCGGATTGAGGAAAATTGCCTGCAATGTATCGGCATCGAGGAGCGCGATGCTGGGGACGACCGGGACCGCATAGCGATCAGCCTGCGCAACGAGACGCTGCCATGCGGTCGGATATCCATTACGCTCCCTGATGAAGCCATCAGCTGCCGGTGTCAGGTCAAAAAAGAAGATCTTGTCGTAGATGCTCAGATCCAGGTCCTGCCACAGATCCCGGGTCCACCAAGCGAAGTACCCGTACACCTTCTGTCCCGAGCGGGTTCGATACTCATCAGCCCTTCGATCTCCCCCTGCGGAATCCGCAGGGTGATCACTGACGAAATGGGTTGCCACTGCAGCCGCCGGCGAGCCTTCCGTATCGACAGAGACCTTGACGGGAGCACAGCTGTTCCACAGCAGGGACATCACGGCTACAAGACCGAAATGAAGCAGGGAGTGGGGCACGGGGGTCGAGGCTACCTTGAGGGGGAATATGGAAAACGATACGGAAACAAGCTCAGGGTCGGCACCCTATCTAACAGGCTGCAGCGCTCCGGTAAGAGGCGAACGCAGCAGGGCGCGCAAAGTTGAAAATCGGGGCAGTGTATTTGGGACGCAAGAGAATTGCCCCTCAATGCGGGATTCCCTCTTTTCCAGACGCCGCCACTGAATCAGGAGGGTCCAGCCGAGAATGCGGTTCATGGTCTCATCGCCTCTTTGTATCATCCGGTATCCCTATCTCCCCTGAACACCAATCCGAGATGCTGAATTATATCTGGGCTGGTTTGATTGTTCTGAGCCTCGTGTTCGGAATGGTCTACGACATAAACGACCTGGCTTCGGACACCTATCGTAACGGGCAGGCCTTCGAAGTGCAGGTGGACCCCCTGGATGCGACCTCCGCGAGCAGCCGGCGCATCCCCGTCCGGGTGCACGTGGATCCTGCTGCCTTCAACGCTTTCTACGGCGTGGAGGCCAACCCCGACTCGACCTATGACGGAGTCGTCATCAGGAACCAGGAAGGCATGCAGCTACGCTTTGCACAGGATGCCTCCGTTCCCGAGCCTTGGGCCACCATCAGGGCAGAAACCTCGGAACGGGACAACGACCTGCGAGGCACCCTTGCCGGCTGGAGCCCATCAGGCGGACCAGCAGCCGTTTCATTCCGGGAAGTGCGATTCGTGAAAATGCGGGCTATTGCAGCTGCAGCACTGAGTATGGCTGAACTGGCTGTCGAACTGGCCCTCGGCTTGATCGGGGTACTCGCGCTGTGGATGGGCCTTCTCCAAATTGCCGAAAAAGCGGGGATCATCCACTCCGTTGTCCGCGTCACGCAACCCATCCTGCGCCCCCTCTTTCCGGATATACCCAAGGGCCATCCAGCCATGGGCATGATCGTTCTCAACCTGACTGCCAACATGCTCGGTCTCGGGAACGCCGCGACACCGCTTGGCATCAAGGCCATGGAAGAGCTCCAGACCCTCAACGAGGACAAGGAGACGGCCACCGATTCCATGGTCATGTTGCTTGCCATGAATACCGCTTCCGTCCAGCTCGTTCCGCCTGTTCTTCTCGTCGCGCTCATGGGGCTTCAGATCAACCAGTTGATCTTTGCCATCATCATCGTGACCGGCATTTCGCTCATCGTAGCTGTTGCAGCGGCTAAACTGCTCAGCAAAACCAAACGCTTCCGGGCTTCGGCTCCGGCTGCCACCACGGAGGGTTGATTCATGGATACCATTCGCTCCATCATCGAGATAGCCTCCGTTTTCGTCCTCCCGCTCTTGATCGTAGGATTCCCGCTTTACGGACTCATCAAGAAAGTGCCTGTCTATGAGGAGTTCGTGGAAGGTGCCAAGGGTGGATTCAAGGTCGCCGTGACCATCATCCCCTATCTGGTGGCCATCCTGTTTGCCATCGGCATGTTCCGCGCCTCTGGGGCCATGGACTTCATGGTCGATGGTTTGCGCCCCATTCTGGGGTGGTTCGGCATTCCCCCGGAGGTGCTACCCATGATGATCATGCGGCCGCTCACGGGCAGCGGCTCCGCCGCCATCGTGCTGGACATGATCAACCAGTTCGGCGAGGACTCCATCTTGGTCAAGATGGTTGCAACCATGTTCGGGTCCACCGAAACCACGTTTTACGTGATCGCAGTCTACTTCGGTGCGGTGAACATCAAGAAAACACGCCATGCCGTCCCGGCCGGATTGCTGGCCGACATCGTGGCCATGATCACGGCTGTTTTTGTCGTACGCTGGCTGTTCGGGTGATTCCCGGCAACGGAGCCCTGTACCCAACGCGGGTCTGGGTCAGACGCCGGCATCGAGGTGCATGCTGATCATGCTTTCGGCCCGCTCGGCAAACAGAGGGCGTGGTTCGTCTTCCCGTCGCTCGATCGTCACGATGGCATCGCGATGCATCGTCAGCCAATGATCAAGGACCCTTCTGGCGTCGGCCTCGAACGGACTGATACCGGACCCAGCAGTCGCGGACATGTCGAGTTCACGCAGGGTATCGCGAATAATTGCTTCGCCGGCAGAACCCCTCTCGGGTGCCTCGAGCGTATGGATGCGGCCGAGGGCAACGATGACGAGCGTGGATCGTTCGAGGGCTGTTTCCCCCAGAAAGTGGATGACTTCCGGTCCCGCAACGTCCTGCGCGATGGCTCCGCCCTTGGAGAGTTGCCTTTCCAGAAGCTCCATCCAATCACGGAAGGCAGCAGCCTGCTCGAAGCGGTGCTCCTCGGCGGCCTCAAGCATGGCAGACTCCAATTGCCGGGAAATCTCCTCGACGTCGCCTGCCAGGAAACGTCGCACATCCTGAAGAATGTCAGCATAGGCACTTCCATCCATGGCCCCCTCGCAGGGAGCACCACATCGGCCGATATCCGCACGCATGCAGCGCCTCCCCCGCTCATACTCTGCCGGCGAACAGGTGCGCAAGGGGAAGCAGGCCTCCAGCAGCTCCAGCAGCGAGTGGGCCTGACGTCGGCTGCGAAGCGGTCCAAAATACTCGGCCCCATCATCCCTCATGATGACCTGGACCGTCAGCCGTGGAAACGGCTCCCGCGAATCGAGTCGCAGGTAGGGTCTTGGGACGTATTTTTTCTGGGCACGATTGAATGAAGGGTCCAGCCGTTTGATTTCCCGGCTCTCCTCAATGAGGGCATGAAGCTCCGTAGGCTGCTCCTCCCAGCGGACATCACGCACCTTGGCAATCAGCCGGCGAATACGAGGGGGGTGTGCCTCAATGGCATTGAAATAGGAGGCAACCCGCTTGGACAGGTCCTTCGCCTTGCCCACGTAGAGCACCTTGCCTCGTCCATCAAGCATGTAGTAGACACCCGGGCACTGAGGCAAGGCTGTCAGCCGATCCCGCTTGATGGCCACTACGTGGGCAGAATGCGGATTGACGCGGGCATACGTCCGACCCTGCAGGGCAATCAGCTCGTCGATGTCGGAAATACCGTGCTCATCGATGACCATCTCACAGAAGCGCTCGAAAACCTGAGCGGTCACCTCGACATCTTTCTGCGCGCGATGACGTCCCTCTGCTGGAATGCGGTAGAAAGCGGCCAGACTCCCGAGACTTTTTGAGCGCAGACCCGGGAGCAGCCTTCGCGCCAGCTTCAGGGTGCAAAGACCCCGATTGGTCATCGGGGACAGCCCGGCACGCTCCAGCTCCGCATTCACGAACGACCAGTCAAAACGGATGTTATGTGCAACGAAAACTCCATCGCCCAGAAACGCCAGGAATCGGGGCATGATGTCCGACGCTGTCGGCTTGTCGAAGACCATGGCTGTCGTGATACCCGTGATGCGGGTAATGCGTCGGGGTACGCTGGAGCACGGATTCACGAGCTCCGAAAACTGGGACGCCTCGCCTACGCCGGGCACGCGCATGCCGGCCACTTCGATGATCCGATGGGTATGCGCGTTGACGCCAGTCGTCTCCGTATCCGTTATGACGACGCTGTCATGGTCGGAGAGTATGGCCTGCAGAGCTGACATGACCCGATGCGTTGGAGGCTGGGTGTAACGTGATCCATTTGCTCGGATAATCGCATCAAGCGATGCCGGCACCCTTGGGCCGGTGGCTTCGAACAACGATTACCACTACAAACGCCTGATGCGCCTGACGGTTTTCCAACAATCATCCCTGTATAGATCAGATCATCAGGCCGGATTTTTGCGAAATATTGGCAACCCGGTCGCAGGTCCCCGCCGCGGCAAACCGTAGGTTGCTCCCCTCACACTATCCGACCAAACAAACCGAACTCCCAACATGAAAGTCACCGTCATCGGCGCTGGTAACGTAGGCGCCACCGTTGCGGAATGCGTTGCCCGCAAAGATATGACTGATGAGGTCGTCCTCATTGATATCGTGGAGGGCCTTCCTCAGGGTAAGGCCCTGGACATGGCCGAAGCTGCACCCATCCACCTTTTCGACACCAAGGTGACGGGTACCAATGACTACGCAGACACGGCAGGGTCGGACATTTGTGTCATTACGGCAGGCCTGGCCCGCAAGCCTGGCATGAGCCGTGACGATCTGTTGGGCAAGAATGCAGCTATTGTCGCATCGGTAACCAAGCAATTCGTCGCACACAGCCCGAACGCCATTATCATCGTCGTATCGAACCCCCTCGACGTGATGACCTACGTGGCCTACGAGGCCAGCGGTTTCCCCTCGAACCGCGTCTTCGGCATGGCGGGCGTACTGGACACGGCCCGCTACCGCGCTTTCATCTCCATGGAGCTCGGTGTATCGGTCAAGGATATACAGGCACTACTCATGGGTGGGCACGGCGATACGATGGTGCCCCTTCCCAATTTCACGACAGTTGGTGGCATAGCCCTGCCTGAGTTGATGGATGACGAGACGATCAACGCCATTGTGGAACGCACGAAGTTCGGTGGTGGCGAAATCGTGAAGCTGATGGGTACATCGGCATGGTATGCCCCGGGAGCAGCAGCAGCTGAAATGGTCGAAGCCATTGTCAAGGACTCCAATCGCGTGCTTCCGTGCGCTGTGTGGATGAAGGGCGAATACGGTCTGAGTGACCTTTTCATTGGCGCTCCCGCCCGCCTTGGTCGCAACGGACTCGAAGAAATCATCGAGGTATCGTTGACACAGAGCGAGCAGGCCCTGCTTGCGGATTCAGCACAACACGTCCGCGACAACCTGGCTGCTCTGGAGCGGATTCAGAACAGTTGACGGTCCCTTTCCGCCGCTACAGCCATGTACGGGCGGGCGCTGAAAGCGCCCGCCCGTATCTTCGCCTTATGCTCATGTGGGACGCACCCGCACCCCGATCCCGGCCCAGCCACGCTACGTGACCTTTCTCCCGACTCTCGATTGCGCCATGAAGTCCATCCTTAATGCCTCTTTCGTCCTGCTTCTGTCTCTCGCACTGACGGCATGCGACAGCAACGATGGCCCGAATGGCTCCCTGGTCGTCACCGATCTTGAGGAAGGTACCGGCGTGGTCGTAGAGCCTGGCATGACACTCATCACGTCCTACGTGGGCCGGTTTGCCGATGGGTCGTCCTTCGACTCCTCGGAGGAGCTAGGGGAAGATTGGATCTTCACGTTGGGCGTCGGTCAGGTACTCAAGGGCTGGGACGAGGGGCTTGGCGGGATGCGCGTTGGAGGTACCCGGCGACTGGAAATACCCTCGCATCTGGCTTTTGGACGGTCAGGACAGTGTTTTTCCGACGGAACCTGTGCTGTCCCTCCTAACACGGATGTGATCTACGATGTGACAGTGCTTGACGTGTTTGATGAGGTCATTGTCGAGGACACCATCGAGGGTGACGGCGAAGTGGCAGAGGCCAATGACGTCCTTTTCGTCGAATACACGGGACAGTTGCGCAATGGGGATGTGTTCGACTCGACCAACCTGACAGGAACCCTTTTCCAGTTCACCCTTGGCCGCGGTAACGTCATCCCGGGCTGGGACCAAGGCATTCCTGGTATGAAAGTCGGTGGTACACGCCGCCTTACCATTCCACCGGTTCTTGCTTACGGCCCATACGGAGCAGGATCAGCCGTGCCACCGTTCGCCGTCCTCATTTTTGATATCCGCCTTGTGGAGCTGGTCAAGGCGCCGGACTAATAGTACCTGGCATCCCGCGAACGGGGCTTACCTCTCGGCTTGACTCTCCGTCCATTGCACCGCATGCTGGACCAACTCGGAGGCGGTTGTGAGGTTAAGTTTGAACTTTATCCGCGCCCGGTAGGATTCAACTGTCTTGATGGACAGGGCCAAGCGATCGGAGATAAGGCGCGTGCCCAAGCCACGTCCCGTCATTTCAAAGACTTCCAACTCCCGGTTGGACAAGACATCGGATGGGGACTGATGGATAGCAGGCAGCCCCCCTGCCGCAAATCCGGTCAGCAAGCGTTCGTTCATCGCCTCTGAGACGTACAGTTTCCCCGACAGGACGGTCCGAACAGCAGCAATGATCGTAGCCGGCGCTTCCGATTTCATAACGTAACCACGCGCACCGGAGCGGATGACGCGCTCGGCATAGAGCATCTCATCGTGACGTGAAACGACCAGAACACGCCAGTGAAATCCGTTGTGGACCATGTAATGAAGCAATTCCAAGCCACTGGCTCCCGGCAAGGAAACGTCCAGCATGACGATATCGGGATCCAGTTCCGGGAGATAGGATACAGCTTCTTCCGTAGAGCTTGCCTCACAACAGACCATCAAATCAGTCTCTGTCTCCAAGGTCAATCGGAGGCCCCTGCGAATCAACGGATGGTCGTCTACCAAAAAGATGCGTTTGGGATGTGATAGCGGCATGGCGGTCTCCCTCATGGATGGGCCTGACATGCATGCCGGGCCGTACGGGTTTGCTTTCACGATATCTGTCGGATGGCCGAGGTACTGCAGGGTGTGTTGCCCTCGACATGAAGGGCCGGCTCGAACGGACTGGTAGGGTCTTTCCCCGCATCCACCGCCCCCGATCGCATCCAGCCCGGTCTTCCCGTACCGGCGTGTAGGGGTTTCCCCCGGGTCCCTGCGGGTGGTTCATGCAATCGCTGATCAAGCGGCATTTCTTCCCTTCCGCTCAACGAACGTTGATTTATAATGAGCCGTCTTGTCCCTCGGTATGGTCTTACCTGGAAGAGGGTGCCCTACCCATCACAACCGTTTGACGAATGGAATCGACGCAGACCCCATCCCACGCGGGCTCCACGAATCCCTCCCGGCTTACCGTCACATTCGATGACCAGATCACACGATATTTTGTGATCGCCACCGCCATTTGGGGTTTTGTCGGCATGCTCGTGGGTGCCCTCATCGCCCTGCAGCTTCCCTACTGGCAGGCCAACATGGGTGAGTACCTCTCCTTCGGCCGCCTCCGACCGCTGCATACCAATGCGGTCATCTTTGCCTTTGCCGGTAATGCCATTTTCGCGGCCATCTACTATTCCACCCAGCGGCTCCTGAAGACACGTATGTTTTCCGATACCATGAGTCGCTTCCACTTCTGGGGATGGCAGGCCATCATCGTCTCGGCAGCCCTGACCCTCCCGCTGGGGATCACGACATCGAAAGAATACGCGGAGCTTGAATGGCCGATTGATGTCGCAATAGCTGTCGTTTGGGTGGTTTTTGCGATCAACTTCTTCCTGACCCTGCGTCAGCGCAGGGAAAAGCACATGTACGTAGCCATCTGGTTCTACATTGCCACGATCGTGACCATTGCCGTGCTGCATATCGGTAATTCCCTTGCTATGCCAGCCACCCTTTTCAAATCCTATCCGGTCTATGCAGGCGTACAGGATGCCTTCATCCAGTGGTGGTATGGGCACAATGCCGTAGCCTTCTTCCTGACTACGCCCTTTCTGGGACTGATGTACTACTTCCTGCCCAAGGCAGCCGAACGACCGGTCTTCTCGTATCGCCTGTCCATCGTGCATTTCTGGAGCTTGGTATTCATTTATATATGGGCCGGTCCTCACCATCTGAACTATACCTCCCTGCCCGAGTGGGCCGTCACCCTGGGTATGACGTTCTCTGTCATGCTATGGATGCCCTCCTGGGGTGGGATGATCAACGGGTTGTTCACCTTGCGGGGCGCTTGGCACAAATTGCGTGACAGCGTCGTGCTCAAGATGTTCGTGATTGGAATCACGTTCTACGGCATGTCCACATTCGAAGGGCCCATGCTGTCCGTAAAGACGGTCAACGCCCTTTCCCACTACACGGACTGGACCGTTGGACACGCCCATGCGGGCGCCCTCGGATGGAACGGCTTCATGACCTTCGGCATGATCTACTGGCTCCTGCCCCGTCTCTACCGGACCGACCTCTGGAGCGGAAAGCTGGCCAATACCCACTTCTGGATTGGCACGATCGGAATGCTCCTGTATGTCATCGCCCTCTACTCAGCCGGGGTAACCCAAGGTCTCATGTGGCGTGCATTCGATGATGCAGGTCGCCTTGTCTATCCTGATTTCATGGAAACTGTCATTCAAATCATACCCATGTATTGGGTACGACTGGTCGGAGGTACACTTTATCTCGCAGGTATGGTCATGCTCTTGATCAACCTGTTCATGACCATCAAGACGGCGAAAGACAAGCCAGTGGATGCCTCGATCCACGTGGCTGCCTGATCCCTTCATCCTCCAACCCAATGCTATCATGAGCAGATTCATCAAAACGAATGGTCGACATCGGACGATGGAAGGATGGCCCCTTGTCTTCACGGTGGTCACTACGCTTGCCATCCTTGTCGGCGGCACCGTCGAATTCCTTCCGCTGGTCCTGGTCGACGAACACGCGCCGACTATTGAAACGGTAACACCCTACACACCGCTTGAGGTAGCCGGTCGGGACATCTACATCTCCCAAGGCTGCGTCAGTTGCCACTCCCAACAGGTCCGTCCTTTTCGGGATGAGATCGAGCGTTACGGAGAGTACAGCAAACCCGGAGAGGCCATCTACGATCGGCCCTTCCTGTGGGGATCCAAGCGAACGGGTCCTGACCTGGCGCGGGTAGGTGGCAAGTATCCGGACCTTTGGCATGTGCGCCATATGGAGAATCCCCGATCCACAACGCCGAATTCAATCATGCCGCCCTATCCATGGCTTCTGCGCAAGTCCCTGGACTTCGACGGCATTCCGGGTAAGTTAAATGCACTCAAGAAGCTGGGCACCCCGTACTCGGATGTCGAGGTCGAAAATGGAGCAGCGGCGGCGCGGGCACAGGCCATTCAAATCGCCAGGAATGTATCCGCCAACGGTGGACCGTCCGGACTGGAGGACAAGGAGATTACAGCCTTGGTGGCCTACCTCCAACGCTTGGGCGCGGACCTCAAGAAAGCCGGCGGCTGATCATCATGTGGAAAGATGTTGTCCAATCCATGGAGACCGGGCTACTGGCCTACGTGGGCCTGTTTGCCTTTCTCTTGGCCTTCACGCTGATCCTTGTCAGGGTTTTCCTGATGAAGAAAAGAGACCGGATGAACGCCAAGAACATACCGCTCAACGAGGAACCCGAATTTGTCGCTGACAACAACCGGCATCAGCCGGATTCGTCAGCCCCTTCCAACTGAATCCGGAAACAATCATGCCTACACAGGATCCCCGGAATACGACTCCCGAAGGAGAAGATCAGATCATCAGTGGCCATACCTACGATGGCATCGAGGAATACGACAATCCAATGCCGTCATGGTGGGTGTGGCTGTTCGTGATAGCCGTCGTGTGGACCCCCTTCTACATTCTGGGTGTCCATCAATTCGGCTGGATCAATACCTATGAAGAAGATCTGGCAGCAGCTCAGGAGACCGTTGAGCAGCGTCGGGCTGCCGCACAGGCCGCCAACCCAGCCCAGGAAGTCAATGACGTCTTCCTGGCTTCCTTCATGGGCAATGCGGCGAATGAGGAGGCGGGCGCCAACACATTCGCCGCCTACTGTGCTGCCTGTCACGGAAGCAACGGAGAGGGACTGATTGGACCGAACCTGACGGATGACTATTGGATTCACGGCGCCGCTCCGACCGACCTGTTCGCGGTCATTACCAATGGCGTGCTGGAGAAAGGCATGACACCCTGGGAATCCATCCTCACCGTGGAGGAAAGGGCCCGGTTGATCGCTTACCTTCAAACTCTTCGTGGCACGAACCCGGCCAACGCCAAGGAACCCCAGGGCGAACTGATCGAACCCGGATCGATGGAAAGCATGAGCGCAACCCGGGACGATGCAACGGCATCCTGATTACCCGATGCGTACCGGCACACCACCTGGTCTCCCCGAACCTGTCCTACGTACCCGACCGTCAGATATTCCTGCCTGGTCAATGGTGTGAGGACGACGCTAAAAAGCCCGTATGAGCACTCCCGGCCGAGATACCGTCCCTATTGAGACGCCTCACATCATCGATTCGCCCGAGGATGTCCTGGCCACCATGACCAAAGACGGCAAGCGGCGCTGGCTGTATCCCGTCGAGAGCAAGGGGCGTTTCCACAGTGCACGGAAATACCTGGCCTGGTTCCTGATGGTCCTTTTCGTGGCCATCCCGTGGATTCCCGTGAAAGGCAACCCGGCCATCATGCTGGATTTCGTGCATCGGGAGTTTGCCATCCTGGGCCTTGTGTTCTATCCCACCGACACCATCCTCCTGATGGCGTTCATGATAGGGATACTGCTCACCGTCGTGCTGCTTACAGCCCTCCTGGGCAGGGTCTGGTGTGGTTGGGGCTGTCCGCAGACCGTCTACCTGGAATTTCTCTTCCGGCCCATCGAGCGCTGGATCGAAGGCGCCGAGCACGTTCGCAAGCGTCGCAATGAAGGCCCCCGCAACTGGGACTGGTTCTGGCGCAAGGCCCTGAAGATCTCCATCTTCTTCGGCATCTCCCTCATCCTGGCCCACACGTTCGTGGCCTACTTCGTGGGGTGGGAGAATCTGCTCGTCTGGTTGGGCGGCGACCCGCGTGAACACTGGGGCTTCTTTCTGATCTCCGCCGTGACCACCGGCCTGATCCTGTACGATTTCGGGTATTTCCGGGAGCAGATGTGTACCATCGCGTGCCCCTACGCCCGCATGCAGTCTATCATGCTGGATAGGGATTCTCTGATCGTTTCGTACGATCCGAACCGCGGGGAGCCCCGTGCGCGCCGGTCCAAGAAGGTGATGGCGCAGGAGGCAGCCGGTGAAATTGCCGCCCAGGGCGATTGCATTGATTGCTTTGCCTGCGTTCGCACCTGCCCGACCGGAATCGACATCCGGGATGGACTGCAGATGGAATGCATCGCCTGTACC
>Ga0181568_10001662_pt1 | contig 20305 bp, 17 predicted proteins | sample 101ome_20_FD_133758 | JGI IMG/M metagenome (GOLD analysis project Ga0181568, IMG submission 133758) | Coastal salt marsh microbial communities from the Groves Creek Marsh, Skidaway Island, Georgia - 101404AT metaG (megahit assembly) | ecosystem: Environmental > Aquatic > Marine > Intertidal...
CGAATTTGAGCTCCACCGCGAACTTGGGTACCGCCTGATCCTCGAGCCGACGGACGACCCGCTCGTTCCACCCGCGAAGTTCGTCGACATCGAACGCGTTGTGCAACGACATCATCGGCACGATGTGGGCGACGGGCGCAAAGGCCGTACTGGTTGAACCACCGATCCTCTGGGTGATCGAGTCGGCACTGACCAGGGACGGGTTGGCCGTTTCGAGTTCGACGAGTTCGCGATAGAGGCGATCCCATTCGGCATCGGGGATCTCGGGCTCGTCGAGTTCGTAGTACTGGCGCGCATGATGATCGAGCGCGGCACGCAACTCACCGATTCGAGCTGCCGGGTCGTCTGAGGGGGCCATCGAGGGCGAGGATAGTTTGAGGTCGTGACGCTGCCGCTACCGACCGGCCCGAACCGGTTGATCCTTCCTGCGATCGTCCTGTGGGTTCTTGCGCCGTTCACCACGGGAGAACTCATCGGTCACGCCCTGCATGGAGCCGACGAACCATTCCGGACGGCGGTCAGCATCGGGGCATGGGTCTCGTGGACGGTGGTGCTCATCGCCATCTCGGTGGCCCGGCCGGTCACGCTCACCGTCGCTCGACTCGGAACAGCCGCGGCGCTGGCGGCCGGCGTATGGGCGTCCATCGACGTCGGAGGTCGCAACGACACCGATGCAGTGTTGATTCTGGCGGGGATCGGTGGAGCTGTGCTCGCCACCGTGGCCCTCCACCTGCCCGGGGTCGGTGACCGGTTCGTCGACGGGATCAGCTATGGCGACGAACAACGCTTTCTTCTCCGAGCACCGGGACCAGTGCTGATCGTTGCCGTCATCCCGGCAACTGTGGTCGTCATCGTCGGGCTTGCCGCCGGTCCGCTCCTGCTGGCCGATGCACGATGGGTGCTCGGCGCAGTCGTGACGCTCGGAGGCTGGGCCGGTGCCTGGTTCCCACTGAACGCACTCCACCAGCTGACCAACCGCTTCCTTGTGTTCGTGCCGAACGGACTCGTCGTTCACGATCCGACGGTCCTTCGCGAGCCGGTGCTGTTCGTGACTCGAGAAATTGCCGGTCTTGCGCCGGCCGCATCCGACACGACCGCCACCGATTTCACCAACAATGCCTTGGGGTTGGCCTTGGAGCTGCGGCTCACATCTGCGGTCACGGTTCCCGTGGTCACCGGGCGCAGCGAGACCGAAGAACAGACCGTCCGATCCTTGTTGCTCGCTCCGAGCCGTCCTGGAGCGGTGGTGACCACTGCGCTTGGGCGGGGCCTGCCGATCGCCTGATCAGAGCGGGAGGCGGCCTGCGATACCGCCGCCGACGACGCACCCCTGTGCGTCGTAGGCCACGATGCTCTGCCCCAGGGCGATCTTGCGGTGGGGAACCGCCCACTCGACTCGACCATCGATGACGCGGCCAGGCGCTGGCGAACCATGGGCCGAGCACTGGAAGCTGAGCTCGCAGTCGTCGAGCACCCGACCGACCCAGCGCCACGACTCGAGCGGCGTGTGACCGACGGCGAGATCAGCTCGCTCCCCCACCGTCACCACCGGCTGACGACCACGGCCGGCATCGACATCGATCACATACCGGGGATCGGTACCCCCTGCGAGCCCGAGCCCCTTGCGTTGCCCGATCGTCACCAACTCGACCGCCTCGACCCGGCCGACATCGTCGCCGTTGCTGGTCTGCACAACCGCCGACCGCAGCGGTATCCGATCGCCGAGAAACGCCTTGCGACCGTGTTGATTGGTGATGAAGCAGACGTCCTGGCTCTCCGGTTTCGTCGCCGTGCGAAGGTCGAGGTCCGCCGCGATCGCTCGGACCTCGTTCTTGGTCATCGTTCCCACCGGGAGCAACAGCCGTCGCAGCACCGACTCCTCGATCACATGAAGCACATAGGACTGGTCCTTCGCATCGTCGACCCCACGAGCGAGCCGCGGGCCGAGGGCCGTCTCGACGACGCGGGCGTGATGCCCGGTGGCGATCCGCTCGAAGCCGAGCGCATCAGCCCGACGCACAAGCCGGTCGAACTTGAGGTGCCGGTTGCATTCGATACACGGATTGGGCGTGCGCCCGGCAGCGTGGTCGTCGACGTAGGGGGCAACCACGTTGCGTTCGAAGTCGTCACCGAAGTTGAACACGTGGTGCTCGATGCCGAGGCGGTCAGCCACCCGTCGAGCATCGTCGACGTCACTCACTGCGCAACAACCGGTATCGGACGGTCCTCCCCAGAGCTTCATCGTGACACCGACAACGTCGTGGCCGGCATCGAGCAGCAACGCAGCAGCGACCGACGAATCGACGCCTCCCGACATCATCACGAGCACCGGTTCGCGTGAGCGAGCAGTCATCTCAACCCCCTCCGCACGCCGTGAGCCGCTCGACCGCTGGTGGAATGATCGCAAGCGCAGCATCGACGTCGGCTTCGGTCGAGGTGTGACCGAGCGACAACCGAAGCGATCCCTGCGCGACCATGCGGTCGATGCCCATCGCAGCCAGGACATGAGAGGGATCCTGCGCTCCGCTCGAACACGACGAGGCCGCCGACGCCTGCAGGCCGGCCGCGTCGAGCAAGAACAACAGCGCCTCGGCCTCCACGTCGCGCACGATCACATGGGCGATGCCAGCAGCAACCGGCGCACCACCATCGAGGACGGTCGCCATCAGCCGATCGCCGAGTTGGGATCGAAGTCCGGCGACGAGACGGTCACGAAGAGCACCGAGTCGTCGTCCCGCCTCGGGGCGCTCGGCATCGGTGGCGGTGATCGCCGATGCGAATGCCGCTGCGCCGGCGACGTCCGGGGTCCCGGCTCGACGACCGCGCTCCTGTCCGCCTCCCGAGATCAACGGGTCGAGTACAACACCGTCGCGCATGAGCAGTGCACCGACGCCCACCGGTCCGCCAAGTTTGTGGCCGGTGATCGACACCAGGTCTGCGCTCGCCACGTGTGTGCGGAGATCGAGCCAGTTCATCGCCTGCACGGCGTCGGTGTGGAACACGGCGTCCGGGGCACAGTCCCGGGTGACCTCGACCAATGCCGGGATGTCGTTGATCACGCCGGTTTCGTTGTTGACCGTCATGATCGAGACGACGCTCACCGACGCCTCGGCTCGCAGCACGTCGGCAAGGCGGTCGGGCGACACTGTGCCGTCGGCCTCGAGCCCGACGGTGACCCCACCGGCGCGTTCGACCGGGTCGAGCACGGCATGGTGTTCGCCGGCCGAACACACCGCCGTCCCGCCCCGTTCACCGAGCACACCGCGGATAGCCATGTTGTCGGCCTCACTCCCGCCGCTCGTGAAGACGACCTCGCTCGACGGTCGGTCGAGCGCGGCGGCGACATCGTCGCGCGCGTCATCGAGTGCCCGCCGCGCCGCTCGTGCCGCACGGTGCGATCCGGTGGGGTTGGCATGAAAACGCGCCGACGCCTCGAGCCACACCGCCTGCGCTTCAGGGCGAAGGGGCGTACTCGCCGCATGGTCGAGATAGATGGCTGGCGCCTCGTCACGCACGATCGTCACCATGGGTTCAGCCTACGACCAGGCACACTGGTCTCGTGAACGAACACGACGGCTACCGGCCGAGCAGCTATGGAGACAGCTTCGCCGACGTCTACGACGACTGGTACGCCAACGTCAGCGACATCGATGCCACCGTCGCAATGCTCGGCTCGCTGGCCAACGGACGGCCGCTGCTCGAACTCGGCGTCGGCACAGGTCGAATTGCGGTCCCTCTCGCCGCAACCGGGGTCTCGGTGGTTGGCGTCGATGCATCACGCGCCATGCTCGACATCCTTCGAAACAAGTCCGATGCAGCGGCGATCATTGCGATCGAAGCCGACATGGCAGCACTCGGGAAGGCTCGTGGGCTCAGCGATCGTGGGCCGTTCGGGGTCGTCTTTGCTGCGTTCAACACCTTCTTCAATCTGCCGACCGACAGTGCGCAGGCAGACTGCCTCGAGGGTTGCCACGGCGTGCTGTTCGACGATGGCAGGCTGGTGATCGAGGGGTTCGTACCTCCCGAAGGTGGCTTGGCCGACGGCGGAGTCTCTGTTCGAGACGTCACCGCACGCACTGCCGTGCTCACCGTCTCCACCCACGATGCCGACGACCAGCTCATTCGTGGTCACCACATCGAGATGCGGTCCGACGGCAACACGATGCGGCCATGGATCATCCACTACCGAACGCCCGAACAGCTCGACGCATCCGCCGAAGCTGCCGGGTTCGTACTCGACCATCGATGGGCAGACTGGGGCGGGACGCCATTCGATCCCGCCGTTCATGACGTTCACATCACCGTCTACCGCAAGGTTTCCTCTCCATGAGCCATATACGTGTCGAGACCGAACTGCCGGCGTCACCCGATGTCGTGTGGGCAGACGTTCGTCACATCCCGAGCCATGTCGAGTGGATGCACGACGCCGTCGACATCACCTTCACCGGAGACAAGACCGAGGGCACCGGCACGACGTTCGACTGTCTCACCAAGGTCGGACCCCTCAAGCTGGTTGATCGGATGCTGATCACCTCGTGGGTCGAGGGAGCCGAGATGGGGGTTCGCCACGATGGATTGGTGACGGGTGAGGGTGTGTTCACGCTGTCAGCCGTCGGCCCCGACCGCACCGCCTTCGTCTGGGAAGAGAAGCTTCGCTTTCCCTGGTGGATGGGTGGACCGATCGGCGGGTTCGTCGGGGCGATCATTCTGAAGCAGATCTGGAAACGGAACCTCGGCCTTCTTCGGCGCCGTTTCGAACGCTGAGAACGGGCGGCCCGTCACCAGCCCACTCCTTTGGATCGCCGAGCCTCGACGGTGTGCATTGTGCCGTGAGCCACGGTGCTGCGGCGCTGGGAAGTAACGTCGGTCTCCATATCCGAGTCGAGACAACCACCGACCGACACAGAACCGGCAATCAACGAGTTGTCCATGCTGTCGGACCAACGCACCGCAGCGCTCGTCACTCCCGACGCCCGAATCACCTGGATGTGTGTTCCCCGAATCGACTCGGGGGCACTCTTCGCCGAACTCGTCGGTGGGCCGAGTGCCGGATACTTCTCGATCGAGCCGCATCGTCGAGGCGACACGCCCGTTCAGCACTACGTCGACGACTCGCTCGTGCTGCGCACCCGCTGGTCGTCGATGGGGGTCACCGACTACCTGGACTGCTCCGACGGGCGACCAACCCGCAACGCGGGACGCACCGATTTGGTGCGGGTGCTCGAAGGAAGCGGGAGTGCGGCCCTGGAGTTCGCGCCTCGGCTCGACTTCGGTCGCGTCCCCACCCGCCTCGACGTCCGCGACGGCGGGCTCGCCGTCCTCGGAGCCGACGATCCGATCGTGCTGCGATCGCCGGGGGTCGAGTGGACGATCCGGTCACGAGGTGTCCATGAGACTGCGTACGCAGACATCGACCTCACCAACGGGCCGATCATCCTCGAGATGCGCTCCGGCACCGCTGTGCTCGGGCCGGATCGCACCGCAGAGCCCGACCGACGGGGATCGACCACGTCGTTCTGGGCCGACTGGGCCCGAAAACTCCACCTTCCTGACGTGCAGAGCGACCTCGTCCGTCGGTCGGCACTCACCCTCAAGGCGCTCTGCCATGGGCCGACCGGCGCCATCCTCGCCGCCGCGACCACCAGCCTCCCCGAATCCATCGGTGGCGTGCGCAACTGGGATTATCGCTATTGCTGGATCCGCGATGCCTCGCTGTCGGCCTCCGCGCTGGTCGAACTCGGCTCCACCGACGAGGCGATGGCGCTGCTCGACTGGCTCCTGCGGGTGCTCGAGTCGACGGGGGCTGGGCCGGAGCAACTTTCACCGCTCTACACCGTGGATGGCAGTTCACTTCCGCCCGAGGAGACCATCGACGAACTTGCCGGCTACGCCGGCTCGCGTCCGGTCCGCATCGGGAACGCAGCTGACCGTCAGGTCCAGCTCGACGTCTTCGGGCCGGTTGTCGATCTCATCCATCGGCTGGCCGACGTCGATGCCCCTCTTTCCCACCGCCACCTGCGGTTGATCGAACAACTCGTCGATGCCGTCGCCGCCCGCTGGACCGAGCCAGACCAGGGAATGTGGGAGGTTCGCTCTGCGCCGCGGCACCACGTGAACTCGAAGGTCATGTGCTGGGTCACCGTCGACCGGGCGATCCGGATCGCCTGGGATGTGTTCGGCCGCAAACACCCCGATTGGGAACAGCTTCGCGACTCGATCGAAGACGACATCGTCACCAATGGCTGGAGTCACGAGCTCGGTGCGTTCACCACGGCCTACGACGGGGAAGACGTCGACGCGTCGGTTCTCGCCATCGGCCTGTTCGGCCTGATCGACGCCGACGATCCCCGCTATCGCGCAACCGTCCACACCGTCGAGACATTGCTCCGCGAGGGCGACACCGTCTACCGCTACAAGCACGTCGATGGTCTTCCGGGCGCGGAAGGAGGCTTCAACCTCATGACGTCATGGCTCATCGACGCCAAGATCCAGATCGGCGAGGTGGATGGTGCCCGTCACCTTTTCGATGCCTACACGGATCTTGCCGGGCCCACCGGCCTCCTGGCCGAAGAGGTCGATGCGGTCACCGGTCGAGCGCTGGGGAATCATCCCCAGGCGTACAGTCACCTTGGTCTCATCTCCAACGCGGTGCGTCTGGCGAAGGTTCACCACTGAACCCACCGGTAGGTGGCTACAGCTGAACGGGGCTCTCGCTCATGCCGAGCGCATTGATCTCGACGACCTCGGTGACACCCTCGACTCGGTCTTTCATGATCCGCTCGATCCCGGCCTTGAGTGTCTGGGTCGAGGCCGGGCAGGTGACGCACGCACCCTTCAGTTCGACAGTGACCACACCGGTGGGCTCATCGACGCCCACCAGTTCGATGTCGCCCTCGTCGGCCTGGATGGCGGGGCGGATCGCTGCGATGACTTTCTCGACTTGTTCGAGCACGATGTCTCCGGAGGGTGGGGCTTCCAGTGTGTCAGTCCGGCGCACCAACTCCGACTCGGCAGCCCGGATTCTCACGCCGAATCGGGGCCACAGGCTCCCGGAATCGAGGCCGTGGCGAAGTACTCTTCATGAGCACCGGCGCCAGGTGGTGCCTACTTCCCCCGAAGGGTTGCAATGACGGCTACCGCCACCTCGGCAACGCGGAGAAAGCGTGCTGATCTGAAACGCCTGGTCCTCGAGGCGGGCATCGAGGTACTCGAGCGCGATGGCCTCGGACTCGGAGCCGAAGGTGTCACCTACGCCATGGTCTTCGAACATCTGGAACAGACGGCGGGCATTCGCGTCACCCGCGGTTCGGTGCACGAGCGGATCTGGGACAGCCAGCGCGACTTCCAGTCAGAGATTCTGACCAGTGTCGTCGGGTCAGACCTCAGCGCGTTGCTCGCCGACTCCCACGCCCTGGTCGACGCCACCCTCCAACAGGCCGATCATTCGACCCACGCAGCGCGGGGCGACGCGCTACGCCATCTGATTCGCGTCATCTCCCGTCAACACCTCGACCAAACGAACACACCCAACCGATTGGCGCTGTGGCGGGCAACCGTCCAATCGGTCCTCTCTCGCCCGTCGGGTGACGACGATGTCGCGAGCCTGCGGCAGGTGGCGACGGCGTCGTACCGCTCCTACGTCGCCGCTCAGACCCAGCTCTACGTCGATGCCGCACAGACGCTCGGGTACCGGATCCGTCGAGTTCCTGGCCTCACCGAGACACAGATGGTGGAGAAATGGACGTCGACGATGCTCGCCCTGGCAGCTGGCTTCTCGATTCGTGACGGTGCAGGTCTCATCGAGACCTTCGACGTGCCGTCCGGCCGCGACGGATCACTGGAGCAGTGGGACGATTTCAGCTTCGCCGTCTGGCAGGTGATGTCATCGTTCCTCGAGAATCCACCCGATTAGTCGAGCGCGCCGACGCGCGGCGTGTGGTCAACCCGAGGCCAGAATGCGGGTGCGCAGGAAATCGAGCGACTGAATGCAGGTGAACTGCCGGACTCGTTCACGGTCGAACGGCATCTTGAGGAACCGGGAATCCGTTCGGCCGGCATGCTGGATTGCGATCCAGACATCGCCTGGCTCATTGCCCTCGAGCGGCGTCGGGCCGGCCACCCCGGTCACTGCGAGTCCCGAGTCGGCACCGAGCACTCGGCACACACCTTGGGCCATCGCAATCGCCATCTCCTCACTCGCCGCCGGGACATCGGGACAACCGAGGAGTTCACGTTTGAGCTCCCGGTCGTAGGGCGTGACGCCCCCTCGGAAGACATCACTCGACCCGGGGACGCCGGTGAGTCGCGAGCCGATCAGTCCGCCGGTCAACGACTCCGCGACGGCAAGGGTCTGACCCCGCGTGCGGAGGAGTTCGAGAACGACCGACTCCATCGAGTCGTCGTCGACTCCGAAAACGATGTCACCGATGATTCGACGGATGACCGCTTCCTCGTGGTCGAGCGCCGCGTCTGCCTCTGGCTCCGATGCTGCCTTGCAGGTGATCCGGACCTTGAGTCCCTCCCATCCCGACGCCAGGAAGGCAATGGTGGCATCGCCGGTTGCGTCGAGACGACGGATCTCATCGTCGAGCTGCTCGGCCAGACCCGACTCTGACTGTCCCCAGGTCCGCAGGATCCGACTACGGATGACGCCGCTGAATCCCGACCGCCGCTGAAGATCCGGTAGGACGCCCTCCGCCAGCATCTGTCGCATCTCCCACGGCACGCCGGGCACCGCATAGATGACCTTGCCGGCGTGTTCGCCGGTGAGCGGACAGATCAGCCCGGGTGCGGTACCGGGCATCGCAGGGTTGATCTGTGCACCCTCGGGCACATCGGCCTGCAGCAGGTTGTTCTCCGGCATCGAGCGGCCGCGGCCGCGGAACATGGCACGGATACGTTCGGCAATCGCCTCGTCGCGGACGAGTTCGACGCCCATCACCTCGGCGATGGCTGCACGCGTGATGTCGTCCTGGGTCGGCCCGAGTCCCCCGCAACAGATCACTGCATCGCTGCGGGCCAGTGCGTGGCGGAGGACGGCCACCATCCGCTCATGGTTGTCGCCGACCTTGGTCTGGTGATGTGAATCGATTCCGGCCATCGCAAGCTGCTCGCCGATGAACGACGAATTGGTGTCAACGATCTGACCGAGGAGAAGTTCCGTCCCGATCGCCACAACTTCGCACTTCATCGATTGCCTCCGGCCCGATGCTCAGTCACCGGTGGTGCTCAGCGCGTTGCGGCCGTCGACCAGGTATTGGACACCGGTGAGGACCGTCCACACCACTGCGAGCCACAGGGAAACGTCGATGATCGTTTCCTGGTCGCGCAGCGTCGGCATGACCGCCAGCAGCAGAGCACCGCCTTGGACGAACGTCTTGTACTTCGCCGACGTTCGCGCCGGCAGGGCCAGGCCTTCGCGAGCCCATCGGCTTCGCCATGCGGTGATGCCAAGTTCGCGGAGGGCGATGATAGTGACCGGCAACCACCAGTAGCGCTCGACGTACACCAAGCAGTAGGCACCGCCAATCACGACGATCTTGTCGGCCAGCGGATCGAGGAAAGCTCCACTCCGACTGACCACGTTGGAGCGCCGAGCCACCCGTCCGTCGAAGAAATCGGTACTGGCGAGCGCAAACCCGAGTCCGAATGCTGCCCAAGACGCTCCGCCGGTCGCCTCGGCATCGAGCACGAACCAGAACAGCAGGGGTGCAAAGAGCAGGCGGGCCAGCGTCAGCAAATTCGCCGGGTGGGTGATGCCAACCTGGCGAGGTTCGGTGGCAGGCGCGTCAGTCATCAGGAGGCCTCCAGATCGGGGCCCATTGCGGCGGTGACGGTCAGCACATGGGTGGTCCCGGCGTCCAGACCGGTCGGTACCTCAATGATGCCATCGATCTCGGGGGCCTCACGGTGACTCCGACCTACGCCTGGTTCGTCCACGAGGACTTCGACCTCCGAGCCGACCAGAAGGTCACGTTTCGTTGCCGTGATCTGGTCTTGCAGTTCGCGAAGTTCGGCAAGGCGATCGTCCCGAAGCCCAGGGTCAACCTTGCCATCGAGTTCCACCGCATACGTTCCCGGTTCGGGCGAGTAGGCGAAGAAGCCGCACCAGTCGAGTTGGGCCGCCTCGACGAAGCCGAGCAGGGCGTCGTGGTCGGCCTCGGTCTCGCCGGGATATCCGACGATGAAGTTCGATCGAAAGGCAGCGTCGGGTTCTCGGTGTCGTATCGCTTCGATGCGTTCGAGAAATCGGGCGCCATCACCCCAGCGACGCATCCTCCGCATCAACGGCGGCGACACATGCTGAAGGCTCAGATCGAAGTACGGCACCCCGGTGTCACAGATGGTGTCGATCAGGGCATCGTTGAGATCGGAGGGGTACAGGTAGAGCAGGCGGACCCGGTCGACTCGGTGGGCGACCTGCTCGACGAGGGGGACGATCGAACGCTCCCCCACTCCCTGATCGCGACCGTACGCAGCAAGATCCTGGGCCACGAGCACGACCTCGCAGACACGGAGTTGCTCGACCTCGGTGAGGATCTGCTCGATCGATCGGCTGCGTTGAGGACCCCGAAAGGAAGGGATGGCGCAGAAGCCACAGGCACGATCGCACCCCTCGGCGATCTTGACGTACGCCCACGGCCTCCCCGATGCCGGCCGAGGCAGGTTGAGCAGATCGAAGTCGGGGGTCCGGCGGGTCGGGCCGAGTGACACCGGCACCGATCGGATACGAGGGGTCGACACGAGTGAAGCACCGAAGGGTGCGATGCGATCGATCTCGGGCAGTTCTGCAGCGAGTTCGTCACCGTGTCGCTCGGCCAGACAACCGGTCACCACCAGTTCGGCTCCCGGGCGCCGCTGTGCAGCGAGCGCAAGGATCGTATCGATCGACTCGGCCCGAGCCTCGTCGATGAATGCACAGGTGTTGACGACCACCACATCGGCTTCCTCCGCCGATGCCACGCGCTGGAGGCCGTCAGCCGTCAGGGTGCCTTCGAGCTTGTCGGAGTCGACCTGGTTCTTCGGACAGCCGAGAGTCTCGAGGAAGTAGGTGCTCGGCAGTTCGCTCACCGTCCCAGCCTAGAGGCGTGCTCTGGTGACCCCGGAGAGCGGCACCGGTTCAGAAGCCGAGTGCAGCGCTCTGCACGGACTCGCCGCCCGAGAGTACGACCACGGAGACGACCCACAGGAAGAACAACACGAAGGCCTTGGGTCGGTCGACCTTGCCGCCCACGACCATGAAGACCGCACTGACGAGCACGATGCCGACCATCAGCACCGAACCGGTCTGCGCCATGGTGGTGTCGACGATCGGCCCGGGCCCGATCAGTCCGATGATGCCACCGACCGCAAGGCTGTTGAACACGTTCGATCCGAGCAGGTTGCCGACCAGGAGCTCGGTCTCACCCTGCCGGGCGGCCTGCACACTGGTGACGAGTTCCGGCGCCGACGTTCCGAGTGCAACAAGGGTGAAGCCGACGAATCCACCTGAGAGTTCGAATGCCTCGGCGACGCGTTCAGCACCGTCGACGATAAACCACGAGGCGACGACCACGCCGACCAGTCCGTTGATGGTGCGAAGCAGTTCGTAGCGAAAGTGAAGCGGTTCGTCACCGACGATGTTGGAGACGTCGTCGTCGAAGCTCACATCGCCACTGGCACCGGCCCGAAGGATCACGGCGAGGAAGATCGCAATGAGGAGGGCAAGCAGTGCTCCCTCGAGACGCGTGATCTCACCCTGGATGAGAAGGGCGAAAACGATCACCGACGCAAGCGAGATCGGTACTTCCCGTTTGACCGTGCTGGAACTGACCGGAACGACTGCGACCGTCGCAGCAGCCGCCAGCACGAGGCTGATGTTCGCCACGTTCGACCCGACGATGTTGCCGACCCCGATGTCGAGATCTCCGCGACCTGCGGCAAGACCGGACACCACCATCTCGGGGGCACTGGTTCCGAACCCGATCAGTACTGCGCCGATGACGACCGGGGACACCCTTCTTGCGACGGCGATTCGGGCGGCTCCGCGGACGAAGTGGTCGGCCGCCACTGCGAGCACGGCAAGACCGGCAAGGGCGAAAACCAGTCCGAGGAGCATCGGTGGGAAGGGTACTCAGCTCTGGCCGCGCCGAGCAGCAAGTTCGTCGGGGGTCACGAGCACGTCACGTGCTTTCGAACCTGTCGACGGGCCGACTACCCCGGCCTCTTCCAGCAGATCCATGATCCGACCGGCGCGGGCAAACCCTACGCGAAGCTTGCGTTGCAGCATCGACGTCGACCCGAGTTGAGTCTCAACGACGAGTTCCATGGCTTGGCCGAGCAGTTCGTCGCCGTCTTCCTCGGCCTGCGGGGGCGCAGCGGTGATGGTGTCGAGGCTCGGAGGCGTGTTGGTGACACCACCCGCTCCCGGGATCGGGGCATCAGCCGAGACGTTGGGACCGGTCGGGTCGGAGGTCGCCGTGCCGGCAGTCAGGGTCTGCTCGTCCGGGGCGGCCGGAGCTTGGTCGATCCAGTGCTTGACGATCGTTCGGATCTCACCCTCCTCGACCCAGCAACCCTGCACCCGGTGCGGGGTCGACGACGACGGCCCGAGCATCAGGAGATCACCCTTGCCGACCAGCCGCTCGGCGCCAGGCTGATCGAGGATCACCCGAGAGTCGGTGAGGCTCGACACTGCGAAGGCCAGACGAGCAGGCACATTGGCCTTGATGACGCCGGTGATGACGTTGACCGATGGGCGCTGTGTGGCGATCACGAGGTGGATACCGACCGCTCGAGCCATCTGCGCAATGCGGGCGATCGACTCCTCGACGTCGCGCGCCGCAACCATCATCAGGTCGGCGAGCTCGTCGACGACGACGAGCATGAACGGGAGCCGCTTGTACTCGAGCGGATCGCCGCTCTCGTCGACCTCCCCGAGGCCGGGTTCGATCGTCCCCGCATCGACGGCATTGTTGTAGCCAGTGATGTCGCGGAAGCCGACCTTGTGCAAGAGGTCGTACCGACGTTCCATCTCGCGCACCGCCCAGGCCAGCGCATTGGCGGCCTGGCGTGGATCGGTCACCGGGGCGGTGAGCAAGTGGGGCGCCCTGTCGTACTGACCCATCTCGACCCGCTTTGGATCGATGAGGATCATGCGAACCTGCTCCGGCGTGGTCCGCATGAGAATCGATGTGAGCAACGAGTTGAGACACGATGACTTGCCCGCACCCGTTGCGCCGGCGATGAGCAGGTGCGGCATCGTGGCCAGGTTGACCAACACGTTCTTGCCATTGATGTCGCGACCGATGGCCACCTCGAGCGGATGCTTCGCGTGACGGGCTTCCTTCGATCTGAGGATGTCGCCGAGTGCAATGACCTGACGGTCGGTGTTCGGAACCTCGACGCCGATCGCTCGGCGACCTGGGATCGGTGCGAGGATGCGAACGTCGGGGGACGCCATGGCGTAGGCGATGTCCTTGCGCAGGCTCTCGAGCTTCGACACTTTGACGCCTTCACCCAACTCGAGCACGTAGCGGGTGACGGTCGGGCCGACCACCGGATCGAGCAGTGTCGTCGGCACACCGAACTGGTCGAGCGTGAACTGGAGCAAGCGACCGCGGTCGGCCACCTCGTTCCGATCGACCGCTTTCGCCTCGCTGCGGGACAGGATCGACATCGGCGGGAGCTTCCACTTCCCGTTGCTGGACGGCAGCGGCAGCGACTCCTGGGTCGCCTCGGCGACCGGTTCGGCCTTCGTGCGGCCCTTCGTCGCGGTCGGCTCGACGGGTTGTGGCTCGGGTTCGGGTTCGGGTTCGGGCGGCGAGTGCACCACGGGCTCGGAGGGGCGATACTCGATTGCTGCGTCGGTGCCCTGAGTCGGATCGTGGAAGAGCGATGCCATCGCACGCCGAACCAGCGTGCCGAGCGGAGCGACCGCCCGCCCAAGCCCACCGCCGAAGGCCCGAGCCGACGAGCCGGTGACGACGAGCGCTCCGGTGATGCCGATTGCTGCCAGCACCAGCAGGCTGCCTGCAGTATCAGCTGCAGCGTGCAGCGGGCCGCCCACCGCCCAACCGAGCCCACCACCGGCTGCGCCGATCTCTTCGATGGGGTCGTCGATTCCGGGGCGACCGCGCACGACGTGCAACACGCCCGTCACCGCCACCGTAACGAAGAACCCACCGACCATGAACCGAGCGATCCGCTCGACATCGTCATCGGCCTCTGGGTCGCCACCGCGCACGAGCGCCACACCCCCGGCGACGAGCGCGATCGGCACGACCGATCGACTCACGCCGAGCACCAGCGCCATGCCGTCGTCGAGCACCTGACCGATGATTCCGGCAGACCCGAGCCAGGTCGCGGCACCGGCCAGGAGACCGACAAGGATCAGTCCGATCCCCCATAGGTCGGCTCGGTGGCTCGCCATGACCGAACCGAACGCGTCGCGTGACACGGGCGCACCACCCCGCTTCGCAGTGGGTTTGTTCGCGGCCTTCTTGCCCGCCGGTTTCTTGCGTTGTTGCGTGGCCACAGTGCCCCCGACGCTACCCGAGCGACCTCCCTCGACCGGGGCACCCCTGTGGATAACGCACAACGATTCGTGCGACGGGCCGGCCGTCTCACCCGGTGCGATTGGCGGCGTCGAGCGTCGCATTGATCGCTTCGACTGCTCGCCGGATCCGGTGACCGGATGCACCGTCGACCAGCCGTATCCGGACGCGAGTCCCGTCGGCGGCAACGAGCGCAAGTGTCTTGACCCGACGGGGGTCGGCAAGCTCTTCGGTCCACTCGTCTGGACCGAGCGGCTTGATCTCGAGCCGGGCTCCTTCGGCCTTGATCACCTGACGCTTCACCCAGTTGACCACCACGAGATCGTCGTCGTTGGCGAACCACACGCCACGCCGCCACCATCCGAAAAGCAGCAGAAGAACCCCGACACCGATGAACAAGGCGCGTCCGAGGCCGTCCTCCTGCCCCGCTGCGCCGATGACGGCAGGAACGGTGAGGGCAGCGAAGACGATCGCGTAGCCCCAACCCGGGCCGACCACCCGAAGCGATGTCATGCTCGCCGGGCTCAGTCCTCGCGCACGACCGGCACGATCATCGGTCGACGGCGAGTGCGGTCGTTGACGGTACGACCCGCAGCACGACGAGCGATCTGGGTCATGCGTTCGATGTCGGCGTCAGGATCGTGGAGCGCGTCGAGCAGATCAGCCTCGACGGCATCGGCGACTGCGGCCTCGTGCCCGGCGAGTGCGGGCACTTCGACCCAACCGCGGGAGATGACATCGGGACCGGCGAGGATCTCTCCCCGATCCATGTCGAGGTGGACCACGACTGCGACAAAGCCGTCGTCGCCGAGCGTGCGTCGCTCGGCGAGCACGGTTCTTCCGAGATCGCCGACCATGCCATCGACGTAGAGGTGTTCACCACCGATCGATCCGAGATGCTCGACCCCCTCATCGGACACGACGATGCGGTCTCCGTCCTCACACAGGACCACCCGTTCGTCGGGCATGCCCATCCGTAGGGCGAGTTCTCGGTGGGCCACCAGGTGCGCGTACTCGCCATGGACGGGCACGAACCATTCGGGAACAGCGACCGAGTGAAGCGTCTGGAGTTCCTGTTGCTTGCCATGCCCACTCGTGTGCACATCGACGATTCCGGAGTGAAAGACCCTCACCCCGTGCCGGGCAAGACCGTTACGCACCGACGCCACGGCGGTCTCGTTTCCGGGGATCGGGTGTGAGCTGAAGATGACCGTGTCGTGCTCGTCGAGCTGCAGCCATTTGCTCTGACCGATCGCCATCTGGGTCAGCGCAGCACGCGGCTCGCCCTGCGATCCGGTGCACACGATCAGCGCCCTGGAACGATCGAACTCGTCGAGATCGTCGATATCGCGGATGTTGGCATCCGGAATCCGCAGGATGCCCAGATCGCGAGCGAGCTTGACGTTGCGGCGCATCGACAACCCGAGCGTGACGAGAATGCGACCGCTGTCGACCGCTGCATCGGCCAATTGCTGGATGCGATGGACGTGACTTGCGAACGACGCGACGATGACCCGCCGCCCTTCCTGACTGCGGATGAGATTCGTCAGATTTCGACCGATCTCCGTCTCCGACTTCGATGCACCCGGACTGTCGGCGTTCGTCGAATCGGCCAGGAGCAGACGAATGCCGGGATCGGATCCAAGCGCGCCGATCCGACTCAGGTCGGTGCGACGACCGTCGACCGGGGTGAGGTCGAGCTTGAAATCACTCGAGTGAAGGATCACGCCTTGATCGGTGTGGAACGCGGTGATGTTGCCGGATGGGATCGAGTGAGTGACCGGAAGGAACTCACAGTCGAACGGACCGACGTCGAGTCGATCGCCGTCGCTGATCGGTCGAAGGTCGGCCTGGTCCTGCAACCCTCGCTCACGAAGTTTGTGCTCGATGAGTCCGAGCGTGAACGGTGAGCCGAAGATCGGGATGGCCATGTGCGACAGCAGATAGGGCAGGGCCCCGATGTGGTCTTCATGAGCATGGGTTGCAATACACGCCTCAACCCGGTCTGCGTTCTCGATCAGGTAGGTCAAGTCTGGGAACACGGCATCGACACCCGGAAGGTCGTCACCGCCGAACATCTGGCCGCAATCGAGCACCACGATCCGACCGTTTGTCTCGATGGCGGCACAGTTTCGCCCGATTTCTCCGAGCCCGCCGAGGAAGGTGATGGTGACCGGTGCAGCCATAGACAGGCTCAGCCTTTGCCGAGCCCGGCCAAGACGGCCTTCGCTTCGATCTCGACGAATTCGGGTTCGGGCCCCATCGGCGGTCGAGTCGGTCCTCCCGGCAGGCCCAGAAGGCGCAGCATCGCCTTGGTCGGGATCGGGTTCGGTGCATCGTCACCTGTCTCGAAGGCATAGCTCGGGAGCAGGGAGCGGTTGATCTCGATCGCCCGGTCGACGTCACCGTCGAAGAACGCAGTCATGAGATCCTGGACCTCGTTCCCAATCCAATGTGTCGCCACGCCGATCGTGCCGACGGCACCGATCGACAGCAGCGGAAGCGTGAGTACGTCATCGCCGCTGTAGACCTCGGTGTCGGGCGGTGCCATCGACAGAAGCCTCGCCGTCTGGGCCGGGTCGCCGTTGGCGTCCTTCACCCCGATGATGTTGTCGACCGTCTCGAAGAGTTCGACCATCGTTTCCAGGGCGATGGGGCGACCGGTGCGGCCCTTGATGTCGTACAGCAGCACCGGCATGTCGGTTGCGGCGGCACACGCTCGGAAATGGTCGGAAAGCCCGACCTGCGACGGGCGGTTGTAGTACGGCGTGACGTGCAGGAGACCGGCTGCACCAGCTTCGGTCGCTCGCTCGGTGAGTTCGACCGCCGCACGGGTGTCATTGCTCCCTGCCCCGGCGATGACCGGGCCGTCGATGGCATCGACGACTGCACCGACCAACTCGATTTGTTCATCGTGGGTGAGGGTCGGGCTCTCACCGGTGGTCCCAGCGATGATCAGCCCATCGTTTCCGCCCTCCGTGGTGAGCCACGTCGCCAGCTTCTGTGCACCGTCGAGGTCGAGATTCCCGTCGGGAGTGAACGGCGTGACCATGGCGGTCAGCACTCGTCCGAACGTGGGGCTTGCGGTGGTCATGCCTCAAGCCTGCCACGCTGCGGCGCTCCTGCCGCGCTGCGTCCCTCTCAGGGCTGATGCCCGGCCAGCGAACCACCGTCGGCGGCCAGACGCTCGAGCAGCGGCGAAGGGGCCCAGTGTGCGCCACCGAGGCGATCGCCATAGCTCTTGATCTTGTCGACGATCTCACCGAGACCGACCGCGTCGGCCCAGTGCATCGGGCCCCCGCGATACATCGGCCACCCGTACCCGTTGACCCACACGACGTCGATGTCGCTGCCCCGAATCGCAATGCCCTCCTCGAGGATCTTCGCGCCCTCGTTGACCATCGGGTACAGGAGGCGTTCGAGAATCTCTTGGTCGGTGACCTCACGCTGCTGATGGCCGCGTGCTTCGGCGAAGTCGCGGATGAGCTGCTCGACCTCGGGGTCGGGGGTCGCGGCGCGAGTTTCGGCGTCGTAGGTGTAGTAGCCGCGACCGTTCTTTTGCCCTCGGCGACCGCTCTCGCACAGCACCTCACGGATCGTCGACGACGAACTTCTCTCGGCCTTCCAGCCGATGTCGAGGCCGGCAAGGTCACTCATGGAGAACGGACCCATCGGGAACCCGAAGTCGTACAGCACACTGTCGATCTGTGCCGGTGTGGCTCCCTCCATCAGCATCCGCTCCGCTTCGGCGCCCCGCATCGCGAGCATGCGATTCCCGACGAACCCGCGGCACACGCCGACCATGGCACAGACTTTGCCGATCTGCTTTCCGATCGCCATCGTCGACGCAACGACAGTGTCGTTGGACTTGTCGCCGCGCACGTTCTCGAGGAGCTTCATCACGTTGGCCGGCGAGAAGAAGTGCATGCCGATGACCCACTCGGGCCGCGTCGTCGCCGATGCGATCTCGTTCACGTCGAGGGCGGACGTGTTCGACGCCATGATCGCGCCGGGCTTACAGATCTGATCGAGTTCGGCGAAGATCGTCTTTTTCAAGTCCATGTCCTCGAACACGGCCTCGATGACGATGTCGCACTCGGCGAAGTCTTGCTTGTCGGTCGAACCGGTGATCAGTGCCATTCGCTCCTCGACAGCCTCTGCCGGGATCGAGCCCCGGCTCGCAGAACGTTCGTAGTTCTTGCGAACGACCCCGAGTCCACGCTCGAGCGCCTCCTCACTGACTTCGACGATGGTGACCGGGATGCCCACATTTGCGAAGTTCATGGCGATCCCTCCCCCCATCGTGCCGGCGCCGAGCACACCGGCCCGATGGACATCGATGGTCGGCGTGTCCTGCGCTATGTCGGGGATCTTGTTGGCCGCCCGCTCGGCGAAGAAGTAGTAGCGCTGCGCGGCCGACTGGGGGCCGCTCATGAGTTCACGGAACAACGTTGCTTCGACCTGCAGCCCCTCGTCGAACGGCATGCTCACCGCAGCCTCGATGCACCGGATGTTGTATTCGGGCGCGAGGAAACCACGGGTCTTCCGTGCGATCTTGTCGCGGAAATCGCTGAACACCTGCGGATCGACACCTTCGACCTTGTCGTTTCGGTCACGAACTTTGACCAGCGGCAGCTTGTCGGCAACGGCCCGCTCGGCGAACGCCACGGCTGCGATTCGCAGGGCAGCCACGTCGCCGTCGACGAGCTCGTCGATCAAGCCGTCGGCGTTGGCCTCGGCTGCCGGCATGTGGCGACCTGACGTCATCGCTTCGAGCGCCTTTGGCACCCCGATCAGGCGCGGCAATCGCTGGGTGCCACCGGCGCCCGGGAGCAGGCCGATGTTGACCTCGGGAAGGCCATACCTCGACGACATGAGTCCGACCCGGTAGTGGGCCGCCAGGGCAACTTCGAGTCCACCTCCGAGTGCGGTGCCGTGGATGGCGGCGATCACCGGGATCGTCGCATGTTCCATCACCCCTTGGACATCGGCGAGACTGGCCGAGGCGGGGACGTTGCCGCCGAACTCGCTGATGTCGGCACCGGCGATGAAGGTCCGTCCCGCACAGATCAACACAACCGCCTGCGCGCCGTCTGTACTCGCGTGGACGAGGCCGTCGAAAATGCCTTGGCGCACATGCCAACTGAGGGCATTGACCGGCGGATTGTCGACGGTGATGACGGCGATGTCACCCTCGGTGTCGATCGAGACAGATTGCGTGATGTCGGTCATCCGGGGAGTCTCGCGTCCCGATGTCGATCGGGCCACTTCACGACGTGGCGCCTACGCTGCGGTCATGTCTCCTCGTGCCGCTTCTGTCGCCGCTGTCATCGTTTCGCTCCTGCTCGGGACTGCCATCGCAGCAGCGGGCAGCGACGGTGGAGAGGAGACCGGAGGCCTCCCCACATTCACCTGGCTCGTCATCATCGCCTTCGGTATCAATCTGGTCGTGTACATCCCGTCGTTTCTGAGGCAGACCGAGCAGTACTTCGATCTCACGGGCAGCGTCACGTATCTGACCGTGACCGTCATCGCGATCACCACGACGGCCGACCTCGACACTCGAACGCTGCTTCTCGGCGCAGCGATCGTGCTGTGGGCCGGACGCCTCGGCACCTTCCTGTTCCGCAGGGTCACTCGCGATGGCGGTGACGGCCGCTTCGACACCCTGAAGCTCGATTCGCTCGTTTTTCTCCGCGTCTGGATGTTGCAGGGCCTGTGGGTCACGATCACCGCAGGCGCCGCCCTCGCCGCAATGACGTCGGGCGCGA
>Ga0181568_10001663_pt1 | contig 20300 bp, 17 predicted proteins | sample 101ome_20_FD_133758 | JGI IMG/M metagenome (GOLD analysis project Ga0181568, IMG submission 133758) | Coastal salt marsh microbial communities from the Groves Creek Marsh, Skidaway Island, Georgia - 101404AT metaG (megahit assembly) | ecosystem: Environmental > Aquatic > Marine > Intertidal...
CATCAATTGAAGAAGAACATTGAAAACATCTGGATGAGCTTTTTCGATTTCGTCAAAAAGAATGACCGAATATGGTTTGCGACGGACGGCCTCCGTTACCTGTCCACCTTCTTCATATCCCACATAACCAGGAGGTGCCCCGATTAAGCGGGCAACGGAGTGTTTCTCCATGTATTCCGACATATCAATACGGACCACATTGTTTTCACTATCAAAAAGACTCTCCGCCAATGTCTTGGCAAGCTCAGTCTTACCTACTCCAGTCGGTCCAAGAAAAAGAAAGGAGCCTATTGGGCGATTGGGGTCCTTAATCCCAGCTCGTGCACGCATGATTGCTTCGGATACGGCATCCACTGCTTCATTCTGTCCAATCACCCGTTCATGTAAAATATTTTGCAGGCGAAGAAGTTTTTCGCGTTCCCCTTCGATAAGTTTTGTCACCGGCACGCCAGTCCAGCGGGCCACAATATCGGCAATTTCTTCGGCCGTGACTTCCTCTTTCAGAATGGAATCGTCTTTCTTATCAACTTTTTCAAGGGCTTCCAATTCGGCTTCCAGCGTTGGAAGCTTTCCATGTTTAAGCTCGGCAACCAGATTCAAATCATAAGCACGTTCTGCTCGCTCCATATCGGCCCGCATCGTTTCAATTTGTTCGCGCAGAACACGAACATCGTCAATTCCCTTACGTTCATTTTCCCACTGTCGCTTGATGGTCTCCATCTTGTCCCGGGCATTACCCAATTCCTTGCGAAGAGTTTCCAAGCGGTCCTTACTTGACTTATCCTTCTCCTGCTTGAGAGCAGTTTCTTCGATCTCAAGTTGAAGAACGCGACGGCTAATTTCATCTAATTCAGAGGGCATACTGTCCAATTCCGTGCGAATCATAGCACATGCTTCGTCCACCAAATCTATTGCTTTATCGGGAAGAAAACGATCGGAGATGTAGCGGTTGGAAAGAACCGCTGCATTTACTAAAGCTTCGTCGCGAATGTTAACCCCATGATGGATTTCAAAACGTTCACGAAGACCACGAAGAATGGAAATCGTGTCCTCCACATTAGGTTGCTCCACAAGTACCGTTTGAAAACGCCGCTCCAGAGCGGCATCCTTTTCAATATTTTGTCGATATTCATTCAATGTGGTGGCTCCAATACAATGAAGTTCACCACGGGCAAGCATGGGCTTGAGCATATTACCGGCATCAATCGCACCCTCTGCCTTACCGGCTCCCACAATGGTATGCATTTCATCAATGAAGAGAACAATTCTTCCCTCCGCTTTACTCACTTCAGAAAGGACGGCCTTTAATCGTTCTTCGAATTCTCCACGGAACTTGGCACCGGCTAGTAAGGAGCCCATCTCCAGAGTAAAAATTGTTTTGTCCTTAAGCCCTTCGGGAACATCACCCCGAACGATTCGTTGAGCAAGACCCTCCACAATGGCGGTCTTCCCCACTCCGGGTTCCCCAATCAAAACAGGATTATTTTTAGTCTTGCGAGATAGGATGCGTATAACACGTCTAATTTCGGAATCTCGACCAATGACTGGATCCAACTTTCCGGACTTTGCCTGCTCGACCAAATCAATTCCATACTTCTTCAATGCACGAAAAGAATTTTCGGGAGTTTTGGAAGTAATTTTCTGACCACCTCTTAGTTTTTCTAACTGATCCTTAATCTTTTTTTCTGTCAGTTCGAAATTTTTCAGAAATTGTTTGAAAGTTGCAGGCTTACCAACCGAACTCAATCCGAGTAGTAAATGCTCAGTGCTGATATAATCATCCTGCATATCAGTTGAAATTTTTTGACTTTTTTCAACAGCTTCTGACAAACTTGTGGAAGCATAAGATCTTGCTGTGTTAACATCACCAGCAATTTTAGGTAAATTCTTGAGTTCTCTCTGCAACGCTAATTGAACTGGAGCTGTCCCAACTCCCATCTCCTCAAGCAATGCCGGTACAATTCCATTTTCTTGTGATAGTAATGCACTCAGTAAATGCCACACTTCAACTTCCTGTTGTCCATTACGTTTTGCCACTTCCGCCATTTCCTTAATTGCAGAAATTCCAAGTTCGGTAAATTTTTCAGGATCGATATTCATAATTTAAGTTGTGCAAGTTGCGTACCGATTCAAAAATTGAACGAACTACTCGATTTCATCTACAGTTTAAGCCATTTCCCGAAATCTAAAATTTTTCAAAAAGGGACAATTTACTTACTACACAATAAAAAGTGAGACACAATGTCACAATCTGTTCTATTGTCAATAGCAAGAATTTCATACAAATTGGTCAAATGAAAATTGCTGAAAGAGCAAAAATTATCGATCATCTGCTAGAGGAATTATACCCAAATCCTCCCATTCCATTAGATCATACAAATACATTCACATTATTAGTTGCTGTTTTATTATCCGCGCAATGCACTGATGATAGAGTTAACAAGGTATCCCCTGATTTATTTAAAATTGCTTCTGATCCTGAAAGAATGTCGAATCTTTCTGTAGAAAAAATAAATTCAATCGTCCGCCCATGCGGTCTAGCACCAAGAAAAGCTGAAGCTATTCATGGTCTCTCTAAGATATTGATCACAAAACACAATGGTCAGGTTCCAAAAACTTTTGATGAACTTGAAGAACTACCAGGGGTGGGACATAAGACGGCCTCTGTGGTTATGTCTCAGGCTTTCGGGTTTCCATCCTTTCCAGTTGATACACATATTCACCGCCTTGCACAAAGGTGGAAATTAACCAATGGCAAAAGTGTCACTCAGACTGAAAAAGATTTAAAAAAACTTTTTCCTAAAGAGAGATGGAATGATATTCATTTACAAATAATTTTTTACGGACGTGAACATTGCCAGGCCAGAAAGTGTTTCGGTATTGAATGTAAAATTTGCAAAACCCTATTTCCAGATCGAAAGAAGAAAGTACTAACTAAGAAAGCCTAACCTCCATTAACAAAAATTTTTGGACGGGCTTCGGCAAGACGGGAAATGGAATCTTCATTTAAGCCAGCATCAAAAAGATAAATTTCACGTAAATTCTCCATAGAAATCAAAAGATCTATAAGTTCATCGCTCAGTGCTGTTCGTACTAAGTTCAAATAAGTCAAACTCTCCAATCCCTTAAGGTGTGAAATTCCTTGAACCGTTACTTTTTTATTACCTTCTAGGTTTAATTCCCGAAGATTTTTGAATTTTGATAGTGTAAGAAGTCCGTTATCGGTAATTCCTGCGTAAGTTAAATCGATCGATAAAATTTGATCAGCAAATGGGATAAGTGCATTCAGATCATCATCACTTAATCCAAGATTTTCATCAACTGGGGACATAACCCGCAATCCATCACCCTCTTCTGTTTCTAGGAGTATTACATTTGTTGAGCGAAGTCTTTGCCGGTCCTCATCATTTAAGGTAATTTCCGATGGTTTTGTAGGTTTAACAGATTCTTGAATTTCTTCAGTGATCTGTTTTGATGCAGGCTCCTCAGTCTTTATTCCAAATACCTTTAACATGGGTCCAACTTTTTGAGGGAATGCAAAATACAATCCTGCAACTGCTCCGCAAACAACCAAACAAGTTACAGCAAATACAATTATAGTTGAGAAAATTCGAGATACTATACTTTGCTTTTTAACAACAACCGAAGCCTGCCCCCGGTTCATTTTAACTTTTACACTCTTACCTCCTTTAGAAGATCTTTTCTTTGCCCCTGCAGTGGCTGAGTTTTGTGAAACCGAAGAAGTTGAAGGCCCGGAAGTAGTTTGTACCTGGTTCTGTGCACCTATCCCAAGTAAATCGGAAAGCGTCTTCCACTCAGTTTGACCTTCATAAAGTGCATAATCAGTCGCTAGCAATTGGCCAGCTTCTAAAAACTGTTTAGCTTGTTCAGCGGAATAAGGACCAAAGGTTTCTCCATTCCTAGAAACATAAATATTCATTAAGTGTAATTTATTTACCAGTGCCGGGTGGCACAATAGTTTCAATCAATTCCGATGGTACACCAATATTAGTCAAAATTGGTACAACACGGTCTGGAGCAAATATTAACCCAGCAAGGGCAACAAGGGAGACAATCACCATAAGAATTATGAATACCAATGAAGTAGAATATATCTTGGATATAATTCCTTCACCTTTTACAACAATTACGGTCTGCTTACTGTTCAAACCTTTAATTTTACGAGAATTTGAAATTCGGTCACGGGGCTCTCTTCTTCCCGACGACTCTTTAGATACTTTTTTTTCTTTATCGGCACTTGCTTTTTGAGGAGGTGGCTCAGATGGAGGTGGTGGTGGAAGTGAGGAAGATATTGGTTCTGTATTTTCAGTTACCTGTTCATTAGTTGTGGGAAAACTACTTTCAGGTGGAGGTACACTTATTGGTGAAGGATTCACCAAAGGTGGTGGGTTTGTAAAGGATTCAGAATTAAAAGATTCTACTTGATCAGATGTAGACTCAGGAACAATTAATGGTGGGGGTGTGGATGCCGCCGAGGGGGTGTTCTCAGGTACTGATTCATTTGCCTGATCAGAAAATTCACCTTCCTTTGAATCATTATCTTCATCAACAAATACATCCTCCCATTCCTTAAGTTTGTCATAATCAACATCATCATCTTCAAATTGATCATAAAATGATGGATCTTCTTTTTCAGTTTCTGAATCTGATAAAAGGGTTTCCAATGGTTCCCAGTTTTCCTCTCCTTCCGGAGATGCCAAATCACTCAGAACAAGATCTCCATTTTTGATGAATTCAGAAATCTCCTCAGTTGTATGAGGACCAAATATCTGATTATCTTTTTTGATAATTAAATTCATCTTTTAATTTTTGATATCATTAAATGATATAAACATCTAATTACAATTTCAGTAAAATTGAAATTAAAATTCTCCAGGTTTTGAACGAATCCAATCTACGACAATTTCTATCTCCTCCTCAGAAAGTTTTTTATCACGACCATACGCTGGCATTCGATCATTTTTCTTACCATAAAATCTTTCATGCTCAGGATTATTAATAAAATCAATCATCCATTTTCTTGAACCGTATCCGGTAAGGTCGGGAGCTGAGCCCTCACCTTCTGAATCGATATCATGACAATCTATACAGGCCAAATCATCGTAATATATATCAAGTAGACTTTCTTTCTCGTCCTCTGATAATTGTTCCTGATAAGGTAATTCTGCTAAATCAGAAAGAAGGCGGGCAACATCTGGAAGTAATTTTTTCTCTTCGTCATCATATTTCTTAAGTACTTTTTTTGCCATAGTTCCATCTTTAAAAGCAGTACCACCAAAATATTCACTGGAAACATAATGATCGTAATTAAGTAGTTTTGTTGTCCAATTTACGCTGGCAAAACCTGCCAATTCGGGAGCTGACTGCTCATCACTTACCAAATATCCCCTTCCATCATGGCCATTATAACGATGACAGCTTGAACATTGTGAAGCAAAAATTCTTCTTCCTCTATTCTCTCTATCCTCTCGGAGTAGAGTTACTGCACCTGTTGGAGGTATTCCATCTTCTTGGGCAATTTGTATGACTCTATTTGCCTGCCATTCTGCCTCCTCAACGGCTGCAATATGGTTTACATTTTCTCGATCCTCAGAAAATGCAAGAAATGTAAGACCCGCTGAGCCGGCGAGTAAACACCACCAAAAACCAACATTGAATTGATGCCCTTTAGTCGAAGAACCAATAAAGGGTTGAATTAAAATTAATAAACCTAATACAATTGGAATAATGACCGCACCCCAAAAAGCTGGTACATACTTTAGTAACTGAAATAAGAAAAGAAAATACCATTCAGGACGGGCAGGAAATTCGTTTGATGGATCAGCGGGTGGGCCTAAAGGAGCACCTTTAAAAAAAAGTGTTAAAAAAACTACTGCCAATAAAACAGCCAAACAGGCAACACCGTCTTTAAGAATTTGATCAGGCCAAAAGTAGCTGTCCCTCTTGGGCCGAGGCTCCTTAACATGAATTCCATGTTTCCTAAAAAGATAAATATGAACTACAACCAGACCGATCAAAGTAGCAGGAAGAATTCCCGCATGAAGTGCAAAAAATCGAGTGATTGTTTGGTGTCCATATTCCACTCCACCAACAACAATTTTTTGAAGTACTGGACCAATCAATGGAACTTCAGCAATTAAATTTGTTGCTACAGCAGTTGCCCAGTAGCCTTTTTGATCCCAAGGAAGAAGATATCCTGTCAAAGAAAGAGCGAGGGTCACACCCATTAAAGCAATTCCAAACCAAAAATTTAATTCTCTGGGAGCACGATATGCACCGTCAATCATTACTTGCATCAAGTGTAAAACTAAGAGCACAATCATAGCTTGTGCCATGTAGTGATGAACTCCACGCAGGAACCATCCCCCCCACATCTGATATTGAATAAAATAAACGCTTTCCCAGGCAGTCTGAGCACTTGGACTGTATGACATCCAAAGAAGTGTCCCAGTAACTACCTGGGTAAAAAAAGCAAACGTCAGACAACTACCCCAAACATATCTCCATCTTGCTCCACCTGGTACTTTTTCATACAGGGCTTCTTTAACTATTGAGCGAATTCCTGAACGGTCGTCTAACCAGTCTAAAAACTTGTTCATGAGAGAGGAATTTTTTCGGCTATGTTGGGTCGGAATTGCTGAAATTTAATCCATACATATTCATTCTCTATTTTAGTATCCATAGTATCCAAACCTCTTGGGCTTGGACTGTTTTTATCTGTTACAGAACCATCAATACCGAATGTGCTGTTATGGCACGGGCAAAAATAATCATTCGTTTTCGATCGATAATCAACCGCACAACCAAGATGCGGACACTTCAAACTATATGCAGTAACTTCTTCCCCTTTTCTTGAAAGATATACCGCACCAGCCGGAACATTTTTATATGTTGTCCAAGCATCCTTAACTTTCGACAAAATGATTTCAAATTTTGCAGGCTTGCCGTTATCAGGCAAATTTACCACTGGTGTAACCTTAGTCCATGGTACTTCAGCAACAGAACCGGAATTTTTCTTAACCGGGTCAAGAATTGAAGTAACTCCAGCAGCAAATGGAAAAATTGCACATGCAGCGGAAACTCCAATGGTCGAGGCTACAACCAATCTTCTACCCTTGTCTGTCTCACAACAGCTTGATTCTTTTAGACTTTCTTGATCATTGGAATTACTTTGTGACATAGGTCATTATAATATCTAAAAAACTCTATAATTTGACAAAATTATAAATATAATAGCATGAAGTATTGTATTTGGATAATACAATACTTCATAAAGGTTGATAAAATGTCTATTATTATTCCGGGAAGGCAGGAAGAGGAGGAAGTCCACCATCTCCACTAGGAAGCGGAGGCAGTCCACCATCACCAGATAACGGAGGAAGAGGTGGCAAATCATTACCACCAGCATCTGGAAGTCCAGGAAGTGGGGGTAAATCACTCTCTCCAGCTGGGGCTCCCGGTAAAGGCGGCAAATCACCGACACTCGAATCAGATGGAGGTAAAGCTGGTAATCCTAAATCTCCAGAATCAGTACCGGGAAGTGGTGGCAGATCAGAATCTGTCGGTGAAGGAGCTTCTGGGAAAGAAGGAAGATCGTTGGGGGAAGACTCACTTACGGGAAGCGGAGGAAGCCCCTCTCTAGTCTCGACTGGGGGAAGAGGATTTGATTCAATTGATGGGAAGTCAGGTGCTTCATCAGCAACCGTTTCAACCGGATTTGGAAATGAGGGAAAATCTGTAGTATCACTATTTTCGGTATTCACTGGTAATTCTGGGAAAGAATCATTATCAGAAGGTGTATTTGGAAAATTTGGAATTTCATTAGAAACTGGTTCTATTACCATTTCTTCAACTGAACTTTCATCATCTCCAGTCAACTTTTCAATATCATTTTTTTCCAGATAAGGTTCATCTGCGAGCTTGATAGGTGTTCCATCCGATCTCCATGTCGCTTCTTTGCCATGCCGACTTCCATTCGTGTAGGCTCGTACATACATCTTCTGACCATTTGGCCACCAACGAGTAACAGGACCGTGCCAACGGCCTTCTTTGTAGTTTCTTTCATACATTTTTATCCCATTAGAAAACCACCTCATACTGGGTCCATCTTTTCGCCCTTCCTTCCAGGATTCATCAGATGCTACAAATTCCCCACTATCTCCCTTTTCAATAATTAAAATCCTACCGGTGAACGGCATATCGTTTAATTTTTGATATAATAGACCGTATCGAGACTCAAAATAATTACCATATTCTTCAATGGTAACTTGAAAAGAATCACCACTTGCACCAATCATTTCTTGTGTTGATTGTTGAATTGGTGGGTTTTGCCTGTAGACATTCTGACAAGAAGTTAAGAAAGTCACACTCACCACGATAACTTGTAACATCAATTTGTTCATAGTCGCATTCTTATGAATTTACCTAAGATTGCAAGTTTGAAGAACGGGGTATGACAATAATATTGTCAAAAAAATAAAATTATGTTTTATGATCATTTTACCACATCGGTCCATTTAATAACCTCCCTTATTCCTTAAAATGAACATTGAAAATCTTGTGCTCATAATTCCTGCTTTTGGTATTTTCGCCCTTCTTTTTACTTGGTGGAAAACTAAGCATATTAATGCCCAACCAGAGGGATCAAAAAAAATGTCTAAGATTGCAGCAAGTATCCAAGAAGGAGCCATGGCATTCTTGAAAGCTGAATACAAAATATTAGCCATTTTCGTAATCGCAGTCGCCGCCCTTCTATATTGGAGCGGTTCAAAGAATCCAGAGAGTCATGGATTTGTTGCTATTTCTTTTATAGTCGGTGCATTTTGCTCCGCACTTGCCGGTTTTTTGGGAATGGTTGTGGCTACTAAAGCTAATGTTAGAACTACAAACGCTGCTCGGGAAAGTCTTGGTAAAGCCCTCGAAGTGGCTTTTGCAGGTGGTTCGGTCATGGGACTCGGGGTTGTTGGACTTGGAATTCTCGGCCTAGGTGGATTATTTGCTTATTTTTCTCAGACCTTTAACGCACTTAGTGGTGGAAGTTCTCTAGACATTACTTTGTCTGTTCTGACAGGTTTTTCATTCGGTGCATCTTCCATTGCTCTATTTGCCCGTGTTGGAGGAGGGATTTACACAAAAGCAGCTGATGTCGGGGCTGATCTAGTTGGAAAAGTTGAAGCTGGAATTCCTGAAGATCACCCTCTTAATCCTGCAACAATAGCGGACAATGTAGGCGATAATGTAGGTGATGTTGCTGGGATGGGAGCTGATCTATTTGAGTCTTATGTTGGATCAATCATAGGTACGATGATACTTGGTGCAGCCATGGTTGCTGGTGCGATTGGATTTGAAGATGAATTAAATGGCTTATCACCAGTTCTACTACCATTAATTTTGGGTGCGATTGGAATAGTTACATCTATTATGGGCACTTTTCTTGTCAAAGTTAAAGATGGTGGCGACCCGCACAAAGCTCTGAACCAAGGTGAGCTTGCTTCTTCTGTAGCCATGATTATCTGCTCGTACTTTGCAATAAGTCACTTCTTGCCGGAACAATGGAGCTACAATGGACTAGAATACACTTCAAATGGAGTCTTTTTCGCGATTATTATCGGTCTGATTTCAGGGCTTGCGATTGGTAAAATCACAGAACACTACACCGGCACTAATACAAAACCTGTTAAATCTATTGTTGAGCAGTCTCTTACAGGAAATGCCACAAATATAATAGCCGGTTTAGGAATTGGTATGTACTCCACAACTTTTCCTATACTTATTCTCGCAGCAGCCGTTGTTGGTGCCTACGAATTGGCCGGATTATATGGCATCGCAATCGCAGCCGTTGGAATGCTTTCAAACACTGGTATTCAGCTTGCAGTTGATGCTTATGGTCCAATCTCAGACAATGCTGGAGGAATTGCTGAAATGTCTGAACTCCCAAAAGAAGTTAGACAAAGAACTGATAAACTTGATGCAGTTGGAAATACTACAGCAGCAATCGGTAAAGGATTTGCAATTGGCTCAGCTGCCTTGACTGCCTTGGCTTTGTTTGCTGCATTCAAAGAAACATCTGGAATTGCAGAAATCGATGTTTCCACTCCTAAAGTTATGGCTGGTCTTTTTATTGGTTCAATGTTGCCATTTCTTTTCAGTGCACTTGCAATGGGTGCAGTCGGAAGAGCTGCTATGGCTATGATTCAAGAGGTGCGCAGACAATTTAAGGATATACCAGCACTCAAATCTGCCCTTGAAATAATGAACAAAAATGAGGGTAAACCTACTGAGGAATGGAGCGATGAAGAAAGGAACAAATTTGACGAAGCAATTGATTCTGCTGAGTATGGCAAATGTGTTGAGATTTCAACTCAATCTGCAATTAAAGAAATGGTTGCACCCGGTCTTGTTGCAATCCTGACGCCTGTCGCAATTGGATTTGGTGGTGGTGCGGTTATGCTTGGTGGATTGCTAGCTGGAGTAACCGCATCAGGTGTGCTTATGGCACTCTTTCAATCAAATGCTGGAGGTGCCTGGGATAATGCCAAGAAAATGGTAGAAGAAGGCTACGAAATTGATGGCGTAGTACATGGCAAAGGGTCTGAGGTCCACAAATCAACGGTTGTTGGAGATACCGTTGGTGACCCTTTAAAAGACACATCAGGTCCATCCTTGAACATTCTTTTAAAACTTATGTCTGTCGTTGCCTTGGTATTGGCACCGTTCATTAAGGTTTAATTCATTTATTCACCAACAGACTTGGCAAATTCGGATCTCTCATTCAGATCTCCTTTAAAGTAGGCAGTTCCAGCAACGAATACATCAACTCCTGCATCAAGGCAAGGTTTGACATGCTCCGGGCAAACCCCGCCATCTACTTCTATTAGAAAATGTTTATGATCTTTCTCTCGTAAAATCTTAAGCTCCTCTACTTTTTTAAGAACATCATGGATAAATGTTTGACCACCAAAACCTGGATTTACGGTCATACATAAGACAAGGTCTACATCCGCCTTATTTAATACATGATGTAATTTATCTACTGATGTTGCAGGATTTAATGCAATTCCAACCTGCTTACCAAGTGATCTAATATGTTCGATAGTAGCTAAATGATCATATTCAGGTTCAATATGAATTGTAATTAAATCTGAGCCGGCATCCGAAAATGCATCAATATAAAGTTGTGGATTATCTAACATCAAGTGAACATCAAAAAATAATTTGGAATCTTTTCTCAAGTCAGCAACCGTTTGCGGACCAAAACTAAGATTAGGGACAAAGTGTCCATCCATAATATCGAGATGTATCCACTGCCTACCATCTGATTCAGTTGTTCTTAACGCATCAGTTAAATTAGCATGATTACCAGCTAAAATTGAAGGTGCTAATAATTTTTTCATAACGGATTTTTTAAATCAAATCTCACCATTGATAATTTTCAATTATATTAGAAATCTTTCTCGCCAAACCAATGGATAAAGAAAACACAGGATCACGAAGAGAGGCCGAAGTATTAACATTTTCTCTTACAACAGAACTATTCTCTTTAATCGTTCTTTTTTCCATCAGAACTTCACCATCTTGGTTTGTTAAGGAAATTTCTGCACTAATTCTTAAATTAATACCTGATGCGAGGAGTGTATCCTCTGGATTATAAATCTCAGCACCATTAGCAAAATTTAATAAGGATACATTTAACACAAGATCAGCATCCTCAAGCCTTGAACTTAACTTGTAACTTCCTCTCCTAACAACTTCCGAGCGTAAGTTCGTGCTCAAAAATGCCCCTAATTGAGGAGCCATTGAATCATTCCTTACTATTTCAATAAACAATACTTGGGGAGCATTGGCAGAATGACTGTTTTGATAACGACAGCTAACACCCGCAAAGATCGCAACAACCGTAAGGAATGTTGCAACCAGAAATCTATTCATTTCCACTTCTCAATTCGGCTACTTTCTTTTCAGCTTCCCTGGCAGCTTCAGATTCTGGGGCTGTAGTGATGGCCTCATTATAAAATTGTAAGGCAGGCTTGTTTCCCAATTCTCTCCAATGCGTCAAAAAATACTTACCATATTTTTCAATATATTTGCCTACCACAACTTTGCTTGCTGACAAAGTCTCTCTCATTTTACGCCTACCTTCCTCTGCGTCTGCCTTTCTTTGTTTAGCCGCAATGAGTCTTAATTTATAATTCTCTAGAGACTCATGCTTACTTTTCAATGGAGATTTTGGATACAAAATAAGATAGTCTTCATAAAAGTTTAGTGCTTTCAATGTAGCTCCTTGGTCGTAAGCCGGGCCTGTAACTCTATCCTCGAAAATTTTTGCCAGCACAAAATAAGCTTCTTCGCATAGATAGTTGTCTGGGTATAAATTAATTAATCTCTCCAACGCATCAACTGCTTCATCTTCTTTTTTATCTTTAATTGCGATCTCAGATAAAGCCATCAATGCACGTGGAGCAAATCGTGGCCCTCTGGCTAAGCTCGCTATCTGATTTAACCTCAATCTATCTTGACTACCGGAACGGAATCGAGGCAGCACTCCCCATTTTCTGGGCAATTTGTCATTTGCAAGTCTTTCTGCGATTCTCATTAAAGACTCAGCAACCCGTTCAAAATCATAATCAGTGTAAGCTTCAGCAATTAAGCGAAGTCGTGAAAAAGCTTTTTGCCAATCACCCATATCTTCACGAATTTTTGCGGCTCTGTATAAGGATTCTGGACCGACTTGAATAACTTTATCATTAATATTAATTCTCAGATCAGATCGACGCTTGGAAAAATTTTCATATAGATCCAAAGCTTTTTTAACATCACCATCTCTTTCAGCTTTTGCGGCTTCATCAAACCAAGACTTTGACTGTTCATCGGAAATCGGATCACGATTTTTCTTAAAAAATCCAGTACCAGGGAAAAGAAATTCTTTATTGTCTGAATTAGTGCCCTTTTTTCTCAAATTCCCTCCACCAGGTGATATGGCAAAGGATTGAGAAAAAAATGTTATTAATAATAAAAAAAGTAATGATTTATCAAATTTCATGAGATTTAAATTTAAAATCGAACAAGAACTGCAGACCAAGTCAAGCCAGCTCCAAAAGCAACCATTAATCCAAGCTGTCCTTCTTTTAAGATAGATGCTTTTCTTGCTTCATCAAATGCTATGGGAATTGATGCTGCTGATGTGTTACCATACTTGTCTAGGTTACAAAAAAACTTACTCAAGGGAATTTCAAGTCTTTGCGATAAACTTTCCACAATTCGAGCATTTGCTTGATGTGGAATTACATGATCTACATCTTTTTCGCTATATCCGTGCTGAGATAAAAGATCTCGAGCAGAACGCTCCATTACCCGAACAGCTGATTTAAATATTTCTCGACCATTCATTTTTAGAAAATGACCACGACTAGAAAGGGTTTCCTCTGAGGCTGGGCTTAAAGAACCCCCAGAAGGTTGATGTAACAATGAAGGATTTGAGCCATCTGCTCCACTTTTGAAACCAAGGACTTTTGTTCCTGTTCCACTTTGCGAAAGAACTGCGGCACCTGCACCATCACCAAAAAGTACGCATGTAGTACGATCTTCCCAATCCATTATACTTGATAATTTTTCAGCACCAACTACAAGTGCACACTTGTATCGACTGCTACTAAGCATTCCGTCAGCGATATCCAATGCATAAAGAAAACCCGAGCATGCAGCCTCCACATCAAAGCAGGCAACTTTTGGAATACCTAGTTTATCCTGTAATAAACAGGCTGTTGAAGGAAATGCCATATCGGGTGTGATTGTGGCAACAATAACTAAATCAATATCTTCTGGGCGACATTTTGAATCCTCAAGTGCAGCTTTAGCTGCTTCTAGGGCTAGATCGCTTGTCGACTCATTAACACGGGCAATTCTTCTAGATTTTATTCCAGTACGACTCGTTATCCATTCATCACTCGTATCAACTTTTTTACTTAGCTCGAAGTTATCAACAACATTACTTGGAACATAGGAGCCAACTCCATTTATAATGCTTGTTGAAAATTCCGACTTAGAATTCATGACTAATTCTTGTTTTTAAGTGGTTCAGGTCTTAAAATCTCATTACTTTCACGAATATCTTCCAGTACCTGATTAAGCATGTCATGTTGGACTAAATCTAATGCAATTTTAATCGCACCACTAACATGATTTCGATTCGAAGAGCCGTGCGCTTTTATGACATTCTTTGTTAAGCCCAACAGTGGAGCTCCTCCAAACTGCTCAGGATTTATCCTTTGTTTGAGACTCCTAAAAGCACCCTTAGAAAGCAATGCACCTGTTTTTCGCAATGCATTTCTACGTAACTCCTCATCCAAAAAACTTCCAATTAGTTTACTTAGTGACTCACATGCTTTTAATACAATATTACCAACAAATCCGTCGCAAACTACTACATCCACAACATTTTCAAAAATTTGGAAACCTTCGATCAATCCAGCATAATTTAAAATGCTACCATCAATATCCTTGAGCATTTCGTGGGTTTCGTGAATAACTTCGTTACCCTTCCCCTCCTCCGTTCCAATTGTAAGCAGTCCAACTTTTGGACGAACCAATCCAAGAGCAACCCTTGCATAATTCGAGCCAAGAACAGCACTTTGAGCAATATGAAATGGTTTAGCATGAGGATTTGCACCTGCGTCCAAGAGTGTGAAGTATCTTTCTCGACCCGGCCAAATTGTACACAAAGCGGGTCTCTCAACACCTTCCAATGTTCTTAATTTTATTGCCCCTCCTGCCATTAGGCATCCAGTGTTACCGCAGCTTAACATAGTATCCGCATCACCATCTTTTAACGATTGCAAGGAAAGCGACATGGATGACATCTTTTTACCCTTTATTCCAGCAATGGGCTTTTCTTCCATCCCCACCACCTCTGGACAATGAACTAGTTCAACTTTTGCCTGGGAAAGAATTGAGTGCTTGGATACCAAGGGCTCCAAAATTTCTTCCTGACCAAATAGCAAAAACTCAGTGTTCCGGGGAGAAAGTTCAATGGCCAATGAAACTCCTTCTAGAACTTCAGACGGACCTAAGTCACTTCCCATTGCATCAACGGCAAGCCTTACTTTAGCCTCGGTCTTATCCATGCCGAAGCAAAAAAGAGATTAAACCTCTACATCCAGAACTTGCCTACCGCGATACTGACCAGTTTCTGGATTCACGCGGTGAGGGCGACTCAATGTACCATCAGCCTCTTTCGATAGTTGAGGCTCTTGAAAACGATTAGCACCTCGGCGTTTTCTACTTCGTTGTTTTGATTGTTTCCTTTTAGGCTGTCCCATAATTGAATAAGTTAAAATATATTTAAAACATGATTAATGTCTTTGGTCAAGCTAAGGAAATCATGCCCAGACTTGAAAATAAATAGTCAAAAGAATCATGGACAAAATTATTCTATACCACACGAAAATACCGAGGCCCTTTCTTGACAGATATCCAACCAGCCAAAAAACGGATAATGCAGCTGAAACACCGGCAACTAGACAACCAAAAATAATTGGCCCGAATGATAATTGAGTATACATAACATCCCATTTCGTGAGCAGTTTATACCCAGCTGCGGCAGTCAATGTTAACAAGCCAAGTAAAAAACTAAACTCTGCTGCTTGCTTTCTTTTTAGACCCACTAAATATCCACCCACAATCGTCATCATAGAGCGACTTGTTCCCGGCCACATTGCAAAACATTGTAAGAAACCTATAGACAAAGCATTGAAAAAGGTTAATTCATCGAGCATTTTACCATCATCAACATTGACTACAGAATCTGCTTTCTGCTTTCTTTTTTCAGCCCAAAACATAAGAAGTGCCCCAATAAACAGGGCAATTGCAATGGGTAAAAGACCAAAAAGAAACTCCTCGATTTTATGATCTAATAATGGTCCAAGCAAGGCAGCAGGTAAAAAGGCAACAATGATAAGTAGTGCTAGCCTCTTTCCCCTCGGGTCAAACCCTAAAATCCCTAAAAGCATGGAAAAAACCTGCCTCCTGTAAATCAAAGCAACGGCTAAAATTGCACCTGCTTGTATCACAATTAAGTATGCGTTTAATGCCTCCTCTGACGCTTTATTTGATGCAGATAAAAATTCACTTACAATTATCAAATGACCCGTAGAGGATATTGGTAAAAATTCTGTTATACCTTCAACTAACCCATAAATTAAGGCATCGCCATATCCCATGGGTTCAGAAAGCTTTGGATCTGAAATTTCAGTATTATTTAAATCTGATCCAAGTACCTCGCTATTTACAAGCGTTAGAATGATTAAGAATATAAAAATATGTTGGCGAATAAACATCAAAACCACTAAAACGCTTTTTAATATTAAAAGTGCAAGTTTAACTTAATATTTTAGCAAAAATTAAACAAACAAATTCAAATGGACAGCCTGAAAGAATTCACCCAGTTAATTAATCAAAATAAGGACCTTAGGGATACTCAAATAAAAATTTGTATTGATCTTCTAATCTCTGAGAAAGTAGAGGTTAAAGATAAAGGAGAATTCCTTACATCTCTTGCTAAAAAAGGTGAATCGGTAAATGAAATAGCCTCGTTTATCAGTTATTTTCGCCAACTTTCCAAAAATCCCCATTTAGATGAATTTTCAGATCGCTCTATCGATCTATGTGGAACTGGAGGAGACCGGGCGGGCAGTTTTAATATTTCTACCTTTGTATCTTTTATATTAGCCTCTTCAGGCATACCTGTGATAAAGCACGGAAACCGCTCAATAAGCTCAAAATGTGGTAGTGCTGACCTACTAGAAGCACTGGGCATTCCTTTAGAATCAAATGAAGATCAAATCAAAGAGAGTGTTAAAAAAAATAATTTTACTTTTTTATTCGCACCTTCCTTTCATCCCGCCTTTAAGCATATCGCACCAGTGCGTAAAAAACTTGCGGAAAAAGGAATTATAACAATTTTTAATATCTTGGGTCCTATGATAAACCCCGCCCAACCAAGCCATCAGATACTGGGTGTTTATTCAAAAGCACTGGTAAACAAAATTGCAGACTCTCTCTCAAAAACAAAAATTAAAAGCGGTTTTGTTGTTCATGGATGCATCGATGAAAAATCGGATATATCTGGCGTTGATGAAATTACAGCAAGTGGTCAGAATTTAATTTGCGGCATTGGAGAAAGCAAAAACAAATGGAGCACAACTGTTAGCCCAGAACAATTTGGTTTAAAACAATCCCCAATTTCTGACATTAAGGGCGGGGACTTGAAGCAAAACTTAAAATTGATGAATGAAATATTTCAAAACAAGTCACCCATAGGACTATCTTCAAGTATATACATGAATGCATCACTTGGTTTTTTATCCACTGGTAAAACAAAAGAGCTCGGAGAGGGTGTCGAACTTGCCAAAAAACTTATTCTAGATGGTAAAGTAAAAAAATGGCTTGAAGATCTACAACATTTTAACTGCAGATAATTTATGAAATATTTTGGAACAGATGGAATAAGATCCAAAGTTAATTCCTCATTCCTTGATCAAAACTTTGCTGTGAACTTGGGCGAGGCTGTCGCAAAATTTATTAAAAGTAAATCATCAAGAAATAATAAAGTATTTATTGGCCGAGATACCAGACCTTCAGGAGAAATGCTTCTAAATGGATTTATGCAAGGTCTAAAAAATGAGGACCTTTCAGGTATTTCTGTTGGAGTTTTACCAACGCCAGCCCTCGCATTCTGCGTAATTAAAAACAAGGGTGCCCTAGGTGTACAGATAACTGCATCACATAATCCAGAATGCGATAATGGATTTAAATTCTTTTTACCTTCAGGAAATAAGCTAACTGAAAATGAAGAATCCTTGATCGAAGAATTAATTTCCACTGATAAAAAACAACTATTCCCTCAAAGTATTGACTCAATCAATGCAGATACATTGTACATTCAATATGTATTAAGTTTATTTCCAAAAAATCTTCTATCCGGATTAAAAATCGTTGCTGACCTTTCGTATGGTGCTACCAAAAATACCTCACCAAAAATCTTATCTGCTCTAGGAGCGGAAGTGATTTCAATACACGATGGTAATGGAAAAATAAATGATTGTGTGGGTTCGGAACATCCAGAAATTATGGCTTCAAGAACAATTCTTGAAAAAGCAGATTTTGGCATTGCACACGATGGTGACGGAGACCGTGTAATATTTGCCGATTCTGATGGAAAAATTATTAAAGGGGATAAAATACTTGGACTATTAGCAATCCACGAAAAATCGATGCATCGCTTAAATAACAATAATTTCGTAGCTACAATCCACAGCAACTCTGGATTAGCGGCCAGCTTGAAAAAATTTGGTGTCACATTATCCGTTTCTGATGTAGGTGATAAAAAAGTCGCCCAAATGATGCGCAAACAAAATTCAAACTTTGGAGGGGAATCATCTGGACACATTGTTGCAAGTGATTTTTTACCCACTGGTGATGGACTTATTACTGCAATTTTGGTTGGAAGAGCAATTATTGAAACTCAAAAAAAACTTAATGATTTGATTGATCAAATAGTCCTTTGGCCAAGTCTAGAAGGATCTTTTTTAATTAAAGAAAAAATACCCATTGAAAATTGTGAACCCCTAAAATTAATTCTCGATGAAAATAATAATAAGTTAAGAAATAAAGGAAGAATACTTTTAAGATACTCTGGAACTGAACCAAAAATAAGACTACTAGTTGAAGCTACAGAAAATTCTACCGCTGAAGCAGTTTATAATAGCCTTGCAAAAACAATCAAAAGCACATTGTAAATTTACTTTATTCAGATTGATTTATAATCCTGATGACTGATTTTTCACCCCACCCCGTTCAAAAATTATTTTTAAATGATCCAGGAGATTACCATTGCCCAACTAGACCCTAGACAAGTTAAACAATTAGATGCGGCAGATGCAGCAGCCAACTCTAATCCTGGCTACAGCTTAGAAATTTATTCTTCAATACTTAAGCAGTCACAAGGATGTCTTGAACTGCGCAAAAAACTGCGTGCCTTACAGTTTAAAAAAGCACAGAGTTCGACCAAAGGAATAAACAATTTATTGGGTAAAGTTACATCTGTCCCATTTATGTTTGGCGGTAAAGCTGATAAGGACCCAGAAGCTTCTTTAGCAAAAGCCGAAGCACTTATAGAAAAAAATCCTGGTAACATAATTGGTCATGAAATGATTGCAGAGGCTGCAAACCTCCTTGGAATGAAGGAGACCGTAGTTTTTGCTTTTGAAACTATTCGTAAAATTCATCCAAAGAATCTAAAATTCTTAAAAGAATTAGGAAATGCATACCTTGATGCAGGGAAAACTGAAGATGCAATTTCGGTTGGAAACGAAATTTTAAAGCTAAGCCCAACTGATGGCGACGCAGTCGACCTTATGAAAAGAGCATCCGTAGCTGTTGCTATGAATAAAGGAAAGTGGGAAGAATCTGAAGACTTTCGAACTCAACTTAAGGACGAATCAGAAGCACAAGCACTTGAACAACAAGCAAAATCGGTTACAGATTCAAAGAGCTTGGAAGATTTAATTAGGCAAACTTACGAAGAAGTTGAAAAAGAGCCTGCAAACCTTACAAATTACAGACAACTTAGTGACTATTACCAAAGATATGGGGATTTAGAAAATGCAATTGCTTGGATACAGGAAGCAAGAAAGCAGGAAGCTGGAAAAGGCGATGTTTCTCTTGAAGAAAAAGAAAGAGAACTAACTATTGAATATTTTGATAATTCAATAAATCAGTGGCACCAAGCACATCTTGCAAATCCAAGTGACCAAGAAACTAAAAATTCATGGGAACAGGCAATATTACAGAAGAAATCCTACGAAAGAAATCAACTCGAATCATTGGTGCAAAGATATCCAAATGATTACGGTTACCGTTTCGATTTAGGAGTCAACCTATTCGAAAATGAAGATTACGAAAATTGCCTATCACATTTTCAATTAGCACAAAGAAATGCAAAAGTTAGGCTTGATGCGATTTTATATTTGGGCCGTGCATATAGTCGGAAGAATTTTTATGATTTGGCAATCGAACAATTTTCTACATTAAAAAATGAAATCCAAGTTATGGATGATCGTAAAAAAGATGCAATTTATGAACTAGGTTGCTGTTTTGAATCTATGGGCAAAACAGACAAGGCAATTGAAGAATTTAAAGTCGTCTACTCAGCTGACATTTCATTTCGTGATGTTGCCGATAAAATTAATGCATTCTACTCAACTAAAAGTTAATAATGACTGGCG
>Ga0181568_10001666_pt1 | contig 20273 bp, 19 predicted proteins | sample 101ome_20_FD_133758 | JGI IMG/M metagenome (GOLD analysis project Ga0181568, IMG submission 133758) | Coastal salt marsh microbial communities from the Groves Creek Marsh, Skidaway Island, Georgia - 101404AT metaG (megahit assembly) | ecosystem: Environmental > Aquatic > Marine > Intertidal...
CATCTGGACCAAATCTATTTTTAATAACGTGGCCTCTACCTGTACCTGACATTTTATCTTCTACTTTACGTGATAGTGACATTAAAAAATCTGATACCTTTACTTTTCCATATGAAGAAGCAATTTTGTCTGCTTCAATTACATCATCTTCTAATGCAGAACGATTTGCTTGTGTTGCAGTCCATACCGGGACATCATATTCTCCTGCCATTCCTCGTAAGTCTTCATATAATTCTTCTAATGCTTCATGTTTATCTTTTTGACTCACTTTTAATAAGTCTGCATAATCTACAATTACTATATCTGGCTTCTTGCCTAACATGATAGTTTTTTCGATATGTGCTTTGATACCCATGACACTTACTGATTTTGTAGGATAGTATTTAACTGTCAAATCTCCGGATAGACTAAGCATTTTATTTTCAATATCTTCTTGATGGTTTTTTAAGTTTTGTGCGTTTATACCTGTTAAAACCGAGTCATAACGCTGTCCTACATAGTTTTCATTAAGCTCTAATGTATAATGTATAACTGTTTTTCCGTCTTTAACTGCATTAGCCCCAATATTGATTAGCAACCAAGATTTACCAATTCCTGCAGGAGCCATTACTACTCCTAATTCTCCTGGAGCTAATCCGCCATCCATTAAGTCGTCGATAACATCCCAACCAGTTGTCATGGTGTGTCGTGCTGCTTCTGCATATCTAACAGACACATCCTTTTTATATTCTAATCCAATGTTTGTATCGGAGCCAGCTTTCATGGCTCCATCAATTTTAGTTTTAATTTCATCGTAATTACCCATCTTTAGTAATCCGACTGAATCTTCTATAGCTCGTTTTATTTCTTGATTTTTACAAAATCTTAGAATTTCGTCTTTTACAAATGTTAGGTCATCTGATTCTATGTATCGAAAAACTTCTTTAAGTTGTTCTAGAACAGCTGTTTTAAGAATGTCATTCTCAATTTCTGTTACTTTAACTTTTAATACATCTTTAGTTGGAGGAGTTTTATACTCTCGAAAATGTTGTAAAATAACATCAATCACCCAACTATTTGAATCGGATTCAAAATAATCTGATCTAATTATATCTGAAATTTGTTGTAAAAAAAGTCTATCGGTAAATAAAGCGGAAATAACTTTAACTTGAAAGCTATATCCGTATTCACTTAATTTATTTGTCATATACGCATTATATTAAATAATGATAGTAAAACCAAATTTATTATTATGTTTCTTTTGCAAATGCATCTAAAGATAACCATGTCTTATTCAACCACTCAGGCAAATTTTTCATTACTGCCCACATTTTATCTTCATAAAATAATCTTTGAAACTCTGTTCGATTTAATCTACTAACAGGTTGTTCCATTATGCCTCTGATTTTACTAGATGTAGCTGCTGGTATATCTAAAAGCTTAATATTCATTAATTGATAATTTTGCTCTAATATAGAGCTATTGTCTAAAATCTTTTGATATGTTTTAGACTCTGATAATAATCTTTTACTTTTATCGAATAAATCATCTAAATTATATTCTTGTGGTTGTGATAGTTCCGGAATTAATTTTAATATAGTTTTTGGTCCTATTCCATTAACACCAGGAATATTATCTGATTTATCTCCTGTAAACGATCTGTATAAAACCATGTTATTTGGATGAATTCCAAATTCATCTATAATAGCTTTAGTATCATACATTTTCTTTTTAATAGGAGACCATACCTGAATTTTGTCTCCAACCAATTGGTAAAAGTCTCTATCCGTCGAAACTACAGTAATTTTATCTGCAGTCTCTTCATACATTTGAGTAATGTAAGCAATCGTGTCGTCTGCTTCAATTCCATCTAACGCTAAAAATGTTACTGGTAAATTGTCTAGATATGAAACTAATCTACTAAATTGATGTCGCATAGATTCTTGTTCCGTTTCTATGCTTGAATCATGATGATCAAATCTTCGAAGTTTTGTTTTATTTACTCGATTAGCTTTATAATTTTTATATATTTTTTTTCTTCGAGCAGAACCTCCTCGTCCGTCAAATACAATTACGCACCTGCTTGGTCGAAAGTCTCTAACTACTTTGCCTACTGAATATAAAAATCCTGTAATGCCTCCGATATGATCTCCGTCTTCATTATATGCCGGCGTTGCACCGAAACATCTAATAAAGGTATTGAGTCCATCAAATACCATAATATGATCATTAGGATTTGACGGACTCATTGACCTTTCCTGTTGTAACTCGTTATATAGTTTTTGATATTTATTCATTAACCTTCTTCATCAACTACTTCATCTGTGATAACTACGTCGTCAATACCACCTTCAACTCCAGCGCGATATTTGAATATATATGCATCACAGATTCTACGATATAACCTTTCTTTCATTTCTGGGTTATCAATAACCTTTTCAACGAAATCTTTGCTTTGAAACTTAACAGTATCAAAAACTTCTCCGGTTTCAGAATCGATATCGTCTAACGAGTACCAAGCTCCTGACTGCGAAACTAATTTGAAATTTTTCATAACACCTAACCAACCACCATAGTTGTCGATACCACTGTCATAATATATTTCATAATCAATTTTTCTGTTTGGAGGCCCCATTCTGTTTTTAACAACTTGCACATTGGTTTTATTGCCTACTACTTGCTCCGCTCCATTAACTTTGGCTTTAATCATACCCGTATTCTTTAAACGAAGCCGTACCGATGCGTGGAATGGGATGGCTTTACCTCCTGCAGTTGTCCATTGGTCTCCAAAAGATACTCCCATTTTTGTTCGCAATTGATTTGTAAATATTAAACAAATTCTTTCGCGAGCAATCCAATTGGTTACTTTACGCATCGCCTTGGATAAAATAATTGATTTAGACGTTGCATATCCGTCTTTATCATATTCTGCAGACATTTCTATTTTTGTTGATGCGCCCATAATCGAATCTACTACAATTGTAACAAGTCTATCTTTATCTGATTTTCTAACTTGTTCTACTATAGTTTCAATAGTTTCGAAAATTTCTTCAACTGTTTCGATCGGTACATACAACATGGTTTTTAAGTCTACTCCAATTGCTGTTAAAAACTCTGAACTAGTTGCCGCCTCTGTGTCAATATAAACTGCTAAACCTCCTTTACGTTGTGTTTCTGCCAAGGTATGTGCTGCTAGCAACGATTTACCCGAAGCCTCCAACCCTGTTATTTCGGTAATTCTACCAACAGGAAATCCTCCGAAGGGTCTATTAGATATTGCTAAATCAAGCATTGAGCATCCTGACGAAACCCATTCCGTAACATTGGTTGGGGCGTCCTGATCTCCATCAAGAAAAAATGCAGTCTTTAAAGCTTGTCCTTTAAACTGTTTATTAATGCTTTCTGCTAACGTATTTGCTAGTACATCCTGCATCTCTAGTTTAGTTTTACTTTTCTTTGCCATTCGGCCTCCTTAATTAATTATTGAATAAATCATCAAATGCAGATGCGACGTCTGTTTTCTTTTCAGCAGCTGGTGCTGCAGGCGCACTTGATTCTGTAGTAGACGTTTTTTCGTTTGAAGTTTCTACATCTGAATCTGCATTTTCTGGATTCATCCATTCTTGAAGAGCTGTTTCTAATTCTTCATAAGTTGGCTCAGGAAATAGATCAGTAATTTCTGGCTGGTTCATAATTTTTTCTGCAATTGCTTTATCATCCGTAGCCGGTGATGTATTAGGTTTAACGCGAATTGCAGTCTTAGGATATTGCCCAGGCCCTTCTGCAGGAGTAAATTCTACATCAATATCTCTACCATTCATTAAATCGGTGATATCACCATAATCTGGATCTGAGATAATAGAAAGAAGCTCAGTATATATTGTTTTACCAAAGCCCCAAAATTTAACACCCTCTGATTCTTTGCCTCGGACAATTACCGGAACATATGTTCTCATTTTAGGTTCGATTTTACGACCCATGAGCCATTCGTCTTTATCTCCGGTTTTCTTGAGTTTTTCTGCAAACTCTACTACAGGGTCTGCATTACCAAATGAAACAGGTGACAACATTGATCTTTTTGCAATGTCATAATGAAAATATAATTCTAAGAAAGGATTTTCTTTACGATGAACGTAAGGCACGATTCGAACTCGTGTCTTGCCTTCGGTAGGCTTCCAAAGATTTTGTTTCTTGTTGTCATTCTTGTTTAATTGATTAAGTTTTGCCTTGATGGCATCTAAGTTAAGTCCCATTTAAGTACTCCTTTTATTAAGTTATTAATTTATATTATTTATTAATTATATATTAGATAATTAATTCTGTAAGTCCAAATAATTGTTTAATTTTTTTTAATTAAATATTGTCGTTACCAGTATCATTTTTTACTAGCTTCGAGGTTGGCAATGAAATTAAATTTTGTCCATTATTCCAACGTATAACAGCTTCTACGCCGTTTTTAGTTCTTTTAAGTCGTTCAACTACACCGTCTGTAATATTGCCTTCAAGATATTCAACACGATCGCCTACTGCAATATCATGGTCGCTATATTTAATGAATCCGCCTTGACGAAGTTTTGCAAGTGCCTGATCAGCTCGCATTCGATACTTACTCAGCCAATTGTAATTGTCAGACATATACTTCCATTCTACACCATCTGCTCGGTCTTGTTTTATCTCAGCGTCTTTTTCTAATGCTGAAGCTACATTTTGCCAATATGCACGAAGTAATCCATTTGCTGATTGAGTCATTATTTTAGTAGAAAACATGTATCCGGTTGGTGGAGTATTATATTTTGTATGTATATTGTCCCAGTTTAGATCATTTGTGATACCTGTTGCATCATAATCCGATTCCAATAATATGTTTTTTAATTTAATCATTATTTAGTATGGCATCGATGTCATTAAATAATCAAATATCATTTCTTCGGTTATACCAAATTTATCTGCTAGATCAGGATCCTGAATTTCAATTTTTAGAATATCACCATTTTCGTCATATACAACTTGTAGATCAATTTCATAGCTATCTATTTGTATAGAGCAATCAAATTTAATCTCGCCGTCTTCTAATCTTGTTATGTCATAACGATATTCACCTGTTTCGTCGTCTCTAATGTTTTGACTTTCAATGTCATCTAAAATTCGGTTAATTGATTCTTGAGCAAACTCATTTGACATTATTTGATTATGGAATGGCTCCGAGATCAAATCGCCAGGAGAGAGAGTACCATAATTAATATAATTAACTATAATTTCAAAATTTGAAGCATTGCTTGAAGGATTATATGGGCGGTCAGAATTTCCTGGGGACGCATCCATTACATCTTGTGATATTACATCTGGTTCTACATTCCATTGTCCTTTGGGGTCTTGAGATGATGCCCAATTCCAAGCTTCTTCTTCACTTTTAAACCCTTTTTTAACATCTACTAATTCAGATTCCGGGGCACCAGGCATTTTACCATAGAGAACAGCTTTCCATTTAGTTTCAGAAAGAGTTTTATTTTCACTTTTACCTTTTCTATTGATTAGACCTTGTTCTGCTAATAATGTTTTTAATCGTATCATAATTTTATTTTTTTAAATAATGTTATTATCTCGTTGCCACTTCATTACTCGGTAACCTATATTCGATGTGTCGCCGGCTGATATAGATTTCGATAAATTCCACAATGCAGTTAAATTACTTGAAATATCATTTGCTATTCCTTTCCAGCTAGAATGCGTTTTTGCAATTGGATACAATGATTCAAATTCTCGATGAAAAGAAGCATGGGAGTCTCTGTTTTTTTCGGTTCTAGTTACTGTTTTATATTTTTCAAATAAATCTAGTAGGTCCTGTTTAAAATTAGTCATATCAATTCTACGATATCTAACTCGATCGTAATTTTTTTCTAGCCGACTGATTAGCTGATTTAGATATTCTGTGTCCATTTCTGGATCTAAACCAGGTAATTTTCCTTGTTGAGCTAATGTTTGATATTTATTAGGTTTTTCTGTTTCGTCGGGGTAACCATTGTTATTAGAATCTGAATCCCGTTCATTTAAATTCTTTGCTTTAAATCTGGATAAGTTTTCTGCTAAAATATGTTTCATAGTTTTATTTCCTATATATTATATAATATAAATATCAGATTACCAAGAAATCCTTTTGAAAAACATTAGCTCAACAACTCGGTAACTAGTGTCTTCTGTTAAAATAAATGAATTTTGATAGTTAGTCCAATCTATTCGATATGTTTTATCTAATACTCCATTATTAACCGTACGTATTATTTCATTTAAAGCATTAACCGTATACAGTGTATTAGTTTCTTTTTTGCGATGTATACTTATTGTGTTTTGTCCTCTTTGCGTTGTGCTGTCAGCATTATATGTGCAATACAATTGTTCTCTATTTTCTGAATTCGCAAATACAAATATTCTTCGTTCTGGTATTTCGTAACTACGTTTAACGTAATCTATAATTATATTTAAATCTGACTGATGTGCAAACGTGCAAAGTAGTTGTGTTTTCAATTGTTAGTCCTAGAATTTTTTTGGTTGTAAGAATATTTTAAAAACTACTGCTACATTATTTCCAATATCAAATTGTTTAGTAAATCCAGCGGTGTCGCCAGTTGTTATAACTGCGGCAATTTGATCTTTAAAATTAGTTTGTTTTAATCCAGCTTCAATTTGTGCATTTAATGTGTCTGAAATTTTAGATTCACTACCTAACTCTGAATAAATTTGTTCTCCTAGGGAAACTCTACGTAATAATTGAGACGATATAATATATATCGGAGTAATTGATTTAAATCGAGATCCAGATTCGCTTCTATAACCGAATATATAATATTTGTTTGGATTATTTGGCCAAAAGGTAGTTTGTAAATTTAAATTAAAATTTTTAGACGTTGCAGTTTTAACTTCAAATGTAGCGCCGAGTGTTTTATCTTCACCATCAACCCCTGGGAGTTGTTTAGTTATATGTTGTATGTTTGTACCATACTTAGAATTCATATACGCGAATATGATTGCTTCAGCTCGTACTCCATCGCCTGTATACTTATATATTGGCAAATCAGTTGAAATATTATTACCTGGAGTATAATGTCCAGAGAAACCATCAGTATACTGATCAATATCATATATTGAAAATTCTGTATCAAAACCTGGATTATAATGTTTTTTAGTATAAGCTGCTAATTCTTTTAACTGATCTGTTCGTGTTTTATTTTTTATTATGTCTAATAAATCAGCAAAATCATCGCCTTCTGAATTCGGGTTTAATTGTACCATTCCACCCATGTTATCCGTTTCATCTTCCGTTAATCCTCGTGCTTGAGTAACTATTCGATCAGCATCTGATTCAGATAAATCAGTCATTTCCATGATAACTTCATGTAGAACGTCATAGTCTGCATCATGTTTTGGATAGCCAGATTCGAGTCGATAAGTCCATTCGGTAAGTATAGAATTTATATTCATAACAAAATAGTATTCATTTTATCATAAATATCGCCAACTTTACATTTTACCGGAAATTTTCCTTGTTCTAACTTGTTTTTAATTTTAGGAAGTAATACTTTTGCTTCTGGATAATAAACATCTAATAATATAGAGTCATATGTATATAGAATTATGCAACTTTTATATGAATGCAAGATTTCATTCAATTGATGTAATTTTTTTACAGATACTTCTGTTTCCATAGCCTGTAAATAGTAATTGAATATTTTATTTGCTGTCATATTTTGTAGCGTGTCTTTACAAATTTTTCTTTGCAATATAGGTGTTTCGACACAGCCGTTACGTTTCCATTTATCCCATAATGTATAAATAAAATCATTAACTTTTTTGAAAAATGGAATTGTTAAAAACTCTCGATCGATACCACCATACAATAATCGAAATGTTATTGCCTTACTTTCTTCTCGTTGTGTTTCTGTTAATGAATCTACACCAAAATAAAATTTACCTAGATAATCATGTATTGATGACTCTGGCAAATCATATTCTACAAGTCTAGCAATTAATCTAACATGATAACTATCGAAATCCATTTCAACCAAAGCTCCGTTATCGAATCTACTGCAAAAGGCAGATCTAGTACCATCTTCTTTATTCATTGCCGCAAAATTAAATCCACGAAATGCGTTGCTAGGTCGACCTGTTGTAGTATGATAATTATATTGCGAATATACTTTGCTGTTTTGAATTAATTCTGGCATACGAAACGATTCGTTGATTTGCAAGCCATTACTTTCTATTTCTGCAAATACCGATGGATATGTAGAATTGAATTGCTGATATGATTCTGTTAATTTAGCATTCTGGCACATCGGCCACGCATAGTGTCGTATTTTCTGACACATTTCAAAATGTTTTTGTAATGGTATAAGAGCATTAATATGTGACAGTGTTTTATGTCTATTCCAATAAAAAGTATGAGCAGAGGTTGAATAATGTGATTCATCATATGATTCAGAATATGTATACCACCATAAAGTTTTTACATCCCAAGAGTTACCCGTACCGCCGGATTGTATCCATCGTTTTTTGTCGTGGATAAATATATCATTTAATGATAAAAAGTCGTTAAGATATTCGGAAAAGCCCCGTATTTGTTCTGTATGGTGCATAGGGACGATCCACTCTTCTCCAGTTTCACAATAAACATAGATTGCACATATTTTTTGAATGCTTGTATGTGTTATCGGATTGCTATATATAGGAACTATTAAGCTGCGCTCTTCTTGCGCACACTTTAAACATGTTTCAACATCGCCATTGTAGTCCACTATCATATAATATATAATAGTAAATAATGTTTACGAATCCAATCCATTAATATCCGCAGGAACGATTACGTCAGTATCAACATAATATTCTATAGGATTTGTTAAATATTTTGATAAATTATTTAAAACTTTTTCTGCATTGAATATAGATTGTTCATTTTTTGTTTTAACACCTAGCAATTGAATCGCGCCTTTAAAGGAGTCTGACATTTCTCCTGTAATATACCATTTCAATGATATAGCAACGTATAAATTGTTATCTATTTGTTGCTTTCTATATTGCTGATATGTATCTTCATTGACTTCATAAAACTTGTTTTCATTGGCCTTTTTAAAAAAATACCTTTGTATATAACCAGCAGCTATATCTTTTTTTGTTATATTAACATTGTGTGTTCGAAATGAATTATAATTCAAATTGATATTAGAAATTTTATTGAATGTATCAATGCTTGTATTAGTTTGTCTGTATTCAATTAATTGTTTTGAAAGTTGTTTATTCCAAGTAGGTTGTGTATATACTTCGCCAGTAGTGTATTTATGATATAAACCTATATATTCTACATTATCTGTTGTCATCCATTCAGAGCCAGTAGTATATAGATCTGTTATTATTTCATTATTACTATAAAATTGTTTTAATCTCATTTTACTCAATTCTCGGTCTCATTATACATTGAATACTTGTTGTCCATTCTCCATCTGCAGTTACTGAGTGTGATATGCTTATAATACTAAAAACTGTATTTTGAGTATATCTACTAGGTAATCCTTTAAATTGTAAAACATCACCATAACGAAATCCGTTTATACCTTCAATTACAAATGATGCATCAAACGGTATTACTGGTGCTTTTAGTTGATTAGTATTTTCTAGTTCTGGCTTTGGATATTGAATATATTTTTTTAAACTAGTACGAAATGCAGATTTTGTTTCTGCTCGTTTCATTTCTTTACCAAACGCATCGAGCGATCCGGTTAATTCATTAACATATTGAGTATGTCTTTGTTTATATTTTTCTTGTACTTGTTTTAATGTATCCGTGTTAACGATATTTGAAGTTATTTCTGTGCCATCTTTTCTCGAAACTGATTTAGCACTGTACATGTAAGACAAAAACGGAGCAATTTCTGATTCAGAAATTTCTGCAGGATCCTGATTTAATACATAAGCTAAATTAGATGCATCGCTAGGAAGTTTACCATTAAAATTAAATGATTTAACTATAGTACCCACTTCATCATTTGCAAACATCGGAATAGGAAATTCTTTTGCTACATTTGAAAATGATTTTACATTATTGCTATCATAGTACAGCAAAGCGTTTGGCATTTCTGGATGTGTTATCAAACTCATTTGATATGCTCCGCCAGATGCATTATAGATAAGTGATGAAACACGTTTTAATAATTCATTAACGGTGTATGTTTCTGCGTCGACCATTGCTGTTAATGTATTCTGTATATATTCCATTGAAATGTATATCAATGTAGTATATGTAACCGATTCTCCAGTATCCAATTTTTCATACCACCAATATTTTTTAGATTCGAGTTTTCCGTACCATCGTTGACTCTTGTAATCGTCTTGACCAGGGAAAAATATATTTTCTGGATCTGCAGACACTAATAGTTCATAGTATTTGCTAGTATTAACCGTTCGATCAAAAACAATATTGGCGTCTCCTACTACCGGAGTTGTTTTTGTAATAATATACTTATTAATAAATTCTATTAAAGCTTTAAGTGATATATATCGTTTTCTAGGTTCCCCAGTGTATGGAGGCCCCCATATATAACTGATATCTTTATTTTTTTCTGACGATTCATCTATATAAAATCCAGAATCCGTATTGTTTATTTGTTCTTCTACATCTTTATCAATTTTTTCATAAAACGTTTTCATCACGGTTTTTTGTGCATCCGTTTCATCTTTTTTACCAGCATCGTTCATAGCCATTGATACGTCTGTATATACTTGACTCGTGCCTCGCATAGTTAAACTAGCAGCTATACTAGTATCTTCCTGATAATCTAATGTGAATGATGTTATAACTCCATCAAACACATATGAATTCATACGTTTATATTTTAAAATATCTTTATCTGCTATTTCAGGATATAATGATTTTATTTTTTCTGTCGATGGCATCGTTTTATCAGTTAAAAATCCATTTGTATCTTCCGAAACAATTGCAGTTTTTGGATGCTCGATGTATATTTTAACGTTACGGCCGGGTCTCAAATAAATTGATTCAAAATATTCTAAATCTCTTCCTGGGTTAGGTATAGTTACATTGACAGTAGCATTTTGCATAATACCCATGGAGTCATCGCCAATTTGTATTTCTACTCCCGTTAAATATGGAGGAATACGTTTCGATGTATTAGTAATAGTTTCTGTTTTAGCATTACCCTCTCGATCTAGATCAGTTTCATCTCTTTTTTCTATAGATCGATCTGCTAAAAATCCGTTAGGCCCCGTTGGTAAAAATTCACCTTGCCTTACATATGCGCCGCCTAACGTTGCTTCAGATATAGGAGTTTTTTTAGTAACTACGTCTGGTTTATCTTTTGTCTTTGATTCGTATTCTACTTTATATGGAGTAATTTGTACGTTAGCTATTTTACTAACCATGTAGTTGATATCTTTAGTTGTGCGATTACGACGACCAGCTGCAGCTCGAGCTAACAATTCTTTTTGTAAATTTGCATCAACTTCTGTATAAAAAATATCACTCATCTTGTACTATTAGTTTGTATAACATTATCAATAAAGTCTGTTTTTGCTGGTATTCGCAATTTAGTATTTGCAGGAACCACTAAACTTCCTTTTCCTAATCCATTTGCCGCAGCAATAACCCACCAAAGTGTTGCATCATCATAAAATGTATTTGCTAATTTATCTAATCGATCTGCAGTAGTTGTTATGATGTATACGTCATTAACATTTGTTGTTACATTAGGTACTATAGTAGTACTACGTTTACGTTTACCGTTACCATCTTTAATTATATCTGTTGCTGCGTATCTACTCATTTTCAATCTTTATTTATCAAGTATTACCGGTGGGGTCATCTTCATTAATGAGACCGGTGTTGTCATCTTTTTCTTGTTGGCGGTTAAAAATTTTCTCTAAATCGTCTTGCGATAACTCTGAATTATTATACGTATCACTTAACCAATTATCATTGCCTGGTAATGGTAATCCGTTGTCTCCAAATCGTTTTGACAATGAATAGAATTTTCCTCCTTTTTGCGGTAGCCAATCTGTTATTGGTGTAATTGTTAAATTAACGTCTACTTTTTGAGGAACTTGCATCATTTGTGGATCTTGTTCTATATTAATTTCCCAAGGCGTATCTGCATTTCCTAATGTATATCCTACGCTTTTTAATATTACTGGTTGTTGATAAAATAAATCTCCGATAGTCATTCGCATCCATGGGCCTACTAATGAAATGTTATCTTCTGTATATTCTGGTGCTGTATATCCTGCTAACGCATTTAGTTTTCTCCAAATTGGTTTCATTTCATCTCGATCAGTTGCATATACTGTAAAGTCTAATGCTATATCTCTGCTGAATCCTCCGTAATGAAAATTTTGATCTCCTCTTCCTATTAGAGTAAATCCGTTCCAATTGGCAGAAAAACTATCAGATAAACTATTAATAGTTGCACGGAAAACAATAATATCGTCTTTGTCATCTTTATCTTTAAGTCCAGCGTGTAACTTTGGTCCAGTAAAGAAAAACTTTATAAAATCAGCCGTTAGACCAGCTTTATTTAAAATCTCCGTATTTCCTAAAAATTCCGGAATAGGTAACCATCGATATGCATTTTTTAAACTTCTTTGCGAAAAATCTATAACGTTAACTTTATCTCCTCGAAATGGTGTTATTTTAGATAATGCATTTCTTGTTGGCTTCCATTTTCCAGAATCGAGTCTTTTAAATTTAAGATCTGAAGTCGCAGAACCTATAGATGTAACGGTACCAAATTTCCATCTTGTAGCTACATGACTTTGTGCTGTAAAATCATTTCGCAGTGCATATGGGTTACCATGATCGCCCCAACCATATGTAGCTTGTAAATTAAATAGCGAATATGGTCCAATTGGAGATATAGAAGCCGCAGCATAAAGTCCGGATCTAATTGAATTGTTAAATCCTCCTCCTTGTCTGCTAGTGTTTGTTATTGTGCGTTGAAATGCTGCTGCACCGTCAACTCTTTTTGTAATTATACCAATTCCTACATTTTCTTCAATTTTATTTCCTTGTGCATCTTTTAATAAAGGAAATTTTCTAGCTCGGAAATCTGGTATTTGAACTCCAGGTATAGGTCGCATTGCGTTTGGTGCTGCTACTGCATACGCGGAACGTATTGAATATGCTGCGTCGCCCGTTTGATCGATAAAGCTTTGTCCAACTTGTGCTACCTGCGGAATACCACTTAAACTACCTACAGCATTGACTCCTAAGCCTGTTAATTTTTTTAATGAAGATCCTATTACAATGTTAGTGGTTTTTGCCGGAGCTATTGCTTTAGCACTTTCTAATAATTCCGATCCGTATATATTTTTGGTAAACTCATGAACATTTGAAATGGTTAAACCATCTTGAATATTCGTTAATGACTCATTGAGTCCAAGTCCGTAATAGTTACTCATTATACCCGTTTCCTGTTATTCAATGAAGTTTCGCCCATTATACCATTACCTCGAATAGCCGTTAATATGCTTGACAATAAATTTTCCATTCTAGCAGTTGACATTGCTACGCCACCACCTGCCATTTTAATTGGAGTATTATTAATTTTATCTAGAAGTGCCCTGTTTCTACGTGTTGATGCTGCATTAATTACATATTCTCCGTCTGACAGACGTGCTGGTATGCTATCTGATGTCCCCGTTCCTGGACCTGATATATATCCTCCTGCTGCTTTATTGTCTGTTGTTAATACTGTACTTGTATATGGATCTTTTATTACTGAAGTTAACGTACCAATACTATTTGCTACTGTAGTTAACTTTTTGCTTAAAATAGGAATTTTTGTGTCTGCTAATTGTTTTAATGGCGTTGATACCGCAGTTATTCTATCTGCAGCAATTCCTAATGATCCAATACCTTGGATAAATTCTTTATTAGCAAATGTTTTTGACGCGTCAGTCGCAAATTTAATTAATGGGCTATTTTCATTAAGAACATCGAGTCTTGCTGAAACGACACCTTGTTGTGCTGTCTCTACTCCGACTGCAGTTACCCCAGAAACTGATATTCTATCTCGTATTTGTTCTAATAGGTCATTTGCTGTTTCTGCAGTTGTTCTAGTATCAGACATTTTAATTAAATCGTCTATATCTTTTAATTTATCTTCATCACCTTTTGCGTCTTTACGAAGTCTTTCAATTTCTGTTTTTGCTTCGTCTGCAGACATATTCATAATTTCTTCTGCTCCGAGCTTGACTGCTAATTTTCTTTTTTGAATCATTTTAGCTAATGTAGCTTCATCCGTACCCATTAATTGTGCAGCTTTTTGTCTTGCAAACAAATTCTTTTCTAATGTTTCACCCTCACTTTCGATAAATTGATTCATTAACTCTGCTTGTTTAGTAGAGTCTCCAGTAATGGTTGCCATTCGATATTCGTTAGTCAAACTTTTGCCTTGATTGTCTAATAAACGTCGTCCGGTGAGTTGTTGGTATTCCATTTCGGCGCCAATACTAGACTCAATTTCTAACAATCCTTTACCCGTTCCATGTAACTGTTCCATGGTTGTTCCTAACAATCTAGCTTTCATTGTAGCTGTTTCTAAATTGCTTCCAACTCTACCATATTGTAATTGAAGATCTGCACCCATGGAAGATATATCTTCTATAATTTGTTTTTGCATTTGCACTGCATCAATTCCGGTAACTCCCTCAAGAGCTCTAGACATTTCATCTATTGCTCCTGCAGCTTCAGCTCCTGATTTACCTATACCAGCAGCGTACAACTCAAAGCTTTGGGCATTTTCTTCTGATAACCCTAAATTATTTTGTAAATATGTTTGAGTTTTTACTAGTTCGTTTACAAAATTTGCGTTTGCTTTACTGGAAGCTATAAATCCTCCAGTTATACCTTTAAGACTATCAGCATATTTAAATAATTTGTCACTTCCAACTTTTATATCTTTACCTAGTTTACGTAATTCATGAGCAAATTTAATAGCACCTTTGCTACTCATTCCAAAAGATTTATTTAGATCTTTATTTGATTCTTCAAGAAAATTTTGATTTTGTATTGCTTTCAATACTGCTTTATTATAATCTTCTTGATATGCTTGTGCTCTACCTATACCCGCACTATATGCTTCAAAGTCTGATATAGTGGCACCTAGTGTATTTTTTACCTCTTCAAGTGTAGTATCGACTGCTTTTAAGCTAGAAACAAATCCATCGATATCATTACTAAGTTTTGCAAATCCTCCGCTCTCTGTTAGATTTTTTAACGCATTCTGTATGTCCTTAAATGGATTAGCACCTAATCTTTCAAGGTTTCTTTTAGAGTTTGATATATTTTTCGGAATTGACAAATCTTTATTCTTTTAATATAAATATTTACTGTTTATATTTAGTAGGCGGAGTAGCAATTTTATTTTTATTTTGCTTGATTCGTTGCTCTATTTCTGCAGCATCGTCACTCCGCATCTTGTTGATACGAGATATCCATAGCTTTCTAATACGTAGTGGCATCGTGTAGATGTCTTCAAATGTCCAGCGTCCTTCGCCAGCCCATAATAAATCAAATATTTGATTATGAAATTGTACTTGATGTTGTGGTCTAAAACCAAAAAAGTTTAACGTCAAATCGAAACACGGCATCGTGGACGCCTCCTTCTGCGTCCGTTGCAGTAGTATTATAATCTAAACCAGGTGTCGTATCCGTAACATGTTTACGAAATTTTCTACTATCTAATGCTCGTAAATCAAATTTAAGGTATTCTTGAATATCTGCTTGTGATGTATTTCCATTAACGGCTTGTACTGTATGTTTTAAAAATTCAGATATTCTACTTGATTCGGATATATTTTGTGCTTCGCCAGCTGTTAAATATTTATATGTTAATATGTCTCCGGTTGTAGGAACTGTATATGTAAAGTATCCGGCTTCATCACTGTTTTCATCGAATGTTACGGCTTTTAATTTTGAAAGATCTATAACGGCTTCTTTATCTTTTATATTTACTGGATAATCTACTCCATAACCTAAAATTCTAGCAGATATAATAGCCCATTCTTTATCGCCTGGAACTAAATCGTTTGGATTAATATTAGGAGAAATAATCAATGCTTCTAGCAATTTATCAAAAACAACTCCTTCTGTTAAATAAGTTTGATTTGTTAGTATATCTTCATCGAATGCAGTCATATGACGCATTTCAATTTTTCCAGATCGTAATGGAGATGATTCTGAATATGTTTTTCCTTGACTAGGAAGACTAATTATATTTCCTGGAAATTTGCTAGCTGTTTTATTTTGTTCGTATCGTTGTTTTGCTAGTTCGACAATTTGCTTGTTGTCTAATCGATCGGTAACTTTACTCATATTTTGTTCCTTGTTATAACTTTATTTAATATAAATATTGACTCAGTAAAAAAGCCCCGTTATGTAACGAGGCTTAATATTATATAAATTTTTAATTAGAATTGGAAGATTGCATAATCATATCGAAGATTCATTTCAATCATCATAACATCTTCGCTACCCCAATCTAGACTTCCGAAATTTGAATCTACAATGTATGCTCCTATCAAATCCCACTGTTCTACTTTTTCTCCTAATGGCGAAAGTTGATTTAGTGTAATATCTTTTTTATACATAGAAGAATATCCATTTCTACCTGTTACAGATTCATGATGTAAACGTACCCATTCCATAACTGCTTGTGTTGCAGAAGGAATAATTGGATCATAAAGTGTTATACTTATTGCTTGCCATTCTGACTTACCTTTTACATAACGTTTAACATTCATATGATCTAATGCAACTTCACCGTTTTGTATGCTAGGTTTTGCAGAAGCTTTAATTAAGAATGCAGGTATTCCATCAATTTCCATGATAAACTGATGTTGTTTCTTTGGTTCCCAGGAATAGGCCTGTCTCCAATAATTATTATCTAATCCATAATCCTCAAAATTAGTTCCTGGATTTGCGGTATTCACTCTATCTATTAGTGCCATATTAATTCCTTGTTATTTTAATATAAATATATGTACAGTAAAAAAGGCAGAACCGAAATCCTGCCTTTCATATTAAAATTACTTTCTATTCTGGAAACGCTGCTCCGGTAGGTTGAATATTGAAATCTAATATAATAAACTCTGCTGTTCTTGTAGGCTGTAAAAATATTTGTCCATATAAAATATTTCTATCAATTACATCTGGTGTATTATTTGATTCATCCATTACAACTCGGAATGCTGATAATCCTTGTTCTGCTGCAACTTGCTGCAAGTATGGATTAACTATATTCAAGAATCTTGTTCTAGTTGCCGATGTATTTTGTTCGAATACTAAATATCTTGTTGATGAAGCAATAAACTTCTTAACTGTGATAAGTAATCTTCTTACATTTACCCGGTCTAATGCACTCGGACGAGCTTGTAATGTCTTTTGTCCCCAAACAACTATTCCTTCATTAGGGAAGTTTGCTATAGGGTTTACTCGATTTTCATACAATTCGTCTCTGTTAGCTTGACTTAAATTTTTATATGAACCAACTACCGTTGTTAATCCTCCGCGTGTCAAACCAGCTGGTGCATACCATGGAGCAGTGACTGCATCATTAAATGCTAATACTCCTGGAATTGCTACTGATGGTGGCACCCAAATTGGAACATTTTTAGCTGGATTAATAATTCTTACCCATGGCCAATATGTTGCTGTATAATTACTGTCAATACTAGTTACTTGTTGAACTACAGTGTCAATATTATCAGTCAAAGCATTTGAGTCCATTACATAGAATGTATCTTGTCTATCCGATGCTAAGTTTCTTGCTGCGCTTGTTACTAAAGGATGTAAACTATCGATGATACCTGGAGTAATCAACATGTTCATATCGTAGTAGTCTGTATTTCCTAGTAAGGTAAATGCTTTATTATATGCTTTTGTTCCTGCCGTGCTAGTTCCGCTACAATCAAATCCAAACGTGTTTGCTGCTTTGATATTAGTACCAGATAATTTTGGTAGGTTTGGACGAGCTCCATCAAATCCACCTTGCATAGGCACAATGAATTTTCTTGTGTTGATAGATACATTAGTTGTAAATGTTCCGGCTGTCAATGCACTTTGCAAAGATCCGCTATAAGCGCTAGCTAATGATGGGAAAGCTGCATCTGCATCTTGATTAACATCGCCAAGATAGAAATCTGCATTGCTTCCTGTTGTTGATCCGCTTGTCGGTGTTGGCGCTAAATAATTTAGGTTATTCAAGTTATCAAAATTGAATCCTAAATAATTTCTACTATTATATGTTGTCTGTACTTGTGATGTTCTGTATGAAACAGCCGTCATATTTATGGTACCATTAAAATTAGGTACTGGTGATGTTGCTGCTCTAAATCCAAATGGAATCAATGTTTTATCATTTGTTGCTGCACTTACACCATCTGCTACTTCTACTCGAATAAATTTAGATAAATTAGGATAATCTCCTGATATAACTATATCATTTGCATCTGTAATTGTTTGATATCTATCTCCAATAACTCTAGAAATGTATCTTGGCGAATTCGGATCTAAATTTACATTAGTAAATGCTTCAACTATGTCTGGCGAACGATCTGTGTCTTCTGAAGAATAAGGTGTGTTATAAAGATTACTTGTATTAACACGTCTTACTTCAACTGTAAATGTTCCATAGCCATTAGGATCAGAAACTTCTGATGCTGGTCTTATATCTCGAATACCAATTTTTACTTCTGTACTAACTGATGTGCCATGTGATAATGTGTGGAACTTAATCAAGTTTTTAGTAGCACCACTAACTGTTTGTGATGTAATCCAAGGTGTTGCGGCTGTTTGATAGTCTTGTGTAAATTGATAATTTGATGCAGACCCTAAACTAATAGTTACGTCTCCTAAATTATTAAATAAAGAAGATGCATTCTTATTTTCATATTGTACATATACTGGATAATCCAATGATTTAGGAGATCGGCCGAATACCTTTGTTAAATAATCATTTTCGGAAGAAACAATTGAACTTGATATTGAAGTTCCTTCTGCAACTAAAAATGCACTAAATCCTGGTATTGTTGAATCTGTAGTAAATGAACCAGATATTTTAATTTCAAATGATCCAGAATCATCACTACCAATAACAGAATCTTCAAAATATGCAGCATCGACAACATTACCTGCTCCTAATACTGCTTGTGTAGGATGAAGTACGTGTGTTACTACTGTGGTAGAAGCTGATGTAGCAAGTACTGCTAATGCCCCATTTTGTAAGTTATACCCATCTTCATATAAAAGACGCGTTACTGTAATTACATTTCCATTTCTTAAATAATCATTAACCACAAATGGAACATATGAATCATCAGTATATGAACCAAATATTTGTTCAAATTCTCCATATGATGTTACTTGGGTTGGTACTAGTGCTGGACCTTTAACTGTAGGACCAATTATTGCAGCACCTATTTGTGCTACTCCGCCGGCTAAGAATGACTGATCAACTTCATTCGTAAATACACCTGGCGAAACAATTCTTTCTGCCATTATGATACTCCTATATATATATTTTATTTATAAATATAGACATTACGATACAAACCTAATATTTTGTAAATGTTCCTGCATTAACGTCAATTGAACCTTCTCCATATCTTTCTTTTAATTTTACAATTAAATCTTGTTCTTGCATACGAATTTGTTCAAATGTAATTAATTCTTTTTGATGTTGTTCTTCTATTTCATCTAATCTTCTAGACAACGAAAATTTTTCAATTTCTAAATTTCCTAGAGCATTTGCATTTTCTGCATATTGTTTTTGTAATTGTTGTATTTGATCTAAATGCTCTTTATCTAATTTTTTAGTTTCCATGTTAAATAACCTTTCTTAATATTATAAGCATTTTTACTTTAGAATCCAAATTAAAACATTAAAAACATATTGCCAGTTGCTGTTGAAGCTACTGTTATATCTGCATCTACATATGTGCTGGTATTACCAGTTGATACGTTTACAGACACATTACCATGTCCTCCTGATCTTCTGGTATCCATTTCTAGCCGTAATCGGTCACCGCTATTCCATGTTGTAGATAGTGTTAATGTTTCTGTTTTTACCCCCGTTGTTGAATAAGTAGATCCATATGCAGATGCTGCTTGAACTACATTGCTACTATCCACTCGAGCTATTCTAAATCGATATTCAGCAGTTCCACCTATACTACCAACATTTACTGAAATATCAAAGCTACTATCCGAAACTGTAGTATCAACAGTTTGTTGC
>Ga0181568_10001669_pt1 | contig 20257 bp, 13 predicted proteins | sample 101ome_20_FD_133758 | JGI IMG/M metagenome (GOLD analysis project Ga0181568, IMG submission 133758) | Coastal salt marsh microbial communities from the Groves Creek Marsh, Skidaway Island, Georgia - 101404AT metaG (megahit assembly) | ecosystem: Environmental > Aquatic > Marine > Intertidal...
AACAATTATTGGGAAAATACTAGTTCTAACCTTAATAGTATTGACTTCATTAGTGAACTTGTTGAATCTGAGGATTCTAAAGATGATAATAACCGTATATCATTAAATAGAAATAATTTATTTATTGAAAAGCTCAAAGATAAGATTTCTTCTATCTTAAATAGGAAAAGATCAAAGTACGCTGATTTATCTTTAATTAATTCTATTAATAGTTCTATTAAAATCGCTAATAGTCATTATGATTCAGACGTCATTTGTCAAAAGATTTCTAATGGTTGTTACCTTATTCAAAAATGACAACTACTAGTAAAAACTGATTAATAAGTAAATAAAAATATTTCTTCAATTCATACTTAAAATCAAGATTAAGCTTGTAATTAAATCTTGAATTTAGTATTTCCTTTTAATATGTATTTTTTAAATAACTTTATTTATAATACGTTTTTATTTCGATAATTATTTGTGTATATTTCGTATATTTTTTGTTATATCCGAGGCAAGTAATGTTTATTAAGTTAGTAATTGTGTTTTTACTTTTTGCAAAAGCAATTTTTGGGCAGACTCCTTCATCTATTAAAGATCCCAGAAAAATTCTTGAACAAACAGGCATTTCTGAAAGACAAGCTAAAATTATTTTAGATGATATTATTAATGAAAGAAAGTCCGCTCAAACTGAGACCTATCCCAATGCTCAAGATTCGGATGAGTCTCCTGAGTTGCTTTTAAGAAAAATTTATAATGAAGAACAAAGCTTAAATGAATTAAATGATTCTGATGATGAGAAAAATACTGATTTTTTCTTAGATGAGCAGGATTTGGAAGGTGATATAGATTCTAATGTTGAAATCTCTGAAGGACCCGTATTAGATAAAGGGTCCTCAGGGTTTGTAAATTTCGGTTATAATTTATTTCTAAATAACCCTGAAGTTTTTCAGCAATCTGTTAATGAATCTGTTGATCCCAATTATTTGGTTAACCCTGGAGATGAAATAATAGTCATGCTTTGGGGAGATACTGAGTTGAATAGAAATTTTACTATCTCTCGAGATGGCTACATATTTATTCCAAATATTGGTCAGGTATTTGTAAACGGACTAACAGTTGAAAAAATAGAAGATAAGTTAAGAAAATTATTAAAAAAAGTTTATTCCACTCTAGGTAGTTCCACGTTTTTTGATATTAGTTTAGGCGCTCAAGCTTTAAGACCTCTTAGAATAATCGCTTTGGGTGAAATTGCACAGCCTGGTGCATACAATGTAAGTCATTCAACTACACTTTTTTCCTCATTGTTTTATTTTAACGGACCAACATTAAACGGTTCGCTAAGAAATATATCGTTGGTTAGAAATGGTGAAAATATTAAAAATATTGATTACTACAGTTATCTATTAAAAGGCGTTAGGGAAAATGATGTCCAATTACAAAGAGATGACGTCGTTTTTATTCCGAGAAGAGGTAAGAGTGTCACTGTATTAGGTGAAATTAACCGTCCAGGTAAATATGAGCTCAAAGATGGAGAGAAATTAGTTGACCTTTTAGAGTTTTCTGGTGGTTTAATCTCAACCACTTATTTAAATAGGGTGAAGATTGAAAGAATTTTACCTGCAGAATTAAGATCTACTGAAGGTATCGATCGAACTATTGTTGATATTGATCTTTCCGGAGCAGAAAACTTGAATCAAATAGAGCTATTTGATGGTGATATACTTACCTTTTTTGAAATTTCTGAGGCTGTTCAAAATATCGTTTTGGTGGAGGGTGCTATTAGAAGGCCCGGTCAATATGAATTAAAAGAGGGTATGAAAATATCTGAACTCATATCTATATCAGGTGGATTACTTAGCGATACTTATTTAGATCGAGTTGAGATTGAAAGGGTTAATTCAGATTACACTACATCGCTCATTTCTTTGAACGCAGACTCTATTTTTGATGATAAACGAAGCGATGATATTCTTCTTAATTCAAATGATAAAATAAAATTTTTTAATAAAAACGATTTAATACATAGCGATGATGTTTCTATCTCTGGCCATGTAATTAACCCCGGTAGAAAAGAATTTTTTAATGAAATGACTTTATTTGACTTAATTTTTTCCGGGGGTGGTTTTGACAATGAAATTCATCTAAGTAAAACGTATTTTGAGAGGGGTGATTTAATTAGATTGAATGAAGATAGTAAAACCTCTAAAATCATTACTTTTCGAGTTGACTCAGTGCTTGCAGGAAAAGGCAAATCAAGACTCAAGCTTGAAATGGGAGACGAAGTAAAGATTTATTCCTTATCGGATGTTAAAGGTCTTAATCAAAATCTAGTTAATATTGTTGGCTATGTAAAAAGACCTGGAAAGTACCCCTTATATTCTGGTTTGAACTTATATGAATTATTATTTTTATCTGGAGGAATAGATGATGTTTTATGGTCAGAAAAATTGTACAAAGATAGAATTGATGTTATAAGATTAGATACTAAAAGCAACAAAAAAAAGATCATTCAGAGAGACATAGGAAGCATTATAAAAAATAGTAAAAATAACGAGGTGAATATAGATTTAATTGATGGTGACTTAATTAGGGTTTACTCATCGGATTTGATAAATATGAGTAACGCGGTACAAATAGAGGGCATTATAAAAAACCCAGGTATTTATGATTTAAAGTCTGACATGAGTGTTAAAGATTTAATTTTAGAGGCAGGGGGGGTGTTATCTGACATTCATGAATTTCGTGTGGATGTCTCCAGTGTAAGCACAGAAAACGATCTAGAAAAATACTCTATTGTAAAAACTATCAATATGAATAATGATATAAGTATTTTTAAAAATAAGAATAGTGATACTAAAAATTCTAAAAACATAATGTTAAAACCCTACGACATTGTTACGTTGAGGCCAGATCCTAAAACCAAATTTCAGAGAAAGGTTAACATATCTGGTTTTGTTCACTACCCAGGGGACTATGTAATAGAATATTCCAATGAAAAAGTAACCAGCATTATAGAAAGGGCTGGTGGATTATTACCTGATGCATATCCAGCTGCTAGTAGATTTGTTCGAAATGGAAAATCATTGAAATTATCTTTTGAGAAATTAATTAAAAGGCCAAAATCTAGATATAATTTTTCTGTAACTGAAGGTGATTCTATATACATAGGTTCTAAAACTAACATAGTAGTAGTTAACGGTGAGGTAAATGTCAGTGGAATTTATCAATACATGCCTAATAAAACATTGAAAGACTATATTGAAATGAGTGGAGGATTTACCAAATCTGCACATAGGTCTCAGGTCTACGTTACATATCCTAACGGCATTAGTAGAAAGTCATCTTTATTAAAGGATCCTAAAGTTTTTGATGGTTCCGTAATAATAGTTCCATTAAAACCTGAAAAAGATTTTAGCTTCACAGAATACGCAACTAGTTTAACGTCCATATGGGCAGATTTTACACAGGCGTACTTAATGATACTTTTAGCTGCGAGAGGTTCTTGATTGCAATAGTAATTTTGAACAATTATTTAAATAGGATGATGAAAAGTTATTTATGAAATTTGATGACTTACATAAAATTTTTAAAGAAAAGTTTAAAACTGGTAGGTTAGCTGATATATCAAAGGAATTAGGTGTGACCCCCCAAGTAGTCAGCAACTGGAAGTCTAGAAACCATATTCCGTATAAATACGTAAAAAAACTAAGAGAGATTGAAAAGGTGCTAGAAGCGCCTTCTCATTCTTTTGATGCTGATGTCGCACCGATACTTTATGAGGATGCAGGAGATACGAAAACTCTGATTGAGATTATTAATCTTTACCGGGAAGTAATGAAAAGAAAAAAAATATTTTTCACCTCAATATCTATAATTATAGTTTTTTCTTTTTTGTATTTAAAATTTTTTTATGTGTCTACCTATACATCTACAGGCACAATAATTCAAGCTACGGAAGGTGATGAAAAGTCTAAAATAGGTGGTTTAGCATCGCAGTTCGGAATATCAATGTCCTCAGGTAGTTCTGGCATACTTTCAAGAGAGGTATATCCAAGCATAATCAAAAGTTATAATTTTTTGTATGAAATGTTATCAAAAGATCATAAATATAAAAAATTTGAAAATATCAAACTTATCAATATTATGATGGGTGCCGATACAACTAGTCGTAATTGGGAAAATTTTGAAAAATTGATTGCCGTTCAAAAATTAAGCAGTAAAATCATGGTTTTGGTGGACAGAAAAACTTCGTTGATTGATATCAGGGTAACTACTAATGATCCTATTTTATCAAGGGATATTGCCAAAAACATAATAAGTGAACTTGATTTATCTCTTAAAAAATTTGAGGAAAATCAGTTAACAGAAAAATTAGAATATATTTCAATCAGGATTGATGAAGTTTCTAAAGAGCTAGAAAAAGCAGAAGAAAACCTCAAAGGTTTTAGGGAAAAAAATCGAAGAATTTCAAGTTCTCCACTTCTCCTTCTTGAGGAGGATCGTTTGATAAGGGAAGTAGATGTCCAAGTGGAAATTTTCACTATATTAAAAAGTCAACTTGAGTTGACTCAAGTTGAATTAATTAATAGATCAAATACAATTTTAACTATAGATACTCCTAGGATGCCCCTACATCAAACCAATTCAAAACCATCAAGAGTTTTTATTTTTTGTTTTATAATTGGACTATTTATTTCAGTTTTTGTGGCTATCATTCCTGATTGGATCAAAAACAATATGCTCGATTCCTAATGGAATTAAATGAGTTCGATCAATAAAAATTTAAATTTCTATTATTACGAAAAATTAATGATTGTAGTTATTGTTTATTAATACATAAATTTTAATGCTTAAACGGTTTATATGAGCAATAATAAAAACCAATATTTTCTTAATAACTTTTTTATCGGAGGACATAATAGTGAAGCTTAATAGTATTTACGTTGCTGTTTTTTCATTTTTTCTTTCTTTTAACATGATTTGCGCTCAAGATGACTTCAATGATGAGCCTACATCAAGCACGCTCAAAGTATCTGGCGTAGTTACTAACTCTGAAACTGGTGAACCTATTCCTGGTGCCAACGTCGTAATAGTGGGAACTGAAAATGGCACTGCTTCGGACGGTGATGGGGCATATTCAATAGAATCTGTTGAAGCAGGTTCAGAGATTTCTGCTTCTGCGATTGGTTATGAGACAGTTACACTATTTGCTGATACCGAAGAATTAAATTTTGGCCTTGTTCAAAGTGTAATTCAAATGTCCAGTCTCGAAGTTCTCGCTTCTCGTGCAGGAGAAGAGACTGCAGTTGCTTACACTAATGTCTCAAAAGCGGATATTGCGCTGAGATTAGGATCTCAAGATATACCTCTTGCTTTGAATACAATTCCTAGTGTTTATGCCACAAATCAAGGTGGTGGAGCTGGTGATGCGCGTATCAACGTGAGAGGCTTTAATCAAAGAAATGTTGCTGTAATGATCAACGGGGTTCCCGTAAATGACATGGAAAATGGTTGGGTATTTTGGTCAAATTGGGATGGAGTTGCAGATGCTACAACCTCCATTCAATTGCAGAAAGGACTCAGTGCTCAAAATTTAGCCACCCCATCTATTGGCGGGAGTATGAATATTATTACTGATGCTGCAGCGCAAAATAGAGGTGGTTCATTTAAGCAAGAAATCGGAGCTTGGGGATTTTTAAAATCTACACTTTCCTACAGCACAGGACTACTAATGGATGATAAGCTTGCACTTGGAGCTACTTTAGTTAAAAAAACAGGTGATGGATACACTTTTGGCACTTGGACAGATGCATATGCTTATTACTTAGGTGCCTCATACATTTTAAATGATAATCATAAATTTCAATTTTATGCTTTGGGTGCTCCACAAAGACATGGGCAAAATCTTTATAAGGGAAACATTGCAGCATATGATAGGTCATATGCTGAAGGTTTAGATGACTATTATGCAGATGTTAATGAAGTGGCAGAATCTGGTCGTGATTTCAATGGCACTGCTAGTCCTGTGAGTTCAGAAGCAGCTGCATTGTTAGGAGATCAGCAATTTCAAATGTATACTGAATATAAAGGAAAGAGGCACGAAGATGGTTTAATCAATGAAAGAGAAAACTTTTTTCACAAGCCCCAAGTAGCTTTGAATCATTATTGGAATATTGATGATAAATTGAATTTAAATAGCTCATTATATTGGTCAGGTGGCATGGGAGGCGGTACTGGCACATATGGTAGTCTTGAATGGGACTATTCCAGTAAGCAAAGGACAATAGACTATGATGCTACTATATTTGAGAATGATAGTTTGGGTGCATCATCTGGTATTCTAAGAAACTCTAATAACAGGCAGACTACTATTGGTCTATTAACCAAGCTAGATTATGATTTGTCAGATAACTTAAAAACCCAAATTGGTCTAGATTACAGATCTGCTAAAATTTATCATGTTAAAACTATCAGAGATCTTCTTGGTGGTGAATACTACAACACATCAGATAGTGAATTTGATGTAGATAACGGACAGGGAGGACTAGGAGATCCTATTGATTACAATTTTACAAACTACGTAAACTGGTTAGGCTTATTTGCTCAGGCTGAATACACTATTGATAAAATAACAGCTTTTGCAATGGGTGGCCTTACTACAGTCAAGTACTCTCATTGGAATCATTTTAAGGATGCCTCGAACTACAATAGCTCTTACGTATCCTCTAAAGATGCATCAGATGCCGATTGGGTAGAAGGTTTAGGTAGTAGTAATGGTGGTCATGCAAATGATTTGTGGATTGAGGCTGATCCAATTACAACAAGTCAGTTTAAAGGTGGGGTGCTGTATAATCTTGGTAATGCTCTTTCATTTTTTAATTTCATTCCTGTCATCGGTAAGGCTTCAGATGATAGTGATTTATGGTTTAATTTTGGACTGATTGATAAAGCTCCTATTTTTGACCAAGTGATTCAAGATTGGGATGCTAAAATGTCAACAGATCCGCAAAATGAGAAATTTGTAGCGTTTGAATTTGGTATTAATTCTCGTTCTAACGACGGTACTATGGCCGCTAAATTTAACTTATATAGTACTAGTTGGAACGATAGAATAGCTACACGAACTGTAGAAAACATTGATGGAGATGAAGACATAATCTATTTATCTGGTATAAATCAAAATCATACAGGTATAGAAATTGAATTTTCTGCTCAAATTAATGAAATGTTTAGATTGGATCTTGGAGCGGGTCTAGGTAATTGGGTTTACACTGATGATGCTACTGGCACCTATAGGGATAGTGATGGTACAGATGCTTCTTACTCATATGCTCTTAAAGATCTTAAGGTCGGTGATATGCCACAGGGTAATCTATCAATTGCTGTCACAGCATCGCCTGTAGAAGATTCTAAAATTCAACTTCTGTACAGATACTATGCATTGCACTACTCTGATTGGAGTCCTACCTCAAGAGAATTTTCAGAATCCTCAAATCCTGACAGAGCTCAAAGTTGGAGATCACCAAAATATGGTATCCTAGACTTAAATGCTTCGTACAAGATTCCATTTGAATACAATGGTATAAAACCTGAATTATTTTTAAATGTCAGAAATCTTCTCGACGCAGTTTATATACAAGATGCTACAGATAATAGTAGATTCAACGCAGAACCTTTTAGAGTAAATAGTCATACTGCAAATGCTGCTGAGGTTTATCTAGGATTACCAACTTCATTTAATTTGGGGTTAAAGCTTAATTTCTAATTCAACGATAAAGCACTAGACCGCTATTTCTATATTAAAAATGCCTTATTATTTCTAATAATAGGGCATTTTTTTTCATACCATTATCATTCATTCCTTTAACTAGAACTACATATTTAATGAGCATTTAATGTTTCCGTTCATACCAAGAGACTTATTAATTCTGTTGAAAAAACTTTGGTCTAACTTTAGTACTCAAAGAAGAAAACAACTTTTATTTTTAATTATTTTTACCGTTTTTGGTGCTTTTATTGATTTATTGACTATAGGCATGATATTTCCTTTCCTTGCTATATTAACCACTCCTGAAATAGTATTTGACTATCCGATTATTAAAGATATTTTAATATTTTTTAATATTAACGACTCTTCATCTTTAATATTTATTATTACCTTTCTTTTTATATTTTTCGTTTTTGTTTCTACCATCATGCGAGTTGCTATTCTATACGCAAATACTAGACTAGCGTATGCAAGTGGTGCTGACTTAAGCATAAAGGTCTATGAAAATGTTCTTTATCAGCCTTATAATTTTCACATTTCTAGAAATAGTAGTGAATCAATTAGTATTATTCTTGTTAAAATTAATAATATCATTAATTCGGTAATGTTACCTATCATAACTGCTATAGGTTCTTTCTTTGTTGTAATTTCTTTTTGTATCACCATTACCTTAGTTAACCCATTAGTATCTATATCAATTTTCTCATGCTTTTTAATTTTATATATAATTGTTAGTATCATTTCTACTAAAAAATTAAAATATTTAGGTAAAGTTTTATCCGAACAACAAAATAAAATTACAAAGTCACTTCATGAGGGGTTTGGAGCTATAAAAGATATTTTACTTAACAATTTGCAGCCCATATACGTAAATAAACATAGATTAACAGATTATAAACTAAGAAAAGCTCAAGGTAATAATGTAATTATAGCTTCAACACCTAGATATATCATTGAATCTTTTGGCATGATTTCTATCGCAGCAGTTGCCTATTTTCTTATTAGCCTTGATTTTGATAGCTTATTCATTTTACAGACCTTAGGGTTGTTGGCTGTAAGTGCGCAAAGATTACTCCCATTATTACAGCAAATGTACCATACTAGAACTAATATTAAAGCTCATAAGAATAATCTTAAAGATGTAATCAGTTTGCTAGATCATAGAATTCCTAAATGTTACAATATAAAAAGTTTATCAGGCCTTAAGTTTGAAAAATTTATAGAATTTGATAATGTCTGCTTCAATTATGATGAACACACAGAAATATTAAAAAGTTTATCATTTAAAATTAATAAGGGTTCGAGAGTTGGGCTCGTTGGTCCAACTGGATCTGGCAAAAGTACTATTTTAGATCTTTTGATGGGTTTGTTGCAACCTACTGATGGTCATTTATTTATTGATGAAACTAAAATAAATAATACTAATTCATTAGAATGGCAGAGAAAAATTGCACACGTTCCTCAAAATATCTATCTTTCAGATTCTTCAATTTCTGAAAATATAGCTCTTGGCGTTGAAGAAAAAGATATAAATTATGATAGAATCAAATTAGTTTCTCGAGCCGCAAGTTTGTATGACTTCATTGTATCCTTACCTAATGGATTTAATACAATTGTTGGTGAAAGAGGTACAAAATTATCAGGAGGGCAGCGTCAAAGAATTGCTATAGCAAGAGCATTATATAGGGATGCTGAATTCTTAGTTTTTGATGAAGGCACTAGCTCTTTAGATTTAGAAACTGAGAAAAAAGTAATGGAATCAATTGAAAACTTTAATCCTTTATTAACAATTGTTATGGTTGCACATAGGTTAACAACTTTAAAGAATTGTGAGAAGATTATTGAAATTGAAAATGGGAAAATTAAAGCTTTCTTGGATTATAAAACATTAAATAAAAACTAATGAATTAGGTTTATGCTTGATTCAAACCGTAAATCTAAAATTATTTTCGCCTTACCAAATCTAAGGGGAGGTGGAGCTGAGAGGGTTGTTTCAATTATATTAAGAAACTTAGACTCATCTAAATTTGACATCCATTTAATAATTGGCCAATTTACTGGTCCTAATACTAAAAATATACCTAAACACGTTCATGTTCATGTTATTGGTAGTATTCGCTCTTATCAAGTCTTTTTTCCTTTAATAAAAATTATTAAAAAAATTGACCCAGATTTTGTATTTGCTACATTAGGGTTTGTAAATGTAGTTACTTTAGGAAAATTTTTTTTATCAAATAATACAAAAGTAATTATTAGGTATGGAAATACATTAAGCAGTTATTTAAAGGAGGTTAAGTCTGAAAGTATATTTCGTTATTATTTGTATTTTTACTTAACAATTTTTTCAAATTATTTTTCTGATCTTATAGTAGCGCAATGTAATTATATGAAAAATGATTTGATTAATACGTTTGGTTTAAATTCTAAAATAGCAAAAAAAATTATAGTTATTTATAATCCAATTGAAAGTGACCAAATTCATAAGCTATCATTAGATAATTCTTTGGCAACAATAGATTATCATCCTAATTCGGGCCCGTTTTTAATTTCAGTTGGAAACCTAAAGAAGCAAAAAGGGTTTGATTTGTTGATTGAGGCAATGGTTCATGTTAAATATGTATTTCCAAATATCATTTTAAATTTATATGGAGAAGGTCAAGAAAAAATGAAAATACAAAATTTGATTCAAAAATATAATCTTGGAAGTAATATTTTTATTAGAGGTTTTTCTAAAAACCCATATTATGATTTATCAAAATCTGATTTGTATATTAACTCTTCTAGATATGAGGGTTTTTCAAATTCTATAATCGAGTCATTGTGTTTAGGAATACCCGTTGTTGCTACTGATTGTCCAAGCGGAGTAAGAGAAGTGGTTTTTGATGGAGAAAATGGATTTTTAAGTAATTTTGATAATTTGAATAGAGTACAAAATTTAGCAGAAGCAATAATCAAAGCATTAAAAGAAAAAAAATTACTAAAAGCAAAAATTCAAATGGATGAACATAATTTAAAATTTGGAAAAAAAATATTTTTAAAAAAAATTGAATCATTATTCAAATAGTATCCTTAGTAATTTAAGGATTAGCTTTAGATTTCATTTACAAAAGATGGTGTGGTAATTCATAAACTGTCTTTTGATCAGTCTATGTAATGCGTAAAAAATATTTATTTTAAATTTTATGGAAAGAAAATTAATATAGTAATTATAGGATATATTTTTTTATTGAGCTTCAAAATTAATTTTATAATAAATAAATTATAATACTCTTTACCTTATATACACTTCAATTAAAAACCATTTTACAGAACTATTCTAGATTTAAAATTTTAAATGAAAACCAAAAAAGTTTTAGTTTTTACAAGATATGATTTTATTGGTCCAAGTTCTAGGCTAAGGTTCATTCAATACTTTAAATTTTTTGAGGACTCAGGGCTCCAAATGACACATTCGCCACTATTTAGCGATGAATATTTAAAAAGGAGTTTTAAAAATAAACCTATTTTTTTTCAAGTGCTTCAAGGTTATGTTAAAAGGTTTTTTAAGCTATTAAGTTTATCAAAGTATGATGTCATTTGGATAGAAAAAGAGCTATTTCCATATTTACCATATTTTGTTGAAAAATTTTTTTTGAAGAAATCCATATCTTATATTGTTGATTATGATGATGCTATTTTTGACAATTATGACTCATCAAAAAACATAATTTTTAAAACAATTTTTAATAAAAAAATTGCCAATATTATGCGCAATGCTTTAGTAGTTATTGTAGGTAATGAACACTTAAAAAATTATGCTTTGAAAGTATCTGATGCAAAAGAAGTTATTGAATTACCTACTGTAGTGAATCTGGATTTATATCCAAAGACAAAGCAATTTGGCAGTGATAAAACTATTAAAGTTGGTTGGATTGGAACTCCTAGCACTTTAGTATTTTTAAAACCATTATTTCAACTATTTCAAAAATTATCAAAAGAACTAGATGTTGAATTTATTGCCATAGGCGTCGATGACAATCATACTGGTAATTCAATAATTAAAACAAAAGAGTGGTCTTATGAAAATGAATTTTCTTTATTGCACGATATAGACATTGGGATAATGCCTCTTCCAAATAATAATTGGACAAAAGGGAAATGCGGATACAAGCTGATACAATATATGGCATGTTATAAACCAGTCATAGCATCGCCAATTGGAATAAATAAAACACTTATTAATCAAGACGGGAATGGATACTTGGCGAAAGATATCAAAGACTGGGATAAATACTTGAGATTACTTATTAAGTCCAAAGATCTTAGACACTCCATGGGAATAAATGGCAGAAAATTGGTGGAAAAAAAATTCTCAACTGAAAAAGTTTTCCCAAAATTAAAAGAAATATTTTTAACTGTTAATTAATTATACTTTAATTTAATCTAAATAGAAAAATTATAATGTGTGGTCTTACTGGATTTTTATTCTCCGATATAAGTGAAAATCAATATTCTGATTTATTATCTCAAATGTCAAACAAAATAGCCCATAGAGGGCCTAATGATAGCGGTGTTTGGTTTTCTTTTGATGACAAAATTGGATTAGCGCATCGAAGACTGTCTATTCTAGAAATTTCAAAAGCTGGTGCACAGCCGATGCAATCTCCATCAAATAGGTTTACCATTGTTTATAATGGCGAGATCTATAACCACTTGCTATTAAGAAAAGAGATATATAAATATTTAAATTTTAATAATTGGGCTGGGACATCTGACACAGAAACTTTACTTAAAGGCTTTGAAGCTTGGGGAATAAAGCAAACACTTGAAAAATGTGTGGGAATGTTTGCAATTGCTGTTTGGGATAAAAAAAATAAATCTCTTAGTCTTGCTAGAGACAGAATCGGCGAAAAACCTCTTTATTATGGATGGCAAGGTAAATCATTTATTTTTGGATCTGAATTAAAGGCTTTTTACCCATTCCCTGATTTTAAAAGAGAAATTAATAGGGATGCTATATTTAGTTTGTTGCGATATTATAATGTTGCTGGGCTAAATACTATTTTTAAAAATATTTTTAAACTAAAACCTGGAACAATTTTAACTATTACAAAAGATAGAAAGTGTAAGGAGGAAATATTTTGGTCAGTCAACGATTCAATATCTGAATCTAAAATAGGTTTAAATAATATTTCAGACGAATTAATCTTGGATGAGTTTCATTCATTATTTAAAGAATCTGTTAAAAATCAGATGTTGTCCGATGTCCCCTTAGGTGCGTTTTTATCTGGTGGTATAGATTCTTCTTTAATTGTTGCATTAATGCAGGAGCAATCAAATAATCCTGTAAAAACCTTTACAATTGGCTTTGATGAGAAAGGTTATAATGAAGCTGATTTTGCAAAAAAAGTTGCTAATCATTTAGGAACAGATCACACTGAAATGTATGTTTCACCCAAAGATGCTATAGATGTAATTCCTGATTTACCGACAATATATGATGAACCATTTAGTGATACATCTCAAATACCGACATATTTAGTTAGTAAATTAGCTTCAGGTAATGTCAAGGTCGCTTTGTCTGGAGATGGTGGGGATGAACTTTTCTGTGGATACAATAGATATTTGATGGCTGATAAGGTTTTCAAGAAAATGAAAATTGCTCCAAAGTTTGTAAGAAAATTACTTTACACTTCACTAAAAAATATAAGGCCAATTCAATGGGAAAATTTTGCTGATAGAATTGAGTTTATTTTACCTAAGTTTGCTAAATTGAATAATCTAGGAGATAAATTTTATAAAGGCATAAATCTTATATCTAGCGAATCTATGGTTGATTTATATTTGAATCTAGTAACGCATTGGAACAACCCGGATGAAGCTTTATTAGGTGGAGAGGATTGCTTGTTAACTAATTATGAATGGAACAAAGGTTATTGTAATTTTTATGACGTCAAGGGCATGATGCTTATGGATTTAGTTACCTTTTTGCCAGATGATTTACTAGTTAAAATTGATAGAGCCGCAATGGCTGTATCTTTAGAAACACGTGCTCCATTTTTAGATCATAACATTGTAGAATATGCTATTAATCTTGATCAGAAGTATAAAATAAGAAATGGCAACACTAAATGGTTATTAAAAGAAATATTAAATCAATATGTTCCAAAGGAATTCTTTGATAGACCAAAAATGGGTTTTGCTGTGCCAATAGGACGGTGGTTAAGAGGCCCATTAAAAGATTGGGCAGAAAGCCTATTGAACAATAATAGGTTAAAAGATGAAGGTTTTTTTAATCATAGAGAGATAAATAAAAAATGGGACCAGCATATTTCAATGACTCATAATTGGGATTATCATTTATGGGACGTATTGATGTTTCAAGCATGGTATGAAAAATTAAATAAAAAATATTAAATCTACTTCGCTAGTGAACTTAAAAATCAATCAAATAGTTCTGTATGGTTTGTTATTAAGGGTCATAAATGCTTTTTATGTAGGCTTTATAGATGATTCTGTAACTAGTGGTGACTCTTCGTCTTTTCACTTTACAGCTGTAAATGAATGGTATGATTTATATAGACAGCGTTATCCAACTTTTTTTCAAAGAGATAGTATTTTAATAGATGGATCTAGACTTTATATTACGTTTCTCAAAATAATTTATAATTTAACTATTCCACATATTTTCATAGGTTGTCTTTTTTCGTGTTTTGCGTGGTTTTTATCCGCTAAAATTTTGATAAATATTTCTGCTGTACTAAAAATGAATGAAAGAAGCCAAAAATTAGCATTAATATTTTACTCATTTTTACCGACATCAATAATTTATTGTTCTATCCCTCTCAGAGAAGCATTTCAATTACTTCTAGTAAATTTTTGTTCTTTAATTTTCTTAAAAATTGGTCATTTTAATAAGACTAATATAAAAAATATACTTTTTATTTTTATTCTATCTTATTTGCTTGCATCGCTTCATTATTCATTTTTGTTTAGCAGCATTATCATGTTTAGTATAGTACTATACTTTAATTTTTATGATAGGCTTAGAAGCAAAGTCTTAAATATCTTTCTTTTTGTTTTTTCTGTTTATGCAGGGGTGAGTCTTTTTAATAACATATTTAGTATGATGTATGAGGCTGAATTATATGAAGCATTACAAAGGTTTAATGATGGATCATCCTCAGCAAATAGTAGGGGCACATATCGTCTTATTTCCGAACTAAATAGCTCTTCTGATTTATTAGTATTTATAACATACTCGTTCTTTCAATATATGTTAGAGCCATTGCCTACTAGAATTGGTAATTTTAAAGATTTATTATCTTTTTTTGAAAATTTTTCAAGGTTATTGTTACTTGTCATTGGCATATATAATTTGAAGAAATACAAATTTTTTAGGCCTCAGTTCATCATTATTTTTTATTTTTTGATTATTGAGTTAATTTGGTCAGTTGGAACCACAAATTGGGGTACTGCTTCAAGACACCATATTCCATCCTTAGGGATATTATCTATATTAGGATTCATGTTACCGAATGATTTTTATAAAAAAATTGTTAAATGAAAAACTATAATCAAATCTATTATATTTAATAAATACATTTAGTTTAACATATGAGCAAAAGACCGAAAATTGTATTTTTCATTACTGAGGATTGGTATTTTGTGTCTCATAGGTTGCCCATTGCAATTGAATCCATAAATAAGGGATTTGATGTATATCTTGTAACAAAAAAAACAAGTAGTAAATCAAAGCTTATTGAAAACCATGGAATTAAAATTTTAAACATGAACATTGAAAGGGGTAAAATAAATCCTTTCTCTGATGCAATAGTTCTAATTAAACTAATATTCATTTTAAAAAAAATAAAACCTGATATTTTACACACTGTCGCTATGAAGCCTATATTATATGGCAATATTGCTTCATTGATATTAAGAATACCACATACTATAAGTAGTTTTGCTGGTCTTGGATACTTATTTATATCTAATTCAATAAAAGCAAAGTTTATTAATTATGCGTTGAAAAAGTTTTTCAAAATACTTCTAAATAGAAATAGTAGTTCTATCATTTTTCAAAATAAAGATGATTATAATTTTATGGTTGATAGTAATATAATTAAAAAAAATCGAGCCATTATCATTCGTGGTTCTTGCGTTGATGAACGACTTTTTCATTTTACTAAGGAAAATAATGAAACTAATAAAATTATTTTAGCATCTAGGTTATTATGGGATAAAGGTTTAAAGGAATTTGCAAAAGCTAGTGAAATACTTAAAAAAGATAAAATAACAAATTTAAGATTTATTTTAGTGGGTGAAATTGATAGCCAAAACCCAGCTGCTGTTGAAAAGGAAGAATTGCTGAACTGGGAAAAAAATAATTTAATTGAATGGTGGGGGTTTAGAAGTGATATTAATAAGATATACAAGGATAGTAATATTGTATGCTTGCCATCATATAGAGAAGGACTTCCAAAATCACTTATTGAAGCAGCTGCAAGTGGTAGAGCGATAATTACTACAGATGTTCCAGGTTGCAGGGAAGTTGTTGTAGACGGTTATAATGGTCTATTAGTACCTAAAAAAAATGCTTATTTACTAGCTAAAGCAATAAAAAAGTTAATTAAAAATGATTTATTAAGAAATACTATGGGCGAGAATAGTGCAAAACTCTTTAAAAAAAATTTTACTGTCGACATAAATGTATCCAAGCATATTGATTTATACTTTAGTTTATTATAGCAATTATTTAGTTTATAAAATGATATATAATAGGTTGTTAAGAGCAAGTGACTTAGGAATAATTAGTCTGGTAATTAGCCAGAATTATATCTATTTAGTTGATCTAATATCATTTTATAAAAAGTTAAAATATTTTAATAATTATTATACAATTTTAAATATATTAGACATTAATAACTTTTTCTCTCTAATTACAAATAATGAGAGATAAGTTCCTTGCAGTATTGCTATTCACTTGTTGTAAAATACGTTTTTTTGGAAAAATATTTGCCATTAGACAGTTCAATTACATCATTCATTTTCAATAAGGATTTCAATTGAAATTAAAATTTTATCATATATTAATTTCATTCGCTTATTTAAATGCTTACAATGATCCTTTATTATTTAATGATAATTTTTATAGACACTCCATAGGAATGTTTTCAGATAGTTCATCATTTGAAAAATATGATAATTATAATGATTTTAGACTTAGTGGAATCTTGCACAAAACACAAAACTTGAATTATAGTATCATAAGTCTAGGTTTTGAAAAAAAGTTTGAAAAAATAAGTATTTCCTTTATGCCCATAATTGTTAGTGAGAATATAAAGGAAGACTTTTTTGACTCCAAATATTCTCGGAATGGTATTTACTCAAGGTTAGAAAAGTCTTTTATAATGGCGGAATTTGGCTTAAGTAGATTAAAAATAGGCCGTGGCCATCATAAGAAATTATTATATCCGCATCATTCAATTATTGATTCAGAGTTATCTCCATCAAGAGATGAAATTAGTTTTAAAACAAAGTTTAGAAAAGTTGATTTTGAATTTTCTCTTGGGAAGTTAGATAACGAAAAGGACAGCCTTAGCCAACTAATTTCAAGAAATTTTGCTAATCATGAATTAACATGGGAAGTGTCTAATAATTTTATATTACAAGCAGGAGAAATGATTATTTACACTGGATTAAATAGAAATTTTGATTTTACATATGCTAATCCTTTTAGTCCATATTTTTTAAATGGCATAGAGAGTGAAAGAAAAGATTTAAAAAACGACAATGATAATTCTATCATTTACTTTTCTGTTAAAAAAGCATTTAAAAACATAAATACCTACATTGAGCTAATAATAGATGATTTTCAAATTGATAATACTGGTCGTGATAATGCTTTAGGTTTCAAATTTGGTTTACATAACCTACAAAATAATCCTTTTTCATGGCTTCTTGAATATGTAGAAATAAATAAGTGGACTTATCTGCATCATGGAAATAAAACATCTTGGGAAAATAGAGGAATTCCAATTGGTTTCTCTTATGGACCCGATTGTAAATACTTTAGTGCTAAGGTAGCTTATAAAGCAAAAAATTTAATTTTTAATTGTCAATTTAATTTCTTAAAAAAAGGTAGTATTAATTTCAGCTCTCCTTGGCTTAATGGCAGAAGCCTTGCAAATAAAGAATATTTTGACTATTTCTTTAGCTCAGTTAGTTTAATTAAGAAGTTTAAAAGATTTAATTATGAAATAGGTTGGAATAATATTCCTTTTAGCAAAGCCGTATCTCATAGTCCTGATAAAGTTAAACTTGATGGTAGATTTTTTTTAAAAGCTTTTATCCATTTAGACCTCTTCAAAAAACTTTAGCGTCTTTTTATCAGTTTATATTTTCTGAACGAATGCCTTAATAATGTAATGTAACGGAAAATTAATTATTTTTGAAATTTTTATGACTTTTTAAAACTCTTTTCTATAATAATTCTTTTTAAAATTCTAAAGCTATCTGAGAATTTTAATTTTTTTCCTTCTAAAGCTGTTCTTCGTTTATAATTAACAATTGTTTCCTTAATCCTGATATTTTTATTAACTAATTTTGCCATGATCTCCACCTCGATATCAAAACTATTACTTTTAAGATTTAGATCATCAAAAAGGTCTTTTTTTAAAACTTTAACACAGCAAAGGACATCATTGAAATTGGTTTTGTGGATAAAATTAAAAAAGCTATTAATGAAATAGTTTCCATACCTATTTAGTTCAAAATTTATTTTTTCATTTTCCTTCCATCTAATCCCAGTTATAGGTGAATACTTATTTTTTTCATATTTTTGAATTAATCCTGGTATCATAGATGTTTTAATTTCAAGGTCTCCATCAAAAAGTATTATATTATTATTTTTTGCAATTTTCACTCCATTTCTTATGGCAGCTCCTTTACCAATATTTTTATGATTTGTTATTATGGTATAATTATCTAGATTTTTTAATATTTTTGGAGTTTCATCATCACTTCCATCATCAACTAATATTATTTCTATTTGTTCATTTAGTGCTTTTAAATCTTCTAATAGATTATTTAATATTTTTCCTTCATTGAAAATTGGAATTATTAGGGAATAATTCATCACAATTTGCTAAATAATCAAAATAATATTCGGACAAATTACCCTTGCCCTAATCTTAAAATATTATTGCTTTTAATATTAGGAAAAACGTTTCTAGTATCAATTACTAAATTACTATTTTTAGATATAATATTAAAATCTATGCTTGAGTGATCTGTCACTATCACATTAGCATCAAAGCTCTTTATTGTAGAAGCATCTAGAGTTTTCAAACTTTTTAAATTTATATGGTTATAAGATAAGTTAGATACATATGGATCGTAGTATTTGACATTTGAACCATTTTTTTGTAAAAGTTCAATTATGTCAAGCGCGGGAGATTCTCGACAGTCTTCTATATCTTTTTTGTAAGCCACTCCTATTATAAGTATTTTACTTCCATTTAAAGACTTTTTATTTTTATTTAATCCTGAAATTATTAAATCAATCACATGAACAGGCATTTGAGTATTTATTTCACCAGCTAATTTTATGAAACGTGCATCATAGTCTAAAGTTTTGAGCTTCCAAGATAAATAGTAGGGGTCAATAGGAATGCAATGTCCCCCAAGTCCAGGTCCTGGAGAAAATCTCATAAACCCAAAAGGTTTCGTTGCAGCTGCATCAATTACTTCCCATGCATTAATTCCTAATTTTTCACACATGATTGCAACTTCATTAGCTAAGCCAATATTTATTGCTCTAAATGTGTTCTCAAGTAATTTTACCATTTCAGCAGTTTCTGGAGAACTAACAATAATTACCTCATTTATTATTGTTGAGTAGAGCTTTTTTCCTATTTCAGAGCATATTGGGGTCAATCCTCCAATTATTTTTGGAGTATTGCTTGTGTTATATTCTTTGTTACCAGGATCTATTCTTTCAGGGCTAAAACATAAGCAGATATTCTCCCCTATAATTAGATTATCATTTTTAATGTAAGGAAGTATTAATTCTCTAGTGCTTCCAGGGTATGTGGTACTTTCTAAAATAATTATCATATTAGGATGAATATATTTTTTTATTTCATCCATTGCTGAGACTATGAAAGAAATATCCGGGTTTTTTTCCTTATTTAACGGGGTAGGAACACATATGGATAAAGCATCAAGATTTTCAACTTCACTAAAATCAGTTGTACCTTTTAATAACCCTTTTTTAACAGCACTTTTTAAGTCCTCATCATCTATATCATTTATATAGTTTTCCCCCTTGTTAAGAGAATTTATTTTATTTTGATCTATATCAATTCCCATTACTTGGTAATTAGCATTAGCAAATTCCATTGCTAGTGGCAATCCTACATATCCGAGACCAATAACACCAATTTTAGCGCTTCTAGTATCAATTTTTTTTATCAAGTCCATTAGTGTCTTTCTTTTATTATGTTAAAATAGGTTGGAAAA
>Ga0181568_10001672_pt1 | contig 20249 bp, 14 predicted proteins | sample 101ome_20_FD_133758 | JGI IMG/M metagenome (GOLD analysis project Ga0181568, IMG submission 133758) | Coastal salt marsh microbial communities from the Groves Creek Marsh, Skidaway Island, Georgia - 101404AT metaG (megahit assembly) | ecosystem: Environmental > Aquatic > Marine > Intertidal...
CCCACAAGGAGTTCTTCACCCCCAACTTCTACTGGACCATCATTGACGCACCAGGTCACCGTGACTTCGTGAAGAACATGATCACCGGTGCTTCGCAAGCTGACACCGCTGTGTTGCTCTGCGCTGCCAACGACGGTGTCAACGCCCAAACCAAGGAACACGCCTTCCTTGCAAAGGTGTTGGGTGTCAAGGCCCTCATTGTCCACGTTAACAAGATGGACATCGGCGGTGTCGATTGGAGTCAAGACAAGTACAACGAGGCCGTGAGCCAAGTTTCGGGTCTGCTCAAGATGGCTGGTTTCAAGCCTGACGACATTCCAATGATTCCTGCTTCGTCCCTCAACGGCGACAACGTCTTTGAGAAGTCCGACAAGTGCCCCTGGTACAACGGACCTACCCTCTTCGAAGCCATTGACGCTACGCCAATGCCAGACAAGCCTGTTGACAAGCCTCTCCGCTTGCCAATTCAAGACGTCTACAAGATTGGCGGTATCGGTACCGTGCCCGTCGGCAAAATCGAAACCGGAACGCTCAACACTGGAAAGACCGTTGTCTTCAACCCGTCTCAAAAGTCGGCTGAAGTCAAGTCAATTGAGATGCACCACACCATGGTCGACAAGGCCGAGCCAGGCGACAACGTTGGGTTCAACGTTCGTGGTCTTGCTACCACCGACATTCGCCGTGGTGACGTCGCAGGTTACTCCGACAGCGAGCCAACCTTCGTACGACACGACGAAACCTTCGTTGGTCAAATCCAGTTGATGGACATCCCCAAGGTCGTTTCCGTTGGTTACACCCCAGTGTTCCACGCCCACACCGCTCAAGTCGCTGTGAAGTTCATGGAGCTCTTGGAGAAGACCACCAAGGGACAAAAGGAAGCCAATCCTTCCTTCCTCAAGACCGGTGACGCATGTCTCATCCGCTTCCAGCCCACCAAGCCAATGGCTATCGAGCAAATGGACACCTTCCCTGAGTTGTCTCGCTTCGCTATCCGTGACATGGGTAAGACCGTGGCCGCTGGTGTGTGTATCAAGATCGAGAAGAAGTGAGCTCGCTCACTTGACGATTGAAATTGGAGAGGATGTTGAATGGCAGCCGTGACCGTCATCAAGTTGACCGGTGAAAACCACAAAGACATTGATGATGTTGCGGGTCAAATCAAGACCATCTGTGATACCGGTGGCATCACCCTGCGTGGGCCAATCCCGTTGCCAACACGCCGATTGGTGGTACCTGTTCGCAAAGCACCTGACGGTGAAGGGAGCGAGACCTACGACCACTGGGAACTGCGCATCCACAAGCGTTTGCTTGAGATGGACATCACCACTGGAAAAGACGAGACCGCCCTTCGTGCCGTTACCAAGATCCCCATCCCCGACACCGTCAGCATTGAAATCTCGATGCGAACGATGAACTGAAAACAACCTTTGTCGCCAACATGACAGGGTCGTCTTGCATGCACAGCGACAGCCTTGTCGCTCAGAGTTCTGCCCGTTCAGCCACACCCGCATCGATGAGCCAAGAGGCCGTTGCATCGTTGAGAAAGTGAACGTCTCCCGCTTCGAGAACCAAGGCTTCTCCGTTGTCATCGACAATGGGCTCTGCGAGTGTTTCGAGAATGCGAACCCGGATGTTGACCTCGGAAGCGGCAAGATCTTCATTCTTGACGGCCGGTTCAGGAGGCTCCTCGGGTGGAGTTTCAATAACGGAAAGTGTCGTTGTTGAGGGAGCAAGTTCCATCGCTGCCCCGTGTTTTTTGCCATCGGTGCTGGGTGCAACGGTTGGCGCATGTTCTTCTTTGGACGGCTCGAGGTCTGCGAGCATGTAGGCTTCTTCGTCGACCCAATCGGTACGTTCGATCCAGCGTTCTTCATCTTCTTCGGGCGCCTCCAAGGGGGGTAGAGCATCCTCAAAGGCGAGGTCGGGAGGGGGTTGGGCAGCGATGCTACCCTCTCCGATGAAGGCATCCAATTGCATGGTCCCGGGAGCGTGAGCCACAGGCCTGTCACCGATTTCGCTCATGATTCCCTGCTGCATCCCCTGCCAGTCAATTTCTTTCTTGAAGCGATCAACATTGAGTTGTAGTGCGTGATAAAACGCCTTTTCCGCAGGGTCATGACGTTGCCAATCAAGCGACGGCAGTTCGTGGGCCATGTTTGGATTGACGCCACTTCGGAGGGCCTGGGAGGCTGCATGCTGCATCATGGCGACCATGCGCTTGCGGGCGAGTTCAGAAGCAATTCGTCGAATGTTTGTTTGACGCTTCTGTAAATTCTGGAGTCGCATGTCTGTGGACCCCTTTCGCACCATGGTTTGAATTTCGACGTCCAGACTCGACAACAGAGCACCGACCATTTGCCAAAAATCTTGTCGAGGCAAAGGAATAGGGACATGGCGAGGCAATTGTTGGCGATGGACGCTGAACAATTGCTCTTCGATCTCTTGCGCTTGAGCGCTGTTGAGATCGCGTCCATTGGTCATGCACGTAACGAAAGGCTGAGGGATATTGAACCCTCTCACGCTTTTTGATTGCGTATGTCCTCACCGAAGCAAGAGATACACCCTTTCATATCGGTGACACACCACCTCGCAGAGCGAGGTGCCCATCAGTGAAGCCGACCACAACGCAACGCCGCGTCGCTGCAAAGCGGGGAAGCGCTGCGTTAGGCATGTGCCTCCTCTTCTTGTTGGCGCCTGTTCTTTCCATGGTTGAGCCTGTTTCGTTTTCCCCACCTCAGGTGAAGCAATCGGTCTTCTACACGCCCGGAGCCAACGCAACAAGCGTGAATCTCACCAGCACTGGAGTGTTGAGTATTCCCGCCAACGAGACGTTTCTCGACGGGACCATTGAGATTACACCGACTTGGACTGATGCAGGGATGACCGGCAACCGATTCGGTATTGACCTCAATGCGGGCTGGAGCGGAACCCACAACGGAACGCAAGGCATCGGACATGGCGGGCAGTTGAGTCTCGCCACCTCCTCAACTTTGGCCACGCTGACCGATTTCGAGACCCTGGTGGAAACGCTGCCGGACTGGGAGGGTCAAGGACCGAACCACGGTGCTTGGAATGTTCAATTGATGACGAATACATCGGTTACTTCGGGCCAACCGGCCAACGCAACGGACGGCCAGCGCGTTCTTGCCACGCAAGGTTTGGGCGGTTTGGATGCCAACATGCACGGATGTTTGGCCTCGCCCAGCATGCCCGTTCCGGCTTTTGTGAGCCGTTACAACCTCAGCTTCGATCACTGGTTGTCCATGAACGGCGACGATGCTGCGTGGGTGGAGTGGCGTGTTCCAGGCAGTTCGTGGCAAACGCTGACGCCCTTGGGGTCTTATCCGAACGCCTCGGTTCTCTTGAACGCCCCTTCATCCGTTTGGTCTGGACAATCCAGTGCCTGGGAACGTGCGACGTTCCAATTTGACAGTCTTTTGCCTGCCACGGCGACCAGCCTTGACGTGAGGCTATGTTTTGCTACCTCAGACGTTCAAGGAGCACGAAACGGTTGGTTCATTGACAATCTCTCTTTCACCAATCAGGGTGATCAACCCGGTGCGTGGTTCCACGGAAATTTCTCGGGTGACTACGCCAATAACGCCAATGGCCGACTGTACCTCTTGAGTGATCTTTCAGGTTACAGTGGACCTCTTGAACTCGAGTTTTGGGCCAATTGGGACTTGGAGGGAGCGTTTTCGGACAATCTTCTGGTATCACTGAGCGTGAACAACGGCAGCACTTGGCAAACCGTTTCAGGCATTCCGGGTCTTCCAGGAAACGGGTACTCCTCTCAAGGGACCTTCTACATGGATGAATCCTTGGGGTGGGTGCCAATCACCTATTCCCTTCCCTCGGGCCTCTCCTCCCACGCCAACGCTTCAAGCGTTCTCTTTGAGTTCCACGTACAGACGAATCATCAAACGGGCTTTGGCGGGTTTGCATCTTCAGGATGGGAAGGTGTGGCCATCGACGACATCGTCGTCCATCACCGCAGAGGGACCTCGTTGGCTGAACAGATTCAACTCGCCAATTTCACCAACACGTCATCCGATGTGTACGGCGATGAAAGCGGATGGTTGGACCACTCCTCCTCCATCAACGAATGGGTGTGGACCACCACGTTTGGGATGAACGGACCCACTTCCAGCACCAATTCTTTCGAACAATCCATGATCGCTCCACCCGGATGGGTCATCGAAGGTACGTGGCCTGACGGCTGGGAAGTTGGCGCCACGCGCAACACCTCGGGATACGGACCTGGGGTGTTCCATTCGGGCGAAAACGGGGCTGCCATCAATCTCACAACCAAGTACACCAACAACGTCTATACCCATCTCGTGACACAAGAATACGCCCTTCCCACAAACGCATCTGCTCGGTTGGCCTTCCAGTCGTGGGTGTGCACCGAGGCGAACTGGGACGGCGGTGGTGTGTCCATCTCCACCGATGGAGGCCAAACATGGTGGTGGCTTCCAACAGATCTGAACGGTTTCCACGATCAAGTGTCCACCGCCAACTCCAATTCACCGTTCTTTGGACGTGGCATCATCGATGGTTCAACGCAGCCCAACGGATGCAATTCGAACAAAAACCGACCTTTTGAGTTGAAAACATACGATCTTTCCAATCTATCGGGGCAGGAAGTGAAGGCACGTTTCTCGTTCTTCTCCGACACCTATGTTGAAGCTGATGGGTGGTACATCGACGACGCCGGTATCGAAATTGATGTTTTCGAAACCGCAGGTTCGTGGACCTCCCCCTCGCTTTCACCCGACCCGCTCTTCGGATATGGCTGGTTAGATGCATGGTATGAACAACCCCTGGGAACCACGTTGAGGGTGGATGTGTTGGACGTTAACTTGAATCCAATTTCCGGTCATCAGAACCTGTCCTTCCCAGCGGTGTTGGCCATTGACCCCGTAGAGCATCCCTCAGTCCACCTTCGTGTCACCATGACCACCAACGACACCTACGTTACGCCGATGATTCACAGCATGGTGCTGGGCCGAACAGCGTTTTTGAGTCCGCAGCATGTACTTCAGCACCCTGACGGACAAAACGCCTCAACCATCAACGGTGAGGGCGAACTGGTGGTTCAGGATCCGTTCTCGCTCGACCTACCAGCGTTTGCTGCTTGTCCGTTCGATGGCTATCGTCTCACCACGGTGGGCGACAACCTCACCTGGCAATTGCCGAGTCAACAATTGATTTCCCGGTCGTATATCCCTCATCCAAAAGCGACAACCTACTCGAACTATTCTCTTGGTGGTGAATTGTCGGTCTATCCATCCTTTACGTTGGCTGCGTCCGGCGGCGAGGTGGTTGAACGGGCCAAGATCGAATTGGATTGTGTCCGGCCAACCGACGGGCCGTCGTTGGCATTGGGGTGGAACAATGCGTCGGTCTTCGATTGGCCACCTTCAGGCATGGCGAGCACGCTCGGTCTGAACACCCGTTGGAGTGAAACGACACACGCAGGTACGACCGAGGCTTGGAATCCGACCCAGTCATCTCCATCCTTCCAACTCAGCCATGCTTCGGTGGTCTTCAGTTATCTGACCGTGGAGCGCACCGTCAATCCCTCATTCTCGCAAGACGCTGCGTTGACCATCTTGGTGACCAACAGCTCGGAGAACGCCACTGTTCATCTCAACGGTGGGGGCCTTTTCTTCGCCGACAACGCCAGCGTGCTCACCACCAACACGAACGGAGGCTGTCCTTCAGCAAGCGTTGTGGGTGCTTATTCAAGCGAATTTTCGCTCTATCGGTGCCAAATATCGCTCGTAGTGAACGGTTCAGCAGACATCAAGGTGGTGAATTTCATGCACCTTGCCGGAAGCAAAACGATGGTGATGAACATTGACTCCTCTACGATGAACACCGCCAAAGATGCCTCGGATGTCGGTGATGTACGAGCCGTTCTTGATATCCCACTTCACATCAACACTGAACGGGGTGGGGTGCGGGTAGGTCTTACGGCCAACACCCTCCCGTTGATGACAGAAATTGTGGACACGCCTGCGTTTTCACGATGGCTGCCCGAAACGACGGTGTCATTCACGACCATCCACCACCGAGAAAATCCGTTGGACCAACTCGAAGATGCGCCCGACATTACTTCGGTTGACTTGTACCTGAGTTCTACGTCATCGCTCGAAACTTCGTTCGCGCACATTCAGGTCGACCAAATCCAAACCTCACCCCGATTCCGACAACTCGATGGTGCTGGATTGGCCCAACTCAATCCCTCGCTTTCAAGCACGTCCTGCGACCTCAATTCCTGCAGTGTGACTTGGTCGCTGACAAGCACTTGGTTGCTCGATGACGTGGACGATTTGCATGTGTTGACGCAGGCCACAGACGATGAAGGGTTGCATGTCGGACCGTTTGTCTTCGTACGAAAGACACCCTTCAACGAGGTGGAAAACGACATGGAAGTCGTTGATTTTTCTGTGATCGATGAAGCCTCTCGGCGCCTGGATGATTGGACCAATTCATTCTGGCCCTACCACCTGGGCGCCAATGAATCCATGCTCGCTCAGGGCCGTGTTCGCTTGGAAGGCATCACCAATGAATGGGTGGCTGAGCAACACGCAGAAGCCAGCATCACCATGCGAGCTGTCCCTCCAAAGAACCTCTCAGGGGGACCTGATGAGTGGCCATCAGACCCGGTGGTGTGGTCCAGAACATGGTCTGCCGACGTCGGTCAGGACGGTTGGTTTTCCATTCCCCTCTCGTCACCTTCTTTGACAGAAGAGGTTCCAAGCAACACGTGGTTGGAAATCGTCCCCAGTCTCTCACGGCGAGGGCCCAGCCACGTGAACGCCACCACCAGCGAAGACCGAACGGTGGTCCTTACGCCTACACGCATTCTCCACGATATCATTTCTCCACGCGTGGAATCTCTTAACATCCTCGATTCAGGGAAGGAAGTTCCCGCCGACGGCCACGTCATGATGGTTGGTAAAAATCTCCCCTTCCGTTTGGAATTGAGCGACCCGGAGGGATTGAACAGTCTGCTTGAGGTGTGGACTTGGCTCGAAAAGCAAGACGACGACAACGGTGATGGAGTCATGGACGAGGAAGAATACACCGTCCAAACCTTGAGTTTGAACCGAGGTTCCACGTTTATTGAGGTGGATTTACCGTTGCTTGCCTCCTTTGATGCTTTACCACTCAATGCATTTGAGGGGAAAGTGAGCGTGTTTGTCAGAGGGTACGACCTTGCAGGGAATCTTCTGTTGGGTGGCGGTGATGTGGGCGAGGCCAACGACCTCGCCACCGTGATGGTTCAACAACGGGCGGACACCATCGGTGATGTAGAAGATGTCTCGCTAAACACCGTCAACGGGCGGTTGCTTGCAGGTCATGCACACCAATTCAACGTCACTCTCGCCGATGCGAACAGCCTTGCTTCACTTGACGAGTTGCAATTGTTCCTTTTGGGAGAGGACCGTTCTTCTTCTTGTTTCGTGACATACCAACCTCGTTTTGGACAGGTGGCCTACGATGCCGATTGTTTCATTGAAGCACCCATCGTCACCGCAACGGCTCGTCCACTGACCACGATTTACGATGTCGTGATTCAGTTCAGGTTGGGGTGGAATGCCAGCCAGTCGTTCGCTTTGAGCGGGGGAATTCCTTCCTTCAAAGTCATTGATGAAGGACAAGAATTGGGTCTGGGTCTTCATCGTCTTACCGCAAGCGCATGGACACCGAGTACGGAATTGGACATGCGTTGGATTGACATCATCGACACGATGGAGCCCACGGGTGAGGCCAACCAAACCACTCGCTGGTTCCATCGCAACGATCTTGTCCATCACCAAATCGGCATCTATCATGCAGGCACCACGCACTTGGCTCGTGACGTCCCCCAAAGCGGCTCGTTCGCATGGGAGCTTAACGATGGTGAACGACGAATGAACGGTGCCTTCAACATCAGTGCCTCGGGAAGTATGAACCTCAACATCAGCATGAATGAGAACGTGATGTACCACGATTACGGGAACATGAGCGTCGTTCCCGTCGGTTACGAAGACTTCGGACTGAGCGGGTTGAGCTACCTCGTGGTGGTTGATGACCGGGCACCCAAATTGGTGCTCGCTCCGGGAACCTTTGAAAATCTGGCTTCCAATGAACTCGAACAGGTCAACATCACCATCAGCATCAACGATGACACCCAAATGCCGCCCGGTCCGTTACGAATGCATTCCGTGTTTTACCGCATGGGTCGACCGGTCGAGGAAACTCGTCGTGTTGATGAACTAAATGTCACCGCCGTGGTCAATGCCTACACCGTTTACGACGGCGTGGTGAACTTCTTGCCCGAGGGGATTGAATTGACGCGAAGCGACATCTTGGTCGTTTGGTTTGAGGCGACCGACCGCTCCGGCCGTGCCCTCACGGGCCTTGGTTCATCCACAGCCCCGCTCAACGTGGGTATGACATGGGTCGCGTTTGAACCGGTCTTTACCGACCTCACGGCCACCCCTTACCGGCCGCAACTCGGCGACAACATCGTGGTCTACGTACGCGTTGCAAACGACGGTTTGCTCCCAGGTGAAATGAACGTGGTGCTTTGGGATGACGAAGGCCTTCAACTCGCCGCCCAAACGGTCCAGTTGAACACAAGCGAATGGGTCAACGTTGTTTGGGAGGTTGAGGCTTGGAAAGAAGGGAGGCTGGGATTGAGTGTTGAAATCGAGAATCACACCCCGCTCGTGCCAATTCCTCTGGCGGACATTCAGCCGAGAGACAGCGATAATGCGAACAGCAGCATGGCAGCTTTCAGCCTGTCTGTGTTGGCGCTGGTGATCGCTGCCGTGGTGCTCTTCATGGTCAATCAACGACGAGCGGAGCGAGAAGAAGCCTACCATTTGGAGCGCATTCGCCGCATAGTGAATCAACGGACCCCTCCCCCGTTCCCCTTGGAACTGGTGGAAACATACCAAGAGGAATAGTCAAGAAGAGAGGTCCTCACGCCCAACAAGAAGCCGGGGTACCCGAGTGGTCAAAGGGGGTGGATTCAAGCTCCTCTGCATATTGCTTCGCAGGTTCGAATCCTGCCCCCGGCATTAAACTTCCACCCATTCTCGCGATGAAGGGTATGTCCTTAAACCAACGAACGCTGAGTTATGAACATGAAGCATAGGGCCGATCTTCAATCCATCGATCAGGGTTTTTTTCACTTCCCTCGTCCCAACACGAAAGGTCGCGCTGGATACTTCATTTCCGGCATCCTTCTCCTCGTTTCTATTGGCCTTTATTTGAGCAGTTTGAGCATTCCAGACGTGCCCCGGATCGATGAGGCTGAACAGTTGTTATCCTTGCCTGAAGATCCATCCGAACTCAATTACATCCCCGTTCAAGACGGGTACGACACTTCGGAATACGCCTCCGAGGCCGCTTTCATCATCGTCCCGCTGGAGTTGCAGCAAGGCAGAGTTGCAGAGGATTCGTGCAGTTGGGTTGAGGACGACGAAGGCGGAGGAAGTTGGGAATACAGCATGAACGAAGTTGATGCTGAACCATTGACGATGGTTGACAAGAAAGGGACCGTGATCCCCACCGCCTTTTCGTTGCAAAGGTCGCTCAATCCAGAGGTGGATCTTCGATCGGTGTCATGTTCTTCCGAATGGTCTCGAAACATCGAAGGCGACGGTCCAAACGGAGACAACTACTTCTTCGCCGCATTTTTGTTGGTCGAACAGGACCCTATCCGTTACCAAGTGCTCTCCTTAGGGGAGGTGACTTCGTACAACCTCAACACCCTGCCTGATGAGGTGACGCAACGGGAAGACAAAGGACGTTGGGCACTGCTCGCATTGGGCATCATGGGGCTCGCGTTCATGATGAGCACGATTCCACCTCTTCAACACGTGTTGATGCAAATTCGTAAAGAAAATCGCAATCGATCAAAGGACGTGACCTCCGGCTCGGGTGTTCTCGGTTCAAGCGGGAGGTACTACCAAGATATTGGCCCGAATTTTGAGGTGCGTGAAACACCAACCTACCCTGCTCGACCGGCGAAGGATGATTGGTTGTTTGGGGCTCCACCATTGCCAGAAACCTATGATAATCCGTACCAGCAGGCCGGTGATGGGAGTCTGATGGCAGAACATCCCAAACAGATGGGGACGCCAAAGGCCGCTGTGGTCACGCCCTACAGCCTGGGCGCAGTTGTGTTCGCTGGCTCGTTTATCTGGTTGTCCGCGGACTTAAGGGCGCGTGACGGTTCAAGCTTCCACACAATGTTAGGCTGGGGCCTCACCATCTTGGTCACTGTCGTCAATTTCCTTTGGTTTTACAATGCCTGGAAGCAATTCAAGTTGGTGCGTTTGATCAATGACCTTCCGACCTCTCCGATTCGCAGTGTTGCTCTCGGCCAAGCAGAAATCGTGGGTCAAGTTCGCCCATCCATCGCAGGCACGCCTGTCATGCAGGTCGGTGGACGTGACCACAAGGGCTTGGTGTATTGGGAATGGAATTCCTATCATTATGAGTGCCATACAGATTCCGATGGCGACACGCATTGCTCGTGGAACCACGTTGAAACGAAAAACGGTGGCGTTCCGTTCATGGTTCATGACGGCACAGGAGGGATGATCGTCGATCCAGAGAAATGGCAAAAGAGCAAGCTTGACCTCGGACCTCAGCTTGATGAATGGCAGAGGGGTGACTGGAAATGGAATGTCGCTGGGTTCGGTATAGGCGATCCCATCTACATCCTCGGAGACTGTGTATCAAGGACAACCGAGGACAAGGAGAGTTGGGGAAGCGACCCTGTTCTTCCCAATGCTCTGGTGACCATGGTTCCATCAACCGATACGAATGACGCCTCTGTGATGCATTATGGTACTGAAATCGATATCATGGGAAAAAATCGTTCGATTTTCGAGATTCTTGTTGTCCCAATGTTGGTGTTCACCTTCGGTGTGTTCATGTTCCTCAATTACACGCCCTGATACTGTCACGACTGGGTGATGCAAACCACCGTTTCTCTTTAACACAAGGGTGGTGTCAAAGTGATATCATTTAGATATCTTTAAGTTGATCCTCGTGCTCCTCACATCATGGAAGCCACGATGCCCCCCCAAACCCGCTTCAAAGATGCCCCATTATCATCCATCAACGGTTTTGTTGGCTTGGGCGCTCATGCGGCTCTGAGCATTGCGTTGCTGCTGGGGCAAGTCCTTTGGGCCTTTGCTTGGCCTGTCGCTATCCTGCTCAATGTCGGTGGCGGCATTCTCTGGTTCTTGATGTGGAACAGCTATGTCATCGTCAACCCAAACGAGGCGGTTGTAACACAGTTTTTCGGCAAGTATGTTGGGACCCTCAAGCAAGAAGGTTTTCGATTTTTCATCAACCCATTGTATGGGAAATCACGAATTTCCCTGCGAATCAACAATTTCGAATCGAGTAAACTCAAGGTCAATGACGTCAACGCCAACCCCATCAACATCGCCGCTGTGGTCGTTTGGCGCGTCTACGACGCCGCCGAAGCCATGTTTGAAGTGGAAAAGTACCAGCATTATGTCCAGATTCAAAGCGAAGCAGCTCTGAGAGAAATGGCCACCAAGTACCCTTACGACGCCATCGAAGAGAAGGACATCGGCGGCATCACGCTTTCTGGCCATCAGGACATCATCGCCAAAGAACTCCAGGCCTCGGTTGAGGCCCGTCTTTCTCGAGCCGGAATCGCTGTGCTTGAGGCTCGCATCAGCTACCTCGCCTACTCCACCGAGATTGCTCAAGCCATGCTTCGGCGTCAACAGGCCAGTGCCGTGGTCGCCGCGCGCAGAGAGATTGTTGACGGTGCTGTGGGCATGGTTGAACTTGCTCTTGAACAACTTAGCGAGAAGCAAATCATTGATCTTGATGAAGACAAGAAGGCGACGATGGTCAGCAATCTCTTGGTCGTCCTGTGCTCTGAAACCGACACAACGCCCGTGGTGAACACGGGCACCTTGTATCAGTGATGCATCGTTGGAGGAGAAAACATGGGTGAAAGCACGGAACGGACCCAAAGCAAAGACGGCATGCCAGGGGGGCGAAAGAAGGTGGAAAAGAAACGTCTCTTGCTTCGCATTGACCCCGTATTGCACGACGACCTGCGTGTGTGGGCGGAAGACGATTTCCGTTCCATCAACGCTCAAATTGAATTTTTACTGAAACAAGCCGTTGCAAAACGCAAACGGGAGGATCGGTAGACAAAAGAAGCAGAAGATGGATGTGGGGACAATGGGTCTGATGGATAAAATCGGGGATGGCGCCACCTTGGCCAAGCGGGCATCGTCGCTGAGGATGCAGCAAACACAAGAAGAGGTTGAAGCACACGGCAAGGCCCTGATGGATTCCATTGAAGCACATGGGCCACCAAACGGGGTCGTCCTTGTTCACGAGTCCAATTTCCAACAAGGCGGTCGTCATTGGGAAGGAATCATTTGGGTTCTTATCGGTGGCATGTTCTTCTTCGTACCGCTTGGAATGTTCATGATGATCGGTGGAGCCTTGATCGGTGGGGGAGAAATCGTCGGTATCGGATGGATTTGCCTTCCCTTGTTGCTTCTTATCCTCATACCAGCGGGACGATTGGGGTGGGGGATTTTCTCTGGTTCGCTCAAAGCCTTGATCATACCAGAGCCCGTTGAGCAGGTTGAAAGGAAAGTGTGGTACGACCCAGCCCATCGCTACCTTTGCGCCATCAAACACATCACGGATAAAGAAACAGGCGAGGAATATTATCCAGAACTCGCCAGCGCTGTTTTTGTAGAGAACACGGATGTCATTTCCGTGAACGTTGAACGACCCAGCGACGGAGCGGTTTCGTTCGGTTCTCAAACCGTCGTTCTTCACGATCCCACAAACGATGACCCATGGGCTTCGACACTGATGCGGTTTCAGCGGTTCGAGTACGGCGAAGATACAGCGTCTGAAGAGCTCGGGCAAAAAATCGCGCGAACGATGGATCTGAAGTTTACACCCTGAGGGTTCAGGCCTGACTGCGAGGATCCTTGGGTCCTTGCGTGCGCTGAATCTCAACGCCGTGGTTCTCAAGATAACCCACACCGTTTTCGCCCATGAACCCTCCATCAACGATGACGACCCGTTCAATACCCGCGTGGTGAATCAGTTTTGCACACATCATGCAGGGTTCACCGGTGACGATGAGCCAAGCATTGTTGGTCGGAACGCCGTTGGCAGCGGCATTGCAGATGAGGTTCATTTCAGCGTGATGGCAACCGATTTCAACACGGGTTCCCGATTCAACGTTCATGGTGTCACGTAGGCATTCTTCCCCACCACAGAGTCGGCCACCCCCTCGTGGGCCACCGTTGTAGCCGTCCATGAGCACCACGTTTCGTTTTGGGTCAACGAGCAATGCGCCAAAAGTTCGGCGAGGGCAGTTTGAGGCCTCGGCCAATGCCAAGCATTGTTGGATACGGATGGCCAAGTGCTTCTCCTTCATGCTCTCACCGTGTCCCATGAATCAGCGTCTTGGTTTCATACCTTCGCTCGGATGGAAAGGGAGGCTTGGTCGTCCGCTCCGAGCGCTTCCATGACGTTGCCCTGAAGGTAAAGTGAGCCCAGAGAAACCACGGTGTGAACCTCTGATTCGAGTGCTTCATACCACGCTACGGCTTCATGAGGTTGAGAAAACTGCGCGTCAACGACGATACCTGCTTGTTCGAGATGCTTCTTCATCTCGTCTGCCTCCACGCCTGGATACCTTCCCTTCTGTGGTACCGTGACCGCCACGGCAACGGGTGGGTGTTGGCGACAAAGCGAAGCGAGCGGCTCAAGCATGGCCCTCATCTCCCGCTGAGGAGACGACCCAAACAACAGCGCCCAAGGGCCTTGTAGGATCTCAGGCCGTTGACGAAGTTCTGCACACGACATAACCATCCCGCTTGGGTTGTGGGCGCCGTCCAAGAGGTAGGTTTTCCTGGATTGACGAGGGCTTGGAATGGCTTGCATCCTCGCTGGCCATTGGACTCCCTGAAGGGCTGGAAAGTCCAGACCCTTCGTTGCCGCGAGGTGCGGCCACGTGTTTCGAGCGAGGGTCAACGCCTCCTCGGAAGCCGATTGTTCCTTCTTTGTTTGAACCCAGTACAAGGCGGCGGGTGCAGAGGTTTCTCCGAGCAGCGATGAGCCAGCCATCATTGCACATTCCTCGATTGCAGCCCTCACAGCATCATCGCCGGGTTGACGCACCACAAGCGGGCGATTCGGGCGCGCTATGGCGGCTTTCTCGGCAGCAATATCCGTCAGTGTGTCTCCAAGAACATCGGTGTGTTCCAGTGAGAGTGAGGTCAACACGCACACATCTGCATCAGCCACCCGTGTCGCATCCAAGCGACCTCCAAGTCCAGTTTCGAGCACGAGGACATCAACGTTGGTGGCATGGGCCATCCACATGGCAACAAGGAAGGTCACTTCGAAGAATGTCAGTTCGAGGTTCTGCCCTTGCTCAACGGCGCGCACATTTGCAAGGGCCTGGTCCACGAGCGCCGGATCGGCGGGTACACCGTTCAAGCGAAACCGTTCTTCCACTCGAATGAGATGCGGGGAAGTGAACGAGAGGGTCCTGATTTCTGCAAGCCCTAGCGCTGCACACAACGAGGCAACCGTGGTTCCTTTTCCGTTGCTACCAGCAACATGGACCGTTTCAAAAGTCGCTGTGCCAAGTTCAAGAGCTCTGAGCGCCTGTAGTGTGACGGGAAGGCCAAGCGCCATCCCCCGCTTTTTGGTTCCATCAAGCCACGCTCTCACATCAGCGTGGCTCACCATACAGGGCGCACATCATGGCCCGACATAGCCTCTTTGCCTTCCGATTTCACGGCTTGGAAAAACGCGAGACTGATATGCGAGAGTGAATTGGCACAACCATGAGCGATGGCGAGACTGGCCGTGGCGAGCAACAAGTCTCGCAACGCTTTGCTGAGGTGGAGGACGAACTCCGCCGAGGCGAAAGCCTGTCTGCGTTGATGGCCGAACAGTGGCGCGGAATGGTGGGTATGGCCTCCATGTTCGTGGCCACCATCGCCTTGGCGATGTACATCCGTCCCTACTACGATGTGGGAGAACTTCACGCCTTCGGAGCCTCGGGAGCGACCCAAGTCAGGTATGTGGCGATTGAACTGTTAGCCATTTTTGCTTTTACCGCCCTCATTATCTTCCTTGCCCGCTGGGGGAAGGAATTCATCATCAAATACGGTATGTACGCCGTGCTCTCACTCGCCATGTTGTACACCATGGTTCCTCTTGCCCACATGCTGGTCTTGGACTTCGACACCGAACCGTTTGAAATCACTTCCACAACCGAAATCAACGGCGATCTGGTCGGTGCATGGGGTGATGATGGATTTATTCTCGCACAGGTTGATGATGCTGACGTCAACACCACGGTCAACATCACGGCGTGGGATTCGTCAAACGAATACGCCTCCCCCACTTGGAGCATGAATCATGCGCACAATGTCTGGGATCCCAACGCCGCAGTCACGATGACGTCCGCCGGGGATGACTTGGTGTTCGCCAGTGTCGACTACACCTGGGTCGTGGACGGTACCACCGGGGATCTCAAAGCAAACTACACCTGTTACACATGGGTCGATGGTGTTCAGGAATACCTCTCCCATCTCACCGGGGGGTGCCATCTTTCAGTTCTCTCTGAGGATTCGCTGTATGTCGTGAACGCTTTTGATGAAATGGTTCGCTTCCAGACCTTTGAAACAGCGCCCGGAGTCATCGTTCAGGAAGGAGGACGTTGGAACCTTGGAGATTTCAACATCTCGGACGGAGTCCTCACGAGCCATCTCCTGAAAGACGATCAGTGGTTCTTGGTCACGCCCTCCAAAGCAGGTGCAGTCTTGCTTGAGCAATCCTCTGGTGCACTTGACGACGCTACGGGCATCCAGAAAGATGCCACCATGCTGTTTGAACTTCAGCCCGAGGTGAACGAGCTGTTCTCAGCATCTGACATCGGTTATTCGCCGTTCCTGGAGCTTAATTTTACTGAGGTGGAGGCGATGCCTGAAACCCGAGAACAGCGAATGGTGTTGTTGGGGGAAACCGGCGGGCGTGTGACTGGAGTGGAATGGAACGGGACCTACGCCAACGAGTCTGCCTTTGATGTTCAGGAGCGAATGCAACTGGACGGTCTGGTTGACACCGTGACCTCCGTTCGGTTGACAGACATGGACGAATCGGGCTTCAGCGATATGCTCATCACGGGAGCAACCGAAACGCATTGGCTGTACACCACCTCGCTGGTCGAGCGAGGGACGTTCCCCGTTGCCGAAAACAGTCCCTTGGTCTTCTTCGCCATTGACGAAGAAGCAACATATTTGGTGACCTTGACGGAGAGCGACGGCTCAACGACGCTGAAATCCGGCGAGCTGACAACTGAGATGTTCCCGCTGTACGGTCTGCAGTTGCTGATGGGCCCTACCGTTGCTGGAATTGCCATCACCGTGTTGTTGCTGATTCTTTTGGTGGTCCACAGCGAATGGTACGTGGTCAACACGACCGGTGTTCTGCTCGGGGCCGGCGTCTGCGTGATGCTCGGTGTAACGTTCGTGCCCGCTCTTGCCATGCTGTTCATGATTCTCGCTGCCGTTTACGATTTCTGGGCGGTCTATCGGTCAAAGCACATGTTAGATTTGGCCGATACGATGATTGGCCTGCGCCTGCCTATTCTCTTGGTGGCGCCTCAAGATGCGGATTATTCGCTTATTGAGGAAACGGAAGGGCACAAGCGAGTTCAACGAGAGCCCGTACATGAGGCGTCCACGGCTCGTCCTCAACGGCCTGCCCGCAAAAAAAGCGAAGCCATGTTCATGGGACTCGGAGATGTCATCTTCCCGGGCATGCTCGTGCTTTCAGCCATGCAGTGGCTTGACCCAAGCGTTGCCTTCCAGGTGGCCATGTCCACCCTCGTGGGCGGTCTCTTGGGCTACCTCGCGCTGATGACCTACGTAGCACGCGGGAAGGCTCAGGCAGGCTTGCCGCTGTTGAACGGCGGCGCCATATTGGGGTACTTAATCGGAGGAATGCTGTTCCTCGGAAGCGAAATCTTGAGTTTCAACATCTCGTGGTGATGATCATGCTGGACATAACGATGTTTCGAGAACACGCTGACGTCATCCGTGCTGACCACACGAAGCGCGGTTTGTCCCACGACAACATTGACCGTGTGATTGAACTTGACCAAAATTGGCGAAATCTCCTCCACGAGACCGACCAGTTGCGCCGCGAGAAAAACGAAGCTGCACGAGGCATTGGTGCGGCAAAAAAAGCAGGCGATCAAGCCGCAGCCGATGCCATTCTCGCCAAGGTCGCTGACCTCGGCCATCGCATCGCTGAACTGGAGACAAAGACCAACGAAGCCATGCACACTCGGGACCGCTTGCGTATGTCCATCCCTAACATTCTCCACCATGACGTGCCTGTTGGCGAGGACGATTCAGGCAACACCGTCCATGCGGTACACGGCAGCAAACCCACGTTTACCTTCGAGCCCAGAACCCACAATGAATTGATTGAGATGAACAAGTGGGTGGACCTGAAGCGAGCTGCCAAAATCACCGGAAGTCGCTTCTATTTCCTCAAAGGCGACCTCGCTCGCTTGGAGTTCGCCCTTCAGCAGTATGCGGTTGATTTCTTGCGTTCACGTGATTACACCTTTGTTCAACCCCCCGTGATGATGAATCGGGAGGCCTACGAAGGTGTGACCGACCTCGGTGATTTTGAGACCGTTATGTACGGCATTGAGCCTGACAAATATTACATGATTGCCACTTCAGAGCACCCGCTTACTGCGATGTTCATGGACGAGACCATCCCTGAAGACCAAATGCCCATGCGCATGGTCGGTGTGTCCCAGTGTTTCCGCCGAGAGGTCGGGAGTCACGGTCAAAGCGACCTCGGCATTTGGCGCGTGCATCAATTCACCAAAATTGAGCAAATCATCATCTCGAAACCCGAGGATTCGTGGGAGCTTCACGAAGAACTCCTGAAGAATTGCACCGACCTGTGGGATGCCTTGGGCATTCACTACGAAGTGGTCAACATCTGCACTGGCGACATGGGCACCGTAGCGGCGAAGAAGTACGACCTTGAAGCGTGGATTCCAGGTGCAAATCAGTACAAGGAAATCGTTTCTTGTTCCAATTGCACCGACTATCAGGCCAACCGCCTCAGCATTCGGTACGGTCAGCCTGGTCACCCGAACCAACCGATTGTCCACACACTCAATTCCACGGCGGTCGCCACCTCTCGGGCACTCGTGGCCATCATGGAGCAGTACCAGCAGGAAGACGGGCGCGTTGCCGTTCCAGAAGCGCTGAAGCCCTACATGGGCGGTCAAACGGTTCTCGAACCGTGCAGTTGGGGTTGATCGCATGCAACGCATTTCCGCTTTCTTTCTGACCACGCTCTTCCTCCTTGCCCCGCTTTCCGGTTGTTTTGGTGAAGAGGAGTCCACACCTGTGGTCGCCGAACTTTCTCCTGCAGAGAACATGCCGACAACCGCCACGCGGGGCCAATACCTCACGCTTAATTTCACGAGCACGGTGGATTGGACCATCTCTCGCTCCCCGGGTCTCTTTTTCATGGATGAATTTGGTGTCCTGCGAGACGATGTCAACTTCACCCTGCCAGCAAGCGCCGACGGTGTTACCATGCTGGTGTTGGATTCAGAACGGGATACTGTGGACCTCTCGGTGACGGCGGGCGACCAGTCGTGGAACGCCACGCTGACTCTGGAGGACAGCAGTGAACTGATGTTGGTCGATGGCCGGCGCGCTTACGACACCATCGACATGCTCACCAGTCAGTACAACAACCGCTGGTGTGCAGAAGCCTCCATTCACGAAGGCGGAGCCGCCTATGAAGCAGCGGCAGAGGCCATGGCACTCAACATGTGGGACATGGGCTTTGATTTCGTTGAAGTCACTCGTTACGAGGACGACCCTGCTCAACTCAATGTGGTGGGTTACAACTGGGGGCGAACCAATCCCGACGAATACATTGTCGTCGGAGGCCATTTTGACATCGCCTACGCCTTCACACCACCAAGCGGCGGCACCAACGAAGGCGCCAACGACGACACTTCAGGCTCGACAGTTTCGTTGGAGATGGCCCAAGCCCTAGCCAAGATGGAGTTTGACCACACCGTCGTCTCAGCTCTGTGGGCGTGCGAAGAAGAGGGGTTGCTCGGCTCGCTGGCGTATGTGGCAAATTTGCCGGAGAACGTCTCCGTCAAGGCCTACATGAACTTCGATATGGTGTCACTCAACTACCCCATCACCCCGCTCACGGAGCCCATTATTGACCCGTTGACGGGTGATCTCTTTGCGCCGACAAAGTACGATTGGGACATCAGCATCGCTGGTGCAAACCAGAGCAATATGGAGCGCATGATGGAATGGGTCGGCACAACCATTGAGGATGATTTGGCCTACACGCCCACAGAGGGCAACCCCATCAACTGGCAAATCGCAGAATCATGCGCTTCAGACCACTGTTCTTTCTTTTCGGCAGGTTATCCAACGTTCAATTTCTTCAGCCCCGGCGGTGACATTTCCTTTTGGCAAGAGTGGCATTCACCATCGGACACGCTTGAATTCATGACCGCCAAAGCGGGGGGTCAAGCAGGTATGGCGAGCGGCTTCAACAGCCTTGTTTGGTCGTCGTTGGACCTCTTCATCCGCGTTGATAATGCTGAGAATTTTTATGGCAACTGGTACGACGAAGGCGGCGAGGCGTGAACCATTCATGCATTGGCCGGATTGACGTCGATAGCGCAAGTGTTTCGGTTCATCAAACCGTTAAACGGGCAGTAGCCTAAGGCGGAGGTCAAGACACTCCAAAGACCAATGATGAGGAAGACCACTTCGATGTGAACCGTGGCCAAGAAATCAAAGATCACGATCCCCGAACCAAAGACGGCTCGAGCCAGTCGTTCCTTTCCTCCGACGTTCTTCACATGGGAACTTCCGTTTTTTCCGCATATAAGGAATTGTTTTCGAAGTAACAAAGATGCTCAGTGGGTCTCCTTTGCTTGGATGGGCTTTCAAACCGTAGGGACGTACACGACCCACTGCGAGCCCTTGAATCCAATTTTTTGTTCGGCATAGGTCTTATGCACTACCCCTTGTACACATATCAGCCTAGTACACCTAACGAATGAAACAATCAAAAACAGCGAGTGTTTAGTCAAACACATGAAGCCGTTTCAG
>Ga0181568_10001676_pt1 | contig 20233 bp, 18 predicted proteins | sample 101ome_20_FD_133758 | JGI IMG/M metagenome (GOLD analysis project Ga0181568, IMG submission 133758) | Coastal salt marsh microbial communities from the Groves Creek Marsh, Skidaway Island, Georgia - 101404AT metaG (megahit assembly) | ecosystem: Environmental > Aquatic > Marine > Intertidal...
CGCCGGCTTCATCGGCACCATCTTCATCGGCATGGTGCTGCCCATTTTCTCGTTGCAGGATCACATCAAGTGAAAATTGGAACTTTGGAACCGTTCTTGCACACTCACCCCGACAACTCAAAACAGCTTATGAAACTCAGAACCAACCAAACCACCCTTCAGGCCGCGCTTCGTCGCAAGGCCGGTTTCACCCTCGTTGAACTCCTGCTTGTGCTCGTGATCCTGGCCGCCCTAGCCGCGGTCGTGGTGCCCAAGTTTGCCAATCGCGGCAAGCAGGCGAAGGTCACCGCCGCCACCACGCAGATCTCGAACTTCGAAGTGGCGCTGGACACCTTCGAGGTGGACAACGGCTACTACCCCAGCGGCGCGAACGGCCTGAACGACCTGGTGAACCAACCGGGCAACGCCCAGGAATGGCGCGGACCTTACGTCAAGGAGGTTCCGATGGATCCCTGGGGCAATGCCTACATCTACGAAAGCCCCGGCAAGGTGAACACCGGCTCCTACGACATCTCCTCGGCCGGCCCCGACGGTCAACCCGGCAATGAAGACGACATCACCAACTGGTCGGGCGGCAACTGATCGCACGGTCGACCGCCGCGCCTTCACGCTGATCGAGTTGATCGTCGTGATGGGGCTGCTGGTTGTCATCGCCGGCGTTGTCACGCCGCGCATGGCCGGCTTCTTCAAGGGGCGCAAGCTCGACGACGAGGCCTACCGCATCGTCGCGCTCACGCAGCACGCCCAGAACCGCGCCATCAGCGAAGGCATCCCGATGAGTCTGTGGATCGACACCGACAACCAGATCTACGGGCTGCGGGAATCCGAGACCTTCGCGCTGAACCAGGAGACCGGCCGCGTCTATCGCGTGAATCGCGCGTTGCAGCTGGACTATCAGGACAACGCCACGCTCACGCCGACGCGTCCGGAGATCTTCTTCCATCCGGACGGCGGCATCGGCGAGGGCAGCGTCACCAATCTCTGGATCGAGCGCCCCAACGACGAACGCCTCTGGATCGGCCTCACCACCAATCGCCTGAGTTTTGAAATTACGCGCAAAGAAAAACTCAACTGAGCGAAGCGGCGGCTTCACCTTCGCCGAAGTCCTCGCCGCCATGCTGTTTGTCGCGCTGGTGCTGCCGGCGGCGGTCTACGGCATCCGGATGGCCGGCGACGCCGGCACGGTTTCCGAGCGCAAGATCACGGCCGTGCAACTGGGCGAGTCCAAGCTCAGCGAACTCGCCGCGACCGACGAATGGCGACGCGGGCAGAACTACGGGACCTTTCCGGAGCCGTGGGAGGCCTATTCCTGGAAACTGACCAATGAAGGTTGGACCGAGGCCGGGATCACCGAACTCCGCATGGAAGTGACCTACACCGTGCGCCAACGGCAGCAGGTCATCTATCTGACCACCTTGGTTCCGGAACAGGAAGAAGCGGAGGCGACGGAATGAGAATCAATAGCTCCAAGCTCCAAGCTCCAAATCCCAACTCGTCGCGACGAAGCCGTGCGAAGGCGGAGGAAGCTCCAAGCTCCAAATCTCAAATGGATCAGGTTGGTCAGGAGCGTTCGGGTTCGCAGGGAAACGGAGCGTCGCCGCGCGCAGAACAAGATTTGTCCCGTTTTCCGAAGTCGGTCCTCAAGAACGCGCGAGCACACGGGATGACGCCCGTCCTGAGAAGCGCGCCCTTAGGAGCTTGGGATTTGGGGTTTCTTTGGGATTTGGAGCTTGGAGCTTGGAGCTTTCGGTCTTTTACGCGGAGGCCATGCCGGCAATCCCGCCCCAACGCCTTTCGTCGCGACTCCGCCTTCACCCTGCTCGAACTCATCGTCGCCGCCGCGATGTTCTCGATCATCATGGCGGCGCTGGGCGGGGTGTTCTTCGGCACGATGAAGCTGCGCAAGCGAACGGACGAATCGCTCGTCGGCGTCCATCAGCTGCAACAGGCCCTGATGATCATCAAGAGCGACCTGCGTTCGGCGACGATCCCGGGCGGCCTCCTGTCCACCAACATGACGACCTCGCTGGAGCTGGCCGCGTCGGGAGGAACGCAGTTCGAGTTCCACACGGCTTCCGGTCAGTCGTCCGGGTATGAGCCCTGGCCCGACATCCAACGCGTCACCTACTACCTGCGCCAACCGCAGATCACCACCGCCACCAACGGCATGGACCTCATTCGCGGCACGACCCGCAATCTCCTCGCCACCGTGCAGGAGGACATCAACGAGCAGATCCTGCTGCATGATGTCGCGCAGATCTGGTTCGAGTTCTGGGATGGCGAGGCGTGGCTCCCGGACTGGGATTCGGACACGCAGATTGCCTCGCAGGCAGCCTCCGCCCCCGAGGCCATCCGGTTTTCCATCGAGTTCAAGCAGCAGCCCAACGAGCCTCAGCCGCGCATCCTTCAGGTCGCCGTTCCGGTCTTCACCGGCGGCATCACGAACGTGGTGGAGGAAGCGGAAACGGAGCAGTGAGCATGGAGCTTGGAGCTTTCACCACCCCCTGACCCTGGTCATGCAAACCAAACCAACGACATCCCAGGCCGACACTCGCGCCGCTGCCCTTGCCGTGGTGTTGTGGGTTGCGTTCGGGCTGGTGAGCGTGGCCCTCTACTTCGGGCATGGCATGTCGATGCAGCTCAAGTCCGCCGCCAACATCCATGCGGGATCGCAGTCCGAACAGGCGATCGACGGCGCCGCCCGCTATATTGAACTCTACCTGGACTCACTCGAGAACGAAGGCGTCGTGCCCTTCGATGAGAACTATCGCTGGGACCGGATTCCCATCGGCGAAGCCAGCTTCTGGGCGGTGGGTCGCGACAACGACAATCAGAATCTCACGGAGCCCCATTTCGACCTGATCGACGAGTCCGGCAAGATCAACCTCAACATGGAGGACACCGACGCGCTGGTGGAGATGTTGTCCAAGCTCCTCTTCATGACGCCGGAATTCGCGGCGGCGATCGGCGACTGGGTGGACGAGGACGACGAAGTCCGGGAAAGCGGCGCGGAATCCGACGCCTATTCCCGGACGGATCCCGCCTACGTTCCCAAGAACGGCCCGTTCGAAACCATCGATGAACTGCGGTTGGTCTCCGGCGCGACCGAGGCGTTGCTCGTCGGGGAGGATCTGAACCGCAACGGCGTCCTCGATCCGAACGAGGATGACGGCGACCTGACCCCCCCGAATGACAACGGCGATGGCGTGCTGGACAAGGGCTTGTTGGAATTCGTCACCGTCTACAGCAAGACCTCCACGATCCAGACCAACGGCGAGCCCAAATTCAACATTTCCAACATCGGCGGCGGGGGCGGACAAGGGGGGCAGGCCGGCGGCGCTTCCCGGGAGGATCTGATCGAGGCCTTGGAGGAGCGGGTGGGCTCCGGGCGGGGGACGGAGATCGCCAACGCCATCGGAAACGCGCCCAGTTTGTTGCAACTTTTCCAGAATCTGCAGCGTTCTCAGAACGTAACGATCGAGGAGTTCGGTCTTTTTGACGACCTCCTCACCACCTCAACCAACGCCCAGACCGGTTTGATCAACATCAACAAAGCCAGCCGAGAAGTCATCGCCTGCCTGCCCCAACTCGACGAGGGCGACGCGGACGCGATTGTCGGCTACCGTCAGGGCAACCAAGGCAATCTCAACTCGGTGGCCTGGCTGACCGAGGCGTTGAACGACGACGAGAAGATCGCGGCGATCGCGCCCTTCATCACCGACAAGGGCTATCAGTTCACGGCGGACATTTCCGCGCTGGGCAGGAACATGCGGGGCTACCGCCGGAGCAGAATCGTGTTTGATATCTCCGAAGAACTCCCCAAGATCGTCTACCGGCGCGACATGACCCGCGAAGGCTGGGCTCTCGGGACGGAAATCCGTCGCGAGATCGCCCAACAGAAACTCAACCCGCCGCAATGAATCTTCCTTGGAAAAAAAAGGCCGCCTCCGCGCTCGGCGTCTCGTTTGACGGCTCGCTCATGCGCGCGGCGCTGCTCCGTCAGAACGGCGTCGGACTCAGGCTCCTGGGGCAGACCGAGGCCGATCTGGCGCTCGATCCATGGAAGGACAATCCCGCAGACGTCGGCGCCGCGTTGAAGGTCGCCCTCGAGCAGGCGGAATTGCGCGAGAAACAATGCGTCGTCGGCATCCCGATCGAATGGATGCTGACCAACACGATCGATCTGCCGGCGCTTGATGAGGAGGACATTCAGGACTACCTCGACATGCAGATCGAGAGGAGTTTTCCGTTCTCGCCCTCGGATCTGGCGATTTCCATCTCCCGTTTCCAGGCCGCTCTGGATGACCACCATGCCCTGGTGACCGCCGTCCAGAACAAGCACATCGAACGATTGGGCGAGATCATGAAGGCCGCCGGATTGAAGCCGATTGGTTATTCGCTTCCTTTCGAGGCGATCCAGCGGATTCAGGAGAGCTCCGGTTCCGCCCGGCTGATTCTTCACGCCCGCGTCGGCGGGGTGTCGCTCATGACAGCGACCGCCAAGGGCGACATTGCCATCCTGCGCGCGCTCAAGGACGTCACCCGTGAGGGCGGAGCCATCGAGGAAAAGGCGTTGGCGCGGGAGATCCGCGTGACTTTGGGACAGCTGCCCGCGGGATTGCGCGAGGGCATTGAGAAGATCGAGGTCTGCGGCAATGAGGACAACGCCCGGAAACTCGTCGAGGCGCTGAAGCCGCGGGCGACAGCCTTGGGGCTTGGCATCGAGGCCCAGCCGGCGGCGCATGTCGAGAACGGCGTCGTGGCCCCGCCGTTGAGCGGAACCATACCCGCCCCCGTGGCCCTGGCCGCGGCGCAGATTGCCAATCCCGGCGCGTTGCTGGACTACCTGCCGCCCCACGTCACCCCGTGGGAACGGCTTCTGGAGCAGGCCGGCTCCCGCAAGCTCGGAACCTCCGCCGCCATCCTCGGCGCCTTCACCCTGTTAGTCCTCCTGGCCTTCCTCTGGCAGGGCAGGACGTTGAGCCGATTGGATTCCAAATGGGACGGCATGAAGGCCGAAGTGCAGGCCCTGGACAAACTAAACGGCAAGGCTAGCCGCTTCCGGTCCTGGTACGAATCCTCCCAACCCAACCTGCAGATCTTCCTCGCCTTGGCGCAGGCCTTCCCCGAGGACGGCGCGGTCACTGCGCGCAACATTGAAATCTCCGACCGCGAGAAGGTCACCTGCACCGGCGTCGCCGGCAATCAGCTCGATGTCATGGATGTCGTCAACCGCCTGCGCAAGATGCCGCAGGTGCAGGACCTGCGCACGCAGCGCATGAGCGGCACCTCGCCGGTGCAGTTCACCTTTGAGTATCGTTGGGACGCAAGCAGAAGGGCTCCAAGTGGATCAAGCTGAGAAAAGACAGAAGATGCTGATGATCGGCGCCATCGCCGCCGTTGCGCTGCTGGCCGGGGACTTCATGGTCCTCACGCCCCTGGCCAACGCCTGGAAGGCCCGCTCCGAACGCATCCAGGACCTGCGCGCCAAGGTGACCAAGGGACAGCAGACCCTCGACCGGGCAACCGCCACCCGCGCGCGCTGGGACAAGTTCAAGCGCCGCGGGCTCACGGCCGATCGCGCTGGTTCGGAATCCGATGTCCTCAAGCTGGTGAGCGACTGGAGTTCCGGGAGTCGCTTCAACGTGACCGCCATCCGACCCAGCTGGCGCGACGATGAGAAGGATAATGTCCGCCTGCTCTGTCGGGTGGCCGGCGACGGCAGCGTCGAGTCCATCGCGCGTTTCCTTTTCGAGTTGGACGCTGAAGAAACCGCCATCCGCGTCGAAACCATCGAACTGACCGCCCGCGACAAGGAAGGCCGCAAGCTGGGCGTGGACCTGGAGTTTTCGGGGCTGCAGATCGTTGAGGAAAAGGCCCCGGCAAAGAAGACGAAGTCATGAACCGCTCCGCCAAGATCATCGTCCTCGCGTTGTGCGCCGCGTTGTTCGTCCTTGTGGTGAACGCCGCCGACAGCAAGAACGCCGCCTTGGAGGCCTTGTTGAAGAAACGGCGCGCCTCGCAGGGAGGTTCCGGCGAGACGGCTCCCGCCGTGGCAAAGCCGGAGGAATCCAAGCCCAAGCCCGCGGAGACCGCGCCGACGCCAACGCCAACTCCGGCCGCCGAAACCAAGGCCGGAGACGCCAAGGCTCCGGATGCCCGGGAGGCCGGAGCGAAGAAGGAGAAAGCCAAGGCGCGCGGTCCGAAGCCGCTGACTTTCGAGGACTTCGACCTGGTGGTGAAGCGGAACATCTTCGATCCCAACCGCCGAAAATATGTGCCGCGGTCCACGACCCCCAGCGCGCCCCCGCCCCCGCCGAAGAACAACATCGTGCTCAAGGGCACCATGAAGACCCCGGGCTCGGAGTTCGCCAGCTTCGACGGCACCTTGTCCGATCACCGCGGGCGCTTCGAAAAGGACCAGGAATTGGGCGGGTTCAAGCTCAGCGCCATCACCCGGACCAACGCCACGCTCAAACTGGGCACGAACGTGTTCACCCTGGCGGTCGGCGAAAGTCTGTCCCGGACGGGCGACGGCCCCTGGAGCGCCGCCGGGCGCAGCTCGTTCAGCAGCGGGGGCGGCTCTGGCTCGGGCGGCTCCAGTTCGGGCGGCTCCTCGGCGACCGCGTCCGGCTCCTCCTCGAGCGCCGGAAGAAGCGCCGCCCTGCAACGCCTGCTGGAGGCGAGGAGAAAGGCCCGCGGCAATTGAACCGCCCTGCGAAGCATCTGAATCGACCGACTGAAACCCGAAAGGAACAACGAACGATGAGAACGAAATTTGCCACCCTCTTCGCGGCCCTGTCGCTGGGCGCCGTATCCGTGGTCGCGCAGGACCAGACCAAGCCGGCGCCGCCGTCATCCGATGAAAAGAAGGCGCCCGGCATTTCCAACTTCGCGCAGCAGGCCGCCCAGCCGACGCAGCCCGCCCAACCGCCCGCCGAGCGCGGACCGCGTGGCGGCTTTGGGGGACCGCGCGGCGGACTCGGCGCCCCCCGGGGCATGCGCGCCATCCCGAATGAACCCGCCAACATCACGCTCAACTTCGAGAACGAGTCCATCAAGTCCGTGCTCAACTACCTGAGCGAGTCCGCCGGATTCTCGATCGTCTACGACGCCGATGTCAGCGGCGAGGTCTCGGTCGTCAGCCTGCAACCACAGACCAGGACCCAGGTGGTCGAGCTCTTGAACACCGTGCTCTACAAGAAGGGCTACGCCGCCGTTCGTGAGGACGACACCCTGGTCATCTACGACGTCAACAACGTGAAGTACAAGAACATCCCGGTCATCAGCGACAACAACCCGGAGAACATCCCCGTCAGCGACAAGGTCGTCACGCAGATCATCCCCGTTCGCTACGCCAATGCCCAGGAGCTGACGGGCATCCTCGAGGGGCTCCTTCCCGAGTCGGCCTCGATGTCCGCCAGCCAGACCTCCAACGCGCTGATCATCACCGATTCGCAGAAGAACATCCGCCGCATGGCCGAGATCGTCCGCGCGCTGGACACGACCATCTCCGACATCTCGACCATCAAGGTCTACCCGCTCACCAACGCCTCCGCGACGGACGCGGCCGAGATCATCTCACAGTTGTTCTCCGGCGGCGCCGCCGGCGGCAGCCGCGGCGGCGCGACGAGCAGCCGCTTCGGCGGCGGAACGAGCCGCTTCGGCGGAGGCAGCAGCCGTTTCGGCGGGGGCAGCAGCCGCTTCGGCGGACGCGGCCGTTGATCCACAAGTTTCTCAACCAGATTTCGAATCTCAACTGCACACCATCATGAAAACCAAAAGGACACGCTCCTTCACGCTGTTGGCGGCGCTGCTTTGCCTCGCCTTTGCCGCCGACCTGTTCGCCCAGGACCCCCGCGCCGAAATGATGCGCCGCATGATGAGCGGCGGCGGCCGGACCGGGACCTCCTCCGTGCAACGGCAATCCGCCCAGGTGGTCGCCGTTGCGGACGAACGCTCCAACTCGGTCATCGTCATCGCTTCCACCAACATCCACAACGAGATCTCGGCCCTGATCAGCCAGATCGACGCCAATGTCGACGATGTGACCGAAGTCCGGGTGTTTCCCCTGAAGAACGCCGATCCCACCGAGATGTCCGAAGTGCTGTCCCAGCTCTTCTCCGATCAGCAGCAGAACAATCAGCAGTCGCCCGGCTTCCGCGTCCCGTTCTTCTTCGGCGGGCGCGGCGGCGGCAGCCAACAGGCGCTCCGGAGCGATCAACGCGTCGTCGCCGTGCCGGATCCCCGATCCACCTCGATCATTGTCAGCGCGCCCCGGCAGATGATGGATCAGATCGCGCAGATGATCAGCCAGCTCGACACCAGCGGGGGCAAGAAACAACAGGTGTTCACTTATACCCTGGAACATGCCGACGTGAACAATGTGCAGGAGATCCTGCGCGCCATGTTTGAGGGCCAGAACTCCCGGTCCGCCCGGTCGCAGACCCAGAACAACACCAGCGCGTTGACGCAGCGGGCGGGCGGCTTCGGCTCCGCCGGCGCAACCCAGGGCACGGCCGGCGGCGGCGGCGGCGGCGGCGGGGCCTTCGGTCGCAACTGAGTCGAAGAAGGCCGGATCAATCGCTTGATTTCAATTTGAAAAGGGATCTCATGACACGCATAGGAAGATTACAGACATGGGCCGCGGTCGCCGGCCTCGCCGCGCTGTTGGGCGCGCCCGACTCCAGCCTTGCCCAACCCGGCGGACGGGGCGGTTTCGGCGGCGGCGGCACGGGGACCTCCTCCGCCAACCGACAGCAGTATTACAGCAACGGCATGGTGGGCGAGGCCATGATCTCGGTCGACCCCGAGACGCGCCGGGTCATCGTCATTTCCGACGAGGAGACCAACGAGCACATCAAGCAGGTGATCGAATCGCTGGACCAGCCCAAACCCCAGGTCCTGATCAAGGTTGTGTTCATGGAGGTGACGCACCGGGACAACTCGGACATCGGCATCGAGGGCATGTTCGACCATACTTTCAACGGCGGCTCGGACTCCGGCGCCGCGTCCACCATGTTCGGCCCCGCTGGGCAGTTGATCGGCAGCGCCGGCACGGGCGGACTCTACACCCTGACGACCAGCGACTTCACCGCGACGTTGCGGGCCATCAAGGAGGCGGGCGAGACGGAGATTCTCTCACGCCCCTCCATTCTGACGCGCAACAATCAGGAGGCCGTCATTCTCATCGGCCAGGAAGTCCCCTTTGTCACCAACTCGCGCACGGACACCCTCGGCAACATCATCAACACCGTGCAGTATGACGACGTCGGCATCATCCTGCGCGTGACGCCGTTCATCTCCGAGGACGGACTGGTGGAGATGATCGTGGCGCCGGAGATCTCCTCGGTCGGCGAACAGACCGTGCCGATCTCGGGCAGCGCCGACGCGCCGGTCATCAACAAGCGTTCCGCCGAAACCGTGGTGGTCACCGCCCATGGCCAGACCGTCGTCATCGGCGGCCTGATGGAGAACAACAAGGTGGAAACCACCCGCAAGGTGCCGATCCTCGGCGACATCCCGCTGCTCGGACTGCCATTCCGCCGCAGGATCAAGGAGGATGTGAAGACCGAGCTGCTGATCTTCGTCACGCCCTATGTCGTGCAGACGCCGCGCGCCATCGCTGAACTGAATGCGGATGAGATGAAGCGGACGCGGCTCTCCCCCAAGACCTTCAAACGCGCGGACCTAGACAAGTTCGTCGAAGACATCGAGATCAAGGCCAAGGACGATCCCAAGAAGCGCGGCAAGACCGCTGAAGCGAAGAAGGCCGAGGCGGCGCCCGACAAGAAGTAGGTCGCTGCCGGGTCGATTTGAAGCGCCGGGCATCGGCCGACGCCCCGACTGAAGAAAGGCTCTTCAGTGACGGGGTGAATTCCGCTCTCTGGCAGGGATTCAGGCCGCCAACTTGTGTTCCACGGCCGGCCGGGCGCGCCTTCCAAAATGGGGCGACCGCCGCAGCCGACGCTTGAATCCGAGCCGTCGCGCGTCGGTCTCCTCCTGCGAATACAACGTCTTCGCCAGATTGAGGAATCCGGCCTGCAGTTCGGCCAGGCTCATGTCGCGTGGCTGAACGTTCGGATCGAAGAGGGTGCAGCGATCCCATTCCCCGTCGTGCAGCAGCCGCCCCTCGTTGCGCATCTGCTGGATCAGCGGCGTGCCGGGAAACGCGGTCAGGAAGGTGATCTGCGCCTCGTAGAGTCCAGACTCGCGGACGAAGCCCAGCACATCGTCGAAGACGTCCGTTGTGTCGCCGTCGAGTCCGAGGATGAAGCAGCCGTTGACCGTGATGCCGAAGGACTGGATCCGTTCAATCGCTTCGAGGTAGCGCCCGCGTTGGCCGGCCTTCCAGTTGGCCTTCAATTCCACGTCGTTGAGACTGCCGCTTCGCGGGCTTTCCAGTCCGATCAGGATCTGTTGGCAGCCGGCGTCGCGCATTAGGCCGAGCAGCTCGGGATCTCGCGCCACCGAGATGTCGGTCTCGGTGAACCAGCGCAGCTTCTCCTTCACCAGTTCACGCATCAGACGCTTGTAGTGCGCGCGATGCACGAAGCTGTTGTCGTCGGCGAACTCGATGAACGGCCGCGGCCAGATCGCCTTGATCGCGTGAATCTCGGCGATCACCTGCTCCACCGGTTTCACCTTGTAGCGCGGCGTCAGCAGGATCGAGCTGGCGCAGAAGGCGCAGCGATGCGGACAACCGCGGCTGGTCTGCACGGTGATGCGGTTGTACTTGTCCGGATCGAGCAGGTCGAAGCGCGGTATCGGCGCGGCGGCGAGATCGAACTCCCCGCCGGGCGCGGAATGGTAGAAGGGCTGGAGACAGCCGCGTTCGAAGTCGTCCAGGATCTGCGGCCAAAGCGGCTCCCCTTCGCCGACCGCCACGCTGGAGCAATGCTGTTTCGCCTCCTCGGGCAGCGAGCTGACATGCAGGCCGCCCATGACCACCGGGACGCCCGCTTCGCGATACTGATCCGCCACCCGGTAGGCCTCGAAGATCTGCGCGGAAAAGGAGGTGATCGCGACCAGGTCGTAGTCGTCCGGCAGGGCGCCGGCCTGGTTGATGTCCGCGATCTCCTGGTAGTCCACCTCGAAACGATCCGGCGTGAGCGCCGCGAGGGTGAGCAGCGAAAGACTGGGCATGGAGGCGATGACCTTGTTGCGCTCCACAAACCCCGGCAGCGTCAGGCCCAGTTCGGTGAGCTCCGGATTCCGGGCCCGCACCCCGCTCATGGCGATGAAACCGATCTTCCTCTTTTTCATAGGCTGGCAATCTCCTTCAAGGCGCAGACAGCGCCGGTGATCAGGCTGATGACGGGAATTGCAAACAGCGCCTGGGCCTTCCTCCAATGCGCCATGACCACGCAGCAGACGGGCATGGCGGCCGCGCCGATCACGAACGCCCACGACGCCGTCCCGACCCATCCGCCCTCCAATGGCGCGAGCCGCGCGGTGAAGTAGAACAACAGATTGATCAGCGCCAGGCCGAAGAATGAGATGTGGCCGAGTCGATACAGCCGGCGCCTGAAGCTGCCGTAGCCGCCCAGCCAGTCGTCGCGATGGAAGCACAACCCCATCACCATGCCCGACAAGAAGCCGACCAGTATCCACAGCCAGCCCATCGACAGATTGATATGGGGAGGTTCCAGGTTCATTCGATCCGTCGCGCGCCCGCCGTCATCCTGCGGACCGCCCGACGCCCCCGAAGCTATTCCCCGCCGGCGAAATCGGGAAATCGATTCGCCATCCGCGAGAATCGGCTGAATCGATGATGATTTGGGATCACTCCCGATCGCGCAGCAGGAGGCGGCGGACCTCCTCCGCCACCACGGCATGCCCCCGGCGCGAGAGATGCACGGAATCGATGTAGTTCCGCTCGCGATGGATCCATTCCATGCGCTGGTGCAGCCGGATGTTCTCCAGGTCGCGCAGTCGAAACGGCAGCCGCCCACGGAATTCGAGGCCCGACGCCGGCGCGCGCGGTTCGCCCTGGGTGGAAAGAAGTTCGCGGAAATCGATCGCCTCGATCGCCGAAGATTCAAGGACGGGTTTCAAGGTCTCGACCAGACTCTCGAAGACCGGATCGAATCGGACCGGCGGAATCAGCAGGCAGATCAGCCGGATGCCCTCGTTCTCGCAGCGTCGCGCCAGATGTTCGTAGGGCATTCGAACCAGGACGCGGCGCGCGGTCTCCTGCAGTTCCGCCGGCGCCGAACCGAGCCCTCCCCAGACCGACTCCCCCTTCTGCAGGCGGATCAGTTCCTCGACCTGCTTCCGTTCCTCCGCGGTCAGCCCGTTGTCGCGATCCTCCAGCAGTCCGGTGAACTGACGCGTCAGAATCCCGCGGAGGTTGTCGAACGGGTCCTGTGTCGGCAGCACATCGTTCTCGCAAAGGTTGATGAGGACGATATCCGGCTCCAGCGGCAGGACGCGCTGCTCAAAGAACCGCCATTCCTGCCAGGCTGAATAGCCGATGACCCCGGCATTCACGACGTCATGGTCGCCATGTTTCGCAAGGCCCGCTTCGAGCAGGCCGCAGAAGTTGTGTCGCTCGTCCACACCGACGCCCCAGGTGACCGAATCCCCGAGCGCCACGATCCGTGTCCTTCCGCGCGGCTTGGGGATCTTCGTTTCCCGGGCGTGTCGGAAACCGCGGCTGTTGGTGTGGTCCCGGAGCACGAAGTGGTTGCATTCATCAATCTTCGCGCGGTTCACAAAACCCAGTTCCGCATCCGCCGCCCAGTAATTCAAATCGTTGTGGAAGGAGTCCGTCCGGATGCCAAGCTGCCGGGCATACAGCTTCAAACCGAGCATGCCGAGCGCCGCCGCCGCAAGCGCGCTGACCGCGACCATCGCCGCCCGCAACCGGACCTGCCGCCCCTGGGTCGCGTCCCGGGTGAAGCGCTGAAGGGCCGCGTCGATTCGGCCGGCCAATGTCGGCGTCCGGGCGTTCGCATCGGTTGCGTCGCTGCCGGACGGGCGGGCCGCGGCGGCGAGGACTGGCCGGCCGGTCACGGCTTCCGCAACAGACAGGAGCAACGCCAGCATGAACAACACCGTTGCGGGAAGGGTCAGGGAAAACCCCGCGGCCAGGATCCAGCCGACCAGCGAGATGAAGAAAAGCGCCGCATCGGCGCCCCTGCCGTCCGGCGGGGCGCCGCTTGGAGCCCCGCGGCCGACCGTCCGCTCGGGTCCCAACAGGATCGCCAGGAGGCTGGATCGGGGGCCGCCGAACAGGCGCAGGAAAAACTCGAACGTCGTCAGCGCCATCAACCACGAGGAACCCTGCAGCGTGATGAACCCGAGCAGGGCCGCGGCAAAGACGCTCGCAACCCGACGCGCCCGTCGGAACTCGGAATTGCCGGGCAACTGCGTCATGTCGTTGGCGACCGGTCGATCCAACCCGAAACCGTCGCCTCGGTGCGGGTTCCGTGATCGATCTCGCCAAACGGGGCAAGATCCCAGGTCCATTGCTCGGTCGGATCGGGAAGTTCGTTCAAGGTCAGCATCCGGGTTTCCTCGCACACGCCGCCGTCGAGATCCCGGACCGTTTGCGTTTCATCCGTGATCACGCAACGCGTGTCGGCCAGCTCATTCAACCAGTCCCAATGGCTGCGTTGAATGGTTTCGACCCAGCGGCCGAGGGCGCGCTCGTCCCTCGCTCCCGCGTCCCGCGCCGCGGTGACAGGACTCAGCGGGAGTTGCGATAGGAGATTCAGCGACACGACCAGATCCGCCCGGCCCGGAAGCAACCCTTTCGGCGGCGAGGGCGAAGGCAGCGCTCCGCCGTTCGCAATGGCCGACGGGTCCGCGAGCCCCGAAACCAGACCGGTCACATCGGCTTCGATCAGTCTCATGTTGGCGTGGCGTTTCATTTGGCGACGCGTCTCGGGAAGATGCACGATGTCGACGAGCGCGATTTCTTCAAACATCGCGGTCAGTTCCTTCAGGGGAACGTCGAGCAGCAGGCCGCTTCCGAGAATAACGCAGTCGTCCTTGCCTTGCGTTTGCTCCGCCGCCCGCAGGATGAACCTGCGGCAACGCCCGAGGTGCGACTGCCAGGCGTTGCGATGACGCGCGTGCCGTTCGCGAATGGCGATGGCCTCGTGCAGGTAGCCCAGCCGTTTCGCCTCCGGCGCGCAACGCGCGCTCAGATATGTCAGCCATTCACGAAGCATGTCGGGGACGCATTATCCGGCCGCTCGCGGTTCGTGGCCATTCCTTTTGCCTCCGGCAAGCGCTGGAAGCGCGGGTCTGTCCCCGCTTCAAAAAGACGCGCGGCGTCCGCTTCTCTGTTTACACGCAAACCGCGAATGATACCATTCGCCGCCCAGTCCCAAAGCCATGAAAAAGATCGAAGCCATCATCAAGCCGTTCAAACTCGACGATGTAAAGGAAGCCCTCCGCGAGGTGGGCGTCGAAGGCATGACCACCACCGAGGTCAAGGGCTTCGGCCGCCAGAAGGGCCACACCGAGATCTACCGCGGCAGCGAATACGTCGTCGATTTCCTCCCCAAGACCAAGATCGAGATCGTCGTCCCGGACGCCAAGTTGGAGGAAGCCGTCAAGACCATCGCCGAAACCGCGAAGACCGGCAAAATCGGCGACGGCAAGATCTTTGTCCTGCCCGTCGAAGGCGCCATGCGCATCCGCACTGAAGAGACCGACGAAGAGGCGGTCTGATGCGGTCCCGCCGCGTCGCCATCAAACGGTGTCGGTCGACAGTCGTCGCCGTTTCCAACCGTCTTGGCGACCACTGTGGAAAAGATTCCCCAAACCATCCTTTCATCACCAGATTCTCGGTTCTCAGAATCAAGAAAAACACTGTGAATAAAGGCTGAAACCGACTTTGAACGGCCTTGTGAATAACCTGCGAAAAACTTCCAACAGCTTGGGGTGGCCGACGCTTGACGAGCGCTCTAAAACGTTGGGCATTCCGCAGGACATGGCGTTGGATGGCGTGACTGCGGGCGTCGGGAGACCGGTTGTATTTTCTCTCACAAGTTGTTGTATATCAGTGTGTTGCAGATTCAATCAGCGATTGGATTGGCGACCCGCGATGAGACGGTTCCTGTGTGTCCTGAAACGGGTCTTCTACGTAACTGGCTGCAAAAAGCAAAGTTACGACGACGTAACGGGCATGGGCGAATAAGTTTGTGAATTGTGTCAAGATGACGAAGGGCAGCGACATGACGAAGGAATCGGCGGAAACGATCTGGCGGACGGCCCAGGAAAAACTGGGCGACATGCTGAAAAAGGACCTTTATGAACTCTGGTTCGCGCCCATCCGGGCGGTTTCCGTCACCGAGGACAACTTCACCCTGGCAGTCGCCAACGATTTTTGCGCCGTCTGGCTGAGCGACAATTACTTGAGCCTGCTCGGCGACGTGCTCGCCTTTGTCACGGGGCGTCAACTCAAGGTGGAGTTCACCGTGATGAACAACGACGAGAAGCTCGCGCCCGCGGCGCTCAAACTGGAGGAGCCGAAGGCCGCAACGCCGGCGCCGGCGTCCAAGCCCCAACCGGTCGCGCCCGCCGCCAAGACTGCGAACAACGGCGAGCTGAGTTTCAATCCGAACAACACCTTCGACTCGTTCATCATCGGCGAGAACAACAAGATGGCCCACGCCGCGTCGGTCGCCGTCGCGCAATCGCCCGGCAAGGCCTACAACCCCCTCTACCTTTACAGCGGGGTGGGTCTGGGCAAGACGCACCTCCTCCACGCCATCGGACAATACGTCACCGCGCACCGCAAGCGCGCGCGCGTCACCTACCTTTCCTCCGAACGCTTCACCAACGAATACATCGAGGCCCTGCAGAACAACAAGCTGACCCAGTTCCGCAGGCGCTACCGCCAGACCGATGTGTTGCTGATCGACGACATCCAGTTCCTCGCGGGCAAGGAGCGGATCCAGGAGGAGTTCTTTCATACCTTCAACGCCCTGCATGAGGCGCACAAACAGATCGTCCTCACCTGCGACCGCCCCTCCAACGAGATCCAGAACCTCGAGCACCGGCTCGTCTCGCGTTTCGAATGGGGCATGGTCGCCGATCTGCAGCCGCCGGACATCGAGGTCCGCCTGGCGATCCTTCGCAAGAAGGCGGCCCTGATCAACGCCAACCTCCCCGAGGAGGTCCTCGACTTCCTCGCCAATCACATCCGCGCCAACATCCGCCGCCTCGAGGGCGCGCTCACCCGCGTCGTCGCCCACGCCAAGATGAGCGAAATGGACGGCGCAAGCATGTCGCTCGAAAGCGTCGAGAAACTGCTGCATCCGATCCTGCACGAGGAGAGCAAGCACACCGTCACCATCGAGGGCATCCAGAAGAAGGTGGCCGAACACTTCGACCTCCGCCTCGGCGACATGACCAGCCGGCGTCGTCCGGAGAACATCGCCTTCCCCCGCCAGATCGCCATGTATCTGGCCCGTCACCTGACCGGCAATTCCCTCAGCTCCATCGGCGACGCCTTCGGCGGCCGCGACCACGGCACCGTCATGCACGCCTGCAAACTCGTGAAGGACCGCATGTCCGTGGACGACAACGTCCGCCAGAAGGTCAGCTACCTCGAAACGCAGCTGATGCGGTAAATGCCGTAGAACGGGATTCATCCCGTTTGCTGCGCCTGCGAACGCGCGGCCCGCGACCATATCGAAACCGGCGCGAACGGAGCGCGGAATTCATTCCGCTTCAACCTTCAGATACCCGCGGCTTTCGATAACGAGAAGTCCTCGGAAATCCCCACGCCCGGACCGCGGGTCTGTGACCCGCAGCAACCTTCGGCTGTCCGGGGTTTCAGGATCGAGCCACGGCGCTGACCTTTCCCAAGTTGCTGAGGGTCGCAGACCCGCGGTCCGGGTGCGTTTGCCTCACCGGCGCCCATCTACAATCCGCCTGACGGATTACCATTGAGCGCCTGCGTGGCGCCGAATCACCATTGCGGAATGGATGGGAAACCCACATCGAAACTTCCGGCCGAATTCAGTTGGAACACGCAGGTTGCGAAAGACGTCTTCGGACTCTTGATCGGGATCGTTCCAGGCCTGCCGGTTCTCTTCCTGCTGATTGCTGTCGTCTACGGGTGGATTTGCAACGAAGAGATCTTCTGGGAACTTGCGTTGCAGATGGGGCTGCTGTTCGGCGGGCCGTTCTTCGTAATCCTGCTTCTCGGACTGCTCTTTCCTCCCAGGAATCGCAATCAAACCTACCGGGTGGACGAGGACGGCATCGCCGGCTTTGACGAGACCAAACAACTGTGGAGGATCCGATGGCATGAACTTGCAGGCGCCTACGGACGGAAGCTGCATTGTTCTGACGGTCGTGCGCATGAGGTTTGCCTGAACAATGCCGGGCCCGCGTTCTGGAAATTGGCGTTTGCGGAATGGGAACGCCGGCATCCGGAAGCTGTGGCTGAGTGGAAGGACGCGAGAAAGAAGCGATCCCGCAGATACTTCCTGGTCACTTATCCGCTGTGGTCTGTGTTCATGAGCCTCGTGGTGGGACTGCTCTGCGGGTTGGCCGACCCGATCCCTGGTCTGGCGCTCGCCTTGATCTTGATCGTGTTCTCGTTGGGCGTCCCTGTCCTGCTGACCGGAATGTTGGCCGTGGATCGGAAGGTCCGAAAGTTGTTCGGCTGGAAACGCACGATGCCGGAATAGTAACTGCGCCCGGACCGCGGGTCTGTGACCCGCAGCAACCTCCAGACTTCCGGGGTTTCGGAATCGAGCCAAGGCGCGCCGCAATTCCAAGTCGCTGCGGGTCGCAGACCCGCGGTCCGGAGATTGGCGGCGGGACGCCGCCTTAACACGCAGTCGGGACGGCTGCGCCACGTCTCTTCATCCGTGGGTCGGCTTTGCCATCCGTGGGGACAAATCGATCCGCTCCCGTCCTTGCCATGGACCGCGGCAGTCCCTTTAATCCCAGACTGCTTATGAAACGATTTGCCATCGCCCTGTCTGCCGTCCTCGGTCTCTCCCTCGCTTCTCTCCACGCCGCCAAGCCGCATCCGGTGGGCGGACATCGCACGCCCACGCAGACCCCGGCCCTGCCGCCGGACGAAGCCGCCAAGCATTTCATCGTGCCGGACGGATTCCAGATGCGGCTGTTCGCCTCGGAGCCCGATGTGATCAATCCGGTCGCCATGACCTGGGACGATCGCGGGCGTCTGTGGGTGGTCGAGCTGTTCGAGTATCCTCTCGGCGCGCCCAAGGGAGCCAAGCCGCGCGACACCGTGAAGATTTTGGAGGACACGGACAACGACGGCCGCGCGGACAAGGTCACTGTCTTCGCCGACGGATTGAACCTCGCCACCGGCGTCCTCTGCGCAAACGGCGGCGCCTACATCGGCCAGGCCCCGCATCTCTATTTCATGAAGGACACCGATGGCGATGACGTGGCGGACGTGAAGGAGGTCGTGAAGACCGGCTTCGGTCTCGAGGACCGCCACGAACTGCTCAACGGCTTCACCTGGGGACCGGACGGATACCTCTACATGACCCATGGCGTGTTCACCCATTCCAAGGTGCGCGACCCGGACGATCCGGATGACGATGGCGTCGTCGCCAACGCCGCGGTCGCCCGCTTTCATCCGGGCACGAAGAAGTTCGAGGTCTTTGCCGATGGCACCAGCAATCCCTGGGGCGTGGATTTCGATCGCTATGGCAACGCCTTCATCAGCGCCTGTGTGATCGACCACTTGTTCCACATGGCTCCCGGCGGGCAATACCTCCGTCAGGGCGGACTTTGGGCCAATCCCTATGGTTACGCCTCCATGCATTCCAAGCGCGGCGGCATTTCCTCCATCGTCGATCATCGCCATCACCTGGCCGCCTACTCCGGCGTGCAGATCTATCAGGGCGACCAGTATCCGGACGACTACCGCGGCGCGATCATGATGGGCAACATCCATGACAAGACCGTGCACATGGATCGCCTCAAGCGGAACGGCTCCAGCTTCATCGCCTCCTTCGACAAGGATTTCGTGCGCTCGAAGGACGGCTGGTTCCGCCCGGTCGCGCAGCATGTCGGACCCGACGGCGCGCTTTGGGTCATGGACTGGTATGACAAGTACCCGTGCTACCAGAACGCCCGCGCCGATCCCGAGGGCGTGGATCGCACCTACGGCCGCATCTGGCGCGCGGTTTATGTGGGCGACGACAAGGACAGGAAGGTTCCGAGTCGCACGTCGAAGAACCTGAACCTCGCCAAGGCCGGCAGCTCCGAACTGGTCAAATTGCTCGCCCATAAGAATGTCTGGCATCGCGAGATGGCGCAGCGGTTGCTGAACGAACGCGGCGACAAGTCGACCAAGCCGGCCCTGCTCAAGCTGCTGGCCGGCGGCCAGACGCTCGAGGCCCGCCTGCACGCGCTGTGGACGCTGCATGGCTCCGGCCTGCTGGATGACAAGACCCTCGATCGCTGCGCCGAAGACAAGGCCTGGCCGATCCGGATGTGGGCGGCCCGGTTGAGCGGCGAACGCGGCGATGCCTCGCCGCGCGTTCTCGATCGCCTGCTTGGCCTGGCTTCCGATGAAGACGCCTCCGTCCGACTCGCCGTCGCCACGGCCGCTCGGCAGTTCGTCTCGAGCGAACTGACCGTCAATCGCCCGGTGGCCGACAAGCTCAAGGACGCCGACACCGGCGAGATTCTCGTGGCCCTGATCGAGAGCTCCTCCGACGGCAAGGACCCCTTGATTCCGTTTCTGATCTGGACGGCGTCCGAACCGATCGTCGCCAAGGATCCTTCGCTTGCCCTCGAGTGGCTCGCCGACGACGGTCCCGACAACATGCCGCTCAGCGGTCATCTTGCGACCAAGCTGATGCGCCGCATCTGCGACACGCAGAACCGCGAGTTCCTCGATCAGGCGGTCGAATTCCTTGATAGAGTCGTCGGCGTCGATAAGGGCCTTGCGCTTGCGGCATTGGACGGTCTGCTCGAAGGCCAGCGCGGCAAGGCCATCATGCCGACCATCGACGCCGCTCGTTTCCTCGCCAATCTGCGGGGAACGGATGACGACCAAATCACCCAACGCGCCGAACGCCTTGGTGGCTTATGGGGCGACGCCGGGGCCATCCGCGCCAGCATGGAACTCGCCGGCAGCGACAAGGCCCAACCCGCCGAACGCATCCGCGCGATTCAGACGATCCGCAAGCAACGCAATGAGAATTCCCGCAAGGCGATGGTTGACCTTGTCGCGGGCAAGGCGCCCGAGCCGGTCAAGCTGGCCGCGATC
>Ga0181568_10001680_pt1 | contig 20202 bp, 19 predicted proteins | sample 101ome_20_FD_133758 | JGI IMG/M metagenome (GOLD analysis project Ga0181568, IMG submission 133758) | Coastal salt marsh microbial communities from the Groves Creek Marsh, Skidaway Island, Georgia - 101404AT metaG (megahit assembly) | ecosystem: Environmental > Aquatic > Marine > Intertidal...
CTCCTGCTTGCATGAGCCTTTTCTTCATTTTGTCCATGCCCTTCTCATCTCCGAAGAGTCGGTTCATTAGGTCGGGGTCATGTTTTACACCCCTCTTGAATATTTCTTGTAATGACTTGGTTCCTTCTTTTTGTAGAATATTTTGAACAAAAGTCATAAATCGTCCGTTGTCCTTTCCATAGGCTCTCTTGATTTCCTTTTTCCAAATTTCAATGTCGGGTTCAGCGTTCTTAGACATTAGGTTCTTTTGCTTAAAGCCGTGAAATACCAACCCGTCCATGTTTAATTCTAAGTCCATTTTAGCAATACCGTGAACCCCGTCAGTAATAACATATGACTTCTTGAGGGCCTCCACTTTGTAGTCGGCTAAACTTTTCTTACCGTTTTTAGTTAAAAACTCCAAAGTAATTAATTTATCGGATTCTGTAACTTCGGGAATTTCATGAAACTTAGCATTGTAAAGAGAATATCCCTTTTTCTCATTACCCATAACTTCATCTACTTTTACACGAATAATTTTTCCTTCCTCAACATCAACCTTGGTATTAGTAGTTTTACCAACCTCAGCATAAAAATCCCCATTGTATTCTTTTGCCTTTGGGGTATCTTCTTCAACCGGACCTACCCCGACAATATAAGTAAAGGAACCATTCTTATTTGTTCTCTTTGAAAGAATCAAAACATCTAAATCAATTACCTTTTTCCACTTAATCCACTTAGGATTTTTCTTCTTCCCAATAACATAGGAAGATTTTGCGTCCTTTATTACCACCCCTTCTGAGGTTGGGTTTTTCATAATTTCCATAGCGTATTCTTCTATTTCATCGTAAGAGTCGGCTTCACGGGTATTTTTCTTCGTAGGGAATAAAACTACCTCATTAGTAAGGCCGCTATATTCACCGATTAGAATTTTCATCCTGTCTTCTAGTTTTTCCATAGCAACTGATTCATCATCATGTTGCATAATATCAAACACATGGATTTTAATATCGCTTTCGGATTCAACCTTTTTATTAATGTGCGCTAATGTATCTGCTCTAACCAATGGGTTTCCTTCTTTGTAGAGCACGGCTTCACCGTCAAGAATGAAATTTTTAGCCTCAGCCTTCTCTAAATACTCAACACACTTTGAAAATTTAGAAGTAATATCGTTTCCATTAAAAGAATAGATGGTAACATCCTTATCTTTTTTATGGACTTGAACTCTTAGCCCATCGTATTTTTCTTGAATAATAAATTCGTCTGTAAGTCCTTTAATTTCTCTTAAGTCGTCAATTGAAAAAATTCTATACATTGGTTTATTAGGAACAATAAAAGGTGTAGATTTTTCTTCCTTAACAAGCATCGGTTTATTCATACAGGAGTCATATAATTCTTTAGCCCTTGACTCTTTCACATTAAGCGTTTTGTCCGAATATAAAATATCCGTTTCCAAATCGGGAAACATTTCTTCGTAGTCGGGTTGTGAAAGTAAATTTCTTAACTCAATAACTAATTTTTCCCACTCGTAATCGTAGGCTTTTGGGTTTTCAAGGGCAGATAAATAAGTGGCCCTAATACGATTTGATAACGAAACTCTGTTTTTGCTGATTGCAAAAAAATCAATATCCATTTTAACCCGCCTCATGCTTCATCAGAGGGAACAAATGCGGCTTCTTCACTAACTTCAAGGGTATGCTTAGCCCTTCGTAGTTTTTCTAAAGCAGTTTCCAACGCCGCCGCTAAATCCTTATCCTGTGAATCTTCGGGCAAATCGGGATTTTCCATTCTAGGTTCTCCCCTTTCTTCTTCTCTATTTTTGTAAAACATATCGTTGTTGGGTAAAAGTTTATGGTCTCGGCTTTTCTTAACTTCTTGAACAGAACCAGCCTTTGCTTTAGCGGCCATGTTTTCAACATTCATTGGCTTGGGACTAATTTTCTTATATGGGCGTTCCTCTCCAGTTTCAGCCATGATACCCAAAGCATTAGTAATAATTGACTCCAACTCAACAAGTCGGGTCAAAAGCATTTTACTATCTCTCAAGTCGTCTTCCGGTTTTTCTTCTACCATACTCATATTGTTCCCTCCAATTTTCCTACTAGTTCGTTTAATTCGTCCCAATTCATTTTAGCGATTGTGTCCCCATTGGGAACAGGGCTAGAAACCTGCATTGAAGGACGGGGGGTATGAACAACCATACCCGACTTCATTAGATTCATGTTAGCATCCCTGACTTGCGTTTCTAAATTTTCAATTCTCGTAATTAACATTTTGATAATTTCTACTACTTCTTCCATTATTCTTCCTCCCCATAAACCATTTCATATATATCTCGGTATAGACTCTCGTATCTCTTTCTTAGGTGGGCTAGTTTCTTAATGAGTTTAAGGTTTTCTTCGTCCATCCCCTCAAGTTCTTCCTCTTCCGATGAACCTACTATATTTTCCAATGTATTTATAACTTTTGATAGTTTGAGGTATTCTTCGCCAAAAAATTCCGTGGGGTCTGCGTCTTGTAGGTAGGTTTTAAGGCGGCGGCGTTCCTTTGGGTTTAATTCATTTAAGTCCATTTTGAACAGTTCGGGGTCAAGTTCAACATCGGTATCAAACGGATGAAAGTAAAATTTAGCGGTTTCTTCAATAACAGGTTTTCTTGGGTCGGGTCTGATAAACCTTTGTCCCGATGGTGAAATAGCCCTGCCTCTATAATCACGGTCCCTTAACTTTTTACCTCTTGGTTCCTTTCTTCTAAGTTGTTCAGCCACGGCTTCTAGACTACTATAAAACTCGTCTAAATTGATTTCGGGAGGAGGTGATATATACTTGTCCTCAAACCGTTGCTTGGCTCTTTCGTGTTTTTTTCTGTCAGCCCTTGCTAATTTTCCAAATTCTACTACATCATCAATGGTTTCTACACGGTCTAATTTATAACTGTTGGGTAGGCCACGCGCTACTTGCTCGGAAGTAATTTGCCCGCTAGTATAGTAAATAATATCGTCGCCATTCGGATTTGTAAATATAAACCTTCTGCCGTTAAATTTAGGAGAAGCAAGTTCTTGAACTCTTGGTTTGGTGTCGGTTATTTTTGGTTCCCTGTCAAAGAAAGAATCCTCCCCCTCTTCAAGGGGAACATAATCCTCATCCACTTGAATATTTTGAAATGGGCGAGTTCCATGCTCGGAAAAAATAGCACGATAAATCCACTCCCCAAAGGTTTTACTATCCTCCCGTTGAGAAACCTTTTCATCTAGGTGGTCTTCTAAAGCGTGTCCTTTTACAAACATTCTTCCTAGTTTAGATAAATCGTAATCGTTTTTTAGTTTTTCTGCAATAGCCTTAGTGGTTTCTCTTAAAGGAACCCTGCCGATGGGAACTAAATTTTTAATATTCTTTTTAACTGTGGATATTTCCTTTGAGAATTTTTCAATTTGTCCTTCGGAAGTAGTGGGGCTTAAATTCGCTTCCATCTCTTTTTTATTATTTCTCATGTCATAAATATCATCGCTGGCTACTGTATTTAACTTACGCAAAAAAGATAATTTTTGAGAAGGAGTAGTAAGTCTAATATCTATGGGCAATACCTCCACCAATGCTTTGTAGAACTCTTGAATAGATTTCTTAAAAACACCCCCACTAACTTCTTCTCTTAACCTATCAATAGAAACCCGAACCAAATTATTATTGACATTGTAAAAAGAATCCCTAAATCTAGACATATCCGAGTGCGGTTCCGGCTCATCCATGTTTTCCCTTTCTTCTGCAAAACTAGGAATAAATGAAACCTTTTTATTAGAAGTTCCCAAATTTACCACCAACTTGACGGTGTTGCCTGTTGTCGGTGTTTTATCTCCGGTTTCTTCGTCGGTTACAGTATAAACATAACTTTGCCGAGACCGCCTAACAGAAAAATAAGGCAACAGTTTATCCACCAATTGGTCTACGGTTTGTTCGCTGATGGGTTTAGGTAGGCGGTTTAAAAAATTTTGAAATTCCTCAGTCAAAATTTCTCCGTTGTAGGGTTGATTTTTTTGAAATTTCACACCCTCTTGAATAATTTGATTAACTTCTTTTTGAGAAACATACCCTAGGGTATCATAAATAAACCTTCTAAATCCAAATAAAGGGCTATTAAAAGTCATACTATCCCCTCAAACCTGCTTCCACTTTTTACTCATTTTTTCCCCACCCGTGATAAAGTGAGGAACATTTGGTGTTTTTTCCCAATTGTCTGGAGGGACCTCCGGAACATTCATTGTTAGGTCCTTAGATTTCTTTTTAATTTCTTCTTTCTTTTGGTCTAATTTTTTTCTAATTTTATCATTCATCTGTTTCACCTCATAGTATTCTATTGTTATTCCTGCGGTTCCATTTCTCGTTTAAAGTTCTTTCTTCTAGTAATTCGGTCTATATCATCGCCAGCATATTCAAACGCTTGTGCGGGGTGGGAACTTTCGCCGCCATAATCAGCACCCAATTTTGACTCCGTAAATATGTATTCTTTAACCCTATCCTTATTGGCTTCTATAATAGGTCTCATTTCTTCTAGGCTTGATAAAATCAAATTTGAACTATCAATCATACTTTGAATAGATTGAACAATCCTTATCTTAATTGAATAAGGGACCTCTCCTTCAGGTGTCATGCCCAAAAGTTCCATTATTCTCGGATAAACCGTGAGTGGTTTGTCAGAAGATTCTAAAATTTTTTCTAATTCTTCAAGTTTATAACCACTCATAGTCCTAACTAGTGGCTTTACATCGGAAAACCTCGCCGTTGTTGTTTCATCAAATAGTTCGCTTTTTGGGTTCATATTGTCTTCATTACGCTCCCCAATAGTATTGTGCTTCATGTCAATTTGTAGGTATTGTCTCGTTACATTTTCTCTGTCATCGTAATACACAGGCATATGAACCTTATTACCTACATCTAATAACGGAGTTCCTCCCATAGCGGGTTTTCCTAAATCACTACCTTGTAAATAAGCGGCGGTAGCGATACTTCCCATTGGGTCTAAATTTATCCCTGTTCTTTTATCAACCCGTTTTTTATTTATTTCCTGCCCCACTTGCCTAGCCATTCCTTGAGCAACATCTACTTCAGTCGCCACGCCGCCCGGAAAAGTAAGATTAATACAATTAGTGTTTCTAACGACTAACCCATACAATTTGTTTTTGTATTTAAATAATGAGGCTGGGTCATAGTCTTCGGACCTTTCCTCGCTTAAGCGTCTTAAATAAATTTCCCCCATACAAGCACTTCCCGCATATTCATCATCTCTAATATTTGAGGATGCTCCAGCCTTACTATCATCTATTGTTAAGTAGGTAAATCCTGAACTTCCGCTTCCAATTATCCACATACCCCTAGTAGCACCAGTAAGAGTATCAAACTTTGGGGGGTCTATGGTAAGTGTGTGAGATGCCTTACCCAAAATTCTAACAGCATTCATCATATAAGCGGCTGATTTATCAGTTATGTTAATATCGCTCCTATCAGCAGAATAAAAATCCTGTGCGTTTAAAATTCTATTAACAACACGACGGATTTCTGTATCAAGGCCATATTCAGCATTAATGTCTATTTCAAATTTTCTATTTAAGGCTCTCCTTCTATAAACTGCGCCTTCAACCGACTCTAAAGTAAGATTAGTAATAACCCCACGCTCTACTTTGTTAGTAAATTTAAAAGTTAGATTAAATTCTTCGCTAAAACTCCTTTTTGACTTAATTCTAATAGGAACTAAAAATCCGTTTTTACCTCCTAATTCTCCTGAGTCAATAGTATGACCGTAATCAAACTGGGGTGCTAATGTAGATTCTGCATCTAACTCTCTTGTAAGAATAGCACTTATTCCACTTGGAAATTTGTAACTATTTACTCTAAGGGGAACCCTTTTTATTTTTTCTTCCAAAGTATCATCGGGGTTATTTACTAAAGCATCTACCAATTCATCAAGACTTAAACTAAAAGAAATAGGCGAAATGCTATTATTATGTATTTCATAATATCCCCCTTCTTTATAAAAGATTTGGAAATCGTTATTTACTTTTGGTTCTAACACCTGAGTTATACTACGGGTATTATTCGTCGCATCAAAAATATTTGATAAGTCCCTCGCATCGTTTAATTGATATAAATAATTGGGAGGAATTGCTTGGTTAGGAAGTAATTTGTCAATAGTTAAACCTATAATTTCATGCGCCTTTGGGTCATTTCTAATTACAGCCTCAATTAAACTTAACGGAGTATTAGGGCCAATTTCTAGAGATTTATTAAAAGTATAACCTCTATGGGTTCCTTGTGAAGTTTGATAACCGGGCAAACTAGAGGTGACGGAGGTTCTTATTAGAGAATTTACTTCTCTTGAAATTCCTAGAGCGGTTAGCCTTTCAAGAGTTAAGGGCCTAGTTAAACCCTTTGTTTGGTAATAATTTTCCATACCAGATAAAATATAATTCTTCATATTTTCAAAAACTTCGGGGGGTAATTCGTTAGTTAATCCACCGAAAAGTGGTTTTATATCCCTTAATTCAATTTTAAAGTCATTAAGGGCTTGCTTAGTCGGTATGTTTTCATACAAATAATAGTCCATGTAACTAAAAGAGACATCTTGGAAACTAATAACAGTTCTATTTCCCGCACGATTAATTATTTTTCTTATTTTTCTTAAGACTCTTCTTGTCGCATTTTCTGTAAAATACTTTTGAAAACCTTCGGTAAAATCAGAAGGGAAGATAACATTTTGTTCCTTGGTATGCTTATCATCTAGAATATTCATATTATAACTCAACCTAAATAAAAGTGAAGGCGTATCCATATAACTTTGCAAAGTCAATGGTTTAATAGGTAATTCTAGTTCTTTTAGAATTTTTGTAATTTCATTTAAAGCCTCGTCTAAAACCTTTTCTACTTCATCTAAGTTTATACCAAAACTAGAAACTTCTGAAAGTTCTTTTCTTTTCTTGATAATTTTTTGTGGTCCCCCTCGTCTAGTGTTAATATTATATTTTCTTAAAACTGCGGTGGGGGGCGGGATTATAGTTTCAACTGCATAGTCTTGTATTGAAAAATCTTGTTGGAAACGGACAATAACATAAAGGGTTAATTTATTTTTACGATTTTTAGCAATCTTCATTAATAAATTATAGTCCACGGGGTCAATTGTATAAAATTCTAAATTGGTGTGAGTTTTTCCACCAATTTCTAGTTTCATCTTTCTATCGGGTTCATAATCAACTAAATCCACCCCGGCTAAACTATAATTAACTAAATAAATATCGTATTTTTCTACTAATGCCTGTAATTCAGCATCATTCATAAGACCTTGTGCCTTTTTTATCATCACGGAATCCTCCTTTCTGTCCTACTATCAACATTATTATTTCCGGCCTCTTCCGGTAGGCCGCTAAATCTTTTCGGCGGTCCCTTTTCCATAGTGGTTTCTCCAGCAACCTGCGCCTTAGTATTTCCGGTCATTAATGCTTGTTCTTGTAATTGGCCGAGTTGGGAACGGTCAATATTAGTTCCTGCATAGGGGTCAGTCTCAATCATTTTATTATCCGACTCAACATCAACATCTACTAATTCCTTGGCGGGGAACTTCTTAAACACAAAATCCCCATCCTCATTCATATCAACTTCAAACCCTAGGTTTTTCATTTGAATGGCTAATTGCATTTCCATTTCTCTTCTACGCATTTCAGCCATTTCGTCTTCTTCTTCACTTCTTAACAATTGAACTTTCCAATCTGTAATGCCGAATTGTTTCATTAAGAAGGGGAACATATATTTGTTATAAACACTTTGAGCCTTTTCAATTGCTCGGTTTGTAACTAAAATTTGCATACCTTCGTTGTTGAGTCCACCGCCCGTTGTAGTATCACCAACGAATACATTACTTACTCCATAAAAGGAAGAAATTCTGGTTCTCAAATCATCCTTGACATTGATGTAGTCCATTTCTTTAATTGTGTTCGTAAAGGGAACCCATTCAACAGAACCTCTAGAACCACCCTCAGTTTCAATACCCATAATAGGGGTATAGTGGGGGTCCCTTTCTAACTTCTCCTTTACACCCTTCCAATACTTCACTAAGGATTCCATGTTGTTAGTTTGCACCGCAAGAATACCCCTTGGGGTTCTAGCCTTAGTATAAAGTGTGCTGATGTAGTTTTCCATAGCACTAAGGGTAAAAATATGATTAAATAAAGTAATAACTGGGGGGTGTCCATATAGTCTTGACGGAGAATACTTGCTAAAGTGAACTACTTCTCCTACGATGTAGTTTTGTTCCTTCGCACCGGACTTATTCACAAATTCAATTGGGTGTAGACCACAACCACAAACCGAACACTTATCAAATTTATCTGTTGTCTTGAAATCTCTGTGGGTAATACAGGTAAAATGAGAATGCCCTCTATCTCCATCTTCGTCCACTTCAATATGTAAAGTGGTGGGGTCGCCTCGGTAGATTTCATTAATTTTGGACATAATGATTTCTCCCTTCTCGTCTAAAAAGTAGTCCTTAACTAAAATCATGTAGCCATCGTCTATAACATTCATGTCAGTTTCTATTTCTTTCAAAACATCAATAAACATTTGGTGGGAGGAATTGACATACCCCTCAAAAAAATTCTGTGCATATAATTTTTGAGAAAGATTGGGTCTGCTAAGTTCTGTGGAGTTACAGTTAATACATTCTTCCACCTCTCGGTGGTGTTCATACCCGCAGTTATCGCACTTCAAATCAAAAGCCTTAACCCATTCGTAACCCCTTCGGAAAATTTCAGTCTTTAGTTGGATAAGACAGGTTCTAACCACGGTTGAGTTTTCAGCCATAGAATACAGGTATTTACCTGCATAGTGCTGAGGAAGTCTTCTTTCTTGAATACCCATGTTATAGACTTCATCGTTGGGCGGGGTAGGGGTTCTCCTACGAACCAAACTTCTAAGGGTATCTCGTAGTCCCATAATTATTCCTCCTTAGAAATGTTGTCTACGCCGTTCATATAGTCCCAGCGTGAGTTCTCCCTATATTTAACAATGTCCTCTTCTTGTATATTATACTTTTGTAATTCGTCTTTGTTCACGGCATCCTTCCAATTTTCCCATTTGATGAGTTTGAAAATTTCCTCAAGGCGAGGTTTAGCCCACACTTCCTGTTTGAAATTTTGTTTAATCATTATCGCTTCTTGGAGTAATTTGCCTTGTTCCTTCTTCATTCGTAGGTGGGGAATTGTTTTTTCCAATAATTTAGATATATCGTTTTGACTATAAAAATTTAACCGATGTTGGCTTCTGCTATTTTCACCTACTTTTTGGTCTAAATGTAATCGCCCGATATTTAATTGGTTCTCCATTTCCTTGAAGAAGGCCTTACCTCGGTCTCCCGTAGCAATCATACCAACACGGGGAGCGTATTTAGAATCCATTGTGATGTAGCCATCGGAGTCAATAAAACCAGCAACATAGGAATAGAGGTCTTTTTTAATTTCATCACTAAAAATGTAATATTCCCCGTCAACATTTATTGCTTCAATTTTCTTAAGCATTTTTGAAATCGTTTGTGGGGTGGTAGAACGATGGTAGGAAGAAGGTAGCATAGAGTGAATAGTATTGCTAGTGATGCCCGGATTATTACAAATAGTCTTTACTAGCATTTCTTCTAAAACCTCTTGACGGGGCTTTCTAATTGACTGGTGAGAGATTTCTTTCAAAATATCTTTGATTGATTTCTTGGATGTTTTAAACTTAATCACCGCTGAGTTATAATCCTCTCCATAGTCTAGTTCTGATTTTTGTAGGTCGGCCTCCCACATTTTAACCAAGTTATCAATAATAATTTGGCGGGTTTCTCCGTCTTTGATGTGATGAAATTTTTTCATCATTTTAATGTCGGGGGTGAGCATTCTTACAGATTTTTTAAACGGACGAAGCCAATAAATAGAATTTAACGAGTTATCTAAATGTTCGGTGTAGGCTTTGATTAGATGGTTAATAGTAGAAGACATTTTATCTCTAGAATTACCTTTTAGTTTTCTTCTCATGTGGCGTAAGTCCTTGACTACATCGGGAATAGTTTTACCTTCAATGAGTAATTCATCGGGCATTTTAGAAATGTAGTCTCTTGCCTCGGTGAAGTTAATTTTCATGTTTTGAGAAATGTCCTTGATTACTTCTGTTTCATCGTGACATTGATATTGAAGCCAAGAAAGCATCACTTCATCGGGTTTTTTACCAGCAGATTCAAGAAGTTTATCCTCCGCTTCGTCTTTTTCATTAGTTGCTTGGTCGGCAATATTTTTCTTATTTTCAAACTCTTCTAAGTTTCTTCGTAGTTCTTCTGTGTTTATTTCTTCCTTACTAATAATTAATTCCAAAAATACCACCTCCTAAGTTCATGGTTGGTCCTGAGTTGGCGAAAATGCCCTCGTCTTCTAGTTCAATAAATGTGTCAGTAAATGTTTTTGTAGCGTAATTAGCCAAGGCCAATCCAATAACTGTATCGTCGTGTGCTCCTAATCCCTCAATTCTTCCGTTGTTCCCAATACCAAAGGCCTCCAATTCTTGAATGATTACATTGGAAACCCTTCTGTCCTCGTCGTTTTGATACGGAAGGAGAATTTTATTGTTCTCAAAGTTCATCTGTAAGTTAAGAATGATTTCCTCTTTTTTCTTCCTACTCATGGTAAATTCTTTAACGGGAAAGTCGGAAATATCTCGGAGTTCCATAGCGAAGGACTTAGCGAAAGTATTTGTTTCAATCATCACGATTTCCGGCGAGAATCTTTGACATAAATCTGTAATACGAGTAATGTGTGAACGGAAGTCCATGTTCTTTTCCCGAACCATGTGAACCACTTTTTTATTCAAGTCTTCGTCCACCTCAAGAACAATCATAACGGTGTAGTCACCGTTAATGCTCATAGATGGGTCGTAGCCTATGTAGTATTTGAAGGCCTCGGTGTTTCCGTGGTATTGTAGGGATGAAGTGCGGTCTTTTGCCTTCTCCACATGCTCTTTTCCGAACAACATCGTGTTAGAAGAAATAGGAATACACAAGTATTCTCTTGTAAATTTGGAAGAACCGATTTCTCTTCTGCGTCGGTCCAGCGAATCAATGTCCCAACGGGAAGGCCAAAGGGCTTCTCCTGCTTGGTTTATGGCGGGATAACGCTTCACATCATACTCGGTGTTTTCCTCTAATTCAGCGAATATATCCGTGTAGGTGAAAGGCGTTCCAATCATCCTTAAAGAAGCGGTGTGGTGAAGGGTGGGAATCATATCGCCCCAAAACCAATCTGCTACTCGCTGAATAGCCGACATAGAAAACTCCTTCATTGGGTCGTCAATAATAATTTCGTCGGGGTGGAGTCCACGGATTTGAGAACCAACAGACCTTTCAACGATACGATTTCCGTTGGTTAATTCCATCCGGCCAACGGCCCAACCCGCTTTAGGTTTGAATTTTTTTAACGCAGGAATAGTAGAAAACATTCTGTCAATGTCTTTCATGTGAACCATTGTTTGTTTTTGGTTAGAGGAGATGTAAATAATTTCGTATGGTGGTTCTTGAAAACACAATTGGTAGACGCACCATGAATGGAAGAAAACTGATTTACCGTGGTCCCGTGAACAAATAGTAACGGTGCGTTGGGTGGTTTGGACACGCTCAAGCCATTCCCTGTGAAACGAAGCCATTTCAAAACCTAGAACCTTAGTGAAGAAATATTCAAAATTGCCCTTGGAGGCTTTCATGTCCATCTCGGTTAGTAAGTCCATTATTGTTCCTCCTGTTCATGTTCGGGTGAGAAATATGTTGGTGAATTATTTTTTCTCTTAAGTCTATACTCCATTTTACTGTGAAATTTGCTTAATTCAGGGTTGTTGGTTCTCCTAAATCGGGTTCTCATCATGGCGTGATATTTTATTTTTTCTTGTTCATCCATGTCCAAATACTCTTCTTTCGTATATTCTTTACCTAAACTTGACTCTCCGCCATATTTAGGAGAAGGAAATGTTGGTAATGCTGAGTTTCTTCTTAATCTATTAGTCATTCTTATATGAAATGCTTTATCCTTTACATTTCTACCCATACTGTCATGGTAATTTGCTTTTTGTTCATTTGTTAAATTATTATAGACATCTAATGATAATTCTACATACGGGTCTAATATACCACTAGGAGTCGTTTTTAATTTTATTTTTCGTCTATTGCTCGCTTCTAATTCGGGAGAATAAAAGTCATTACATTCTTTTTTACCTAATTCAAGACATTGTTTTAATCTCTGCTCTTGCCTACCGTGAAAATTTCTTACTTCCTGATAATTTTTCATTTCTTGATAAACAGGATTTTCTACATCTGTTAAATCTACTGTGTGTTGAGTTCTAAGAGCATTTAATCTTTTTTGGTATGCCGCCCTTTGTCTGTTATGCCATCGCTTTCTTTCTATTAAAGAGGCCGCTTCATACTGTGCTTCATTCCTAATATCGGGGCGAGTATCAGCCTTTAAAATATCCCAAGCCTTTTTCATTGGGTCCATCATTCTTCCTCCCTCTTCCTTTCTCTATATTCTCTTGTTTGTAGTCGCCTTTTTTCTCTATATTCGGGGTCTTTCATTCTTTTTTTGTAATTTTTTCTAGCGTTTTGCTGTTTTCTTTCCCTAAATTCAGGGTCATTAGCCATTCTTTCTCTCTTACTTTCTCTTTTTTTCTGTTTTCTTTCTTCCCTATATTCAGGGTCATTAGCATATTTTTCTCTCCTCCACTCCCGATTTGTTTCTTTAACTTTTTCTCTATATTCAGGGTCATTAGCATATTTTTCCCTTTTTCTTTGTATATGAAAATTTTCTCTATGGCGTGTGTTTATAGACTCTAACCATCTTAGAAGTGCTTCATATTGTTTTGATTCTACTAAATCTATAATTTCTTTAAATTCATATTCGGTAATAGATTCTGTTAATTTACCTTGACTAATTGCTTGCTTTAGACTTTTAGAGGCATTTAATTTTTTAGCCTCTGCTCTTGGAACACCAAACACCTCTACGAGAAACCTTTGGAAATCACTCGTCTTTAAAATCTCCCAAGCCTTTTTCATAGCCATATCAATATTCTTACTAATCAACCTACGAGGCTTCTCTCCCTCAATGGTTTCTCTAACCTCGGCTTGAATACTTTCCGGTAAGGACTCCACCGGAGGGTCTATTTCCCAGCCCTCCGATTGAATCAATTTAATCCAACTCTCCGAGAAATTACTAGCCATCCCGATAGCAGGAGTATTCTTAATAATATCGGAATCTCTTTTCTGCCATAACGACCTAGACAACCCTAAACCCCTATACATATCAATTACTTTAATTCCCGTGGTGAGATACAATTTATGTTCCGGTAAATATTTCCACCCCACACGACCAACCGCTAAGGGTTCTCCACCAAGGGTATTTGCTCGGTCAAACATAATATAATACCCGTCAGCATTCTGCCTAGTCAGCGGAGGAAAGAAATCCATCTCTTCCCTAGTTTTTCTACCGGGATTGCTAACTTGAAAAAGTGAAACCATCTCGGTCTCGGAATAAATTTTATCATCAATAAACACATCGGGCTTAACGGCTGGCTTACCTTCCTCGTCTGTAACGATGGGTAAGTAAGTAGATTTACCCGGCAAGGTAGAACCGTAGCCCAAATCCTTCTTCAACGAAATAGCCCCCTAACCTTATAAATGACTGTTTCACTAACACCCATCTTAGTAGCAACACTTTCAATAGGTTCTTTATTCATGCTAAGAATTTTCTCCATATCCATAGCATAAATATCTACTCGGTCCTCCTTCCTAATTAAGTTAGAAACATAGTCAACATTTTCTACATTATTTAAATCAAGGTATGCCTTGTAGACATAAAGACCGCCCTCTCCTCTAATCGTATCAATAGCCTTCAAGAATGCCTTTTCAGCATCGGTATCTCCGGCCCCCATAATTTCCCTGTAGAAATTACCCTTGAGGTTAGAACTCAACTCTTGGACTTCTTTTCTTTCCGGCTTTGTTAAACTATCTGTGAACATTTTACTATTTAAGATAGGTAAAATATCTAACAGTTCTTTGTCAATAGTAGCGTTGCGGTATTCCGAAATTTGCTTTCTCAAGAAAACATTTGACGCTACTTGTTCCATGTCCCTCAGTCTAGCAATATCATAAATAATTTTACCCAACGAGTCAGCAATTCTTTTTCTTTTAGAGGTGATGTTAGCCCTACTCTCATCAATCTTAGAGTTCAACAAAAGAAACGCTGAAATAGAATCTTCTCCAGCCTCAATCAAAGCCCCGATACTTCCAGTGGAACCCTTACGGACATTACTCCAAAAGTCGTTAAGAGCCTTTAAGTCCTCTAACTCAATTGCGGTGGATGGATATTTTGTCAATTGAGAAACAATAGAGGTGGGACCGATTTCCTTTAAACTAGTGTAGGCGGCTATAAAAGTTTGGTAGTCCGTTTCCTCCATAAAGGAAGGAATGTCCCTGTTGAAGAAAAACTGTTGTCGTAAGTCCTTTGCGTATTTCTCATAAATAAAGTCAATAAACTCGTTATATTCTTTTCCTTCAACCTCAACCATTGTTGGAAGTTCACCAGCGATGGCTGGATATTTTGGACCGACTGATGCTGGGGAAAGTGAACCCCTTGAACCGGAACCACTTCTTGCTACCTTTACCCCAACATTCGGGTTGTAGGCCCTTAACTCCCCAAGAACGCTTTCGTCTTTCATAAAATTAAAGAATGTTTTTAGGTTACTGTTAACAAATCTAACAACCTGTTGGTAGTTTGAAAAAGTTCTATTTTTCTTCTCAACAACCATTCTGTAGGTTTTATTTACCAATTGTCCTCTTTCACCGCCGAGGGCCTCTAAAGCCTCGTCGTCCATTGTATCAGCAAAGGACATTTCTTCCTGCCTTTTACTTCTTACTTCTTGAATAGTGATAGTAAAATAAGGAATCTCCATTCCGGGAGCGAGGGGGATTTTTGAAAGTTCTTGAATGTGATTATCCAAAATAGGTAGATAGTAGACTCCCTCGGAGGAATCCACTACTGCTTCTTTGTAGTCTTCCAATGTTTCATCAGCAAGATTATCTAAGACTTTTAGAATAATACCTTGTAAGCCGCTAAAATTTTCTTTTAAGTAGGACTTTAGCAGTTTCTTAACCTTTTCGTCCTCGTCCCCTGTGTAGAACATTTTGCTTTCTTTTGACAGATGAAGGTATGTTAGTGGGTCTACTTCTTTCGGGGCCTTTTGAACCTCCCTCAAATTGTTAGCGAGTTGTTCTCTGTAGGCGTTGTCTGCATCTCCATCACGACTAATAAATGAAACAAGTTCTGTTTCGGAAAACTCTTGCTTGAACTCATCACGGGTCATTTGTGTGACCTCTCTAAAAACCTCATTAGCGATTCGGAAAATTCCCACCGCCCCTTCTTCCTGCATATAATTAGCGGTCGTATGTTGAACAACCACACAAGGAAGAATAAATGGGTTTTGTTTAAGTTTAAACATAGATTCGGGCATATCTTCTCCGGCGGGAACTTCAAACTCAATCAGTGTTTGTTTTTCGGGTGCTTCCGAGAAACGCTTGTAGTAGTTTTCCCAATAATCATAGATTTGTTTTCTTTCCGAGGAGGAACTAATATCTCTAATGGAGAGATAGTTTGCTAGGTTTTCAAATTCCAGCCCGCCATCGTATTCCTCGCCTTTGGGTTCCTCACCACCAAGTAGGTTAATAACCGCATCAAAAATGCTTTGTAATTCAGGTTTCGCCTTAACATAAGCGTCAAACTCTTCAAACTTTTCATCGTTTAATCTACTGGTTGCATTCACGACCACGGGATTTGATTCAATAAATAGTTTAGTTCGCAGACCTCTTTCGTGGTAGTTATCAATCGTGGGTTCGCCTCTAACTTCTTGAGGGAGTTCGGGTTCAAATGTAATGTCCCTATTAATTAGCCCAGCCAATTGATTATAGAAAATTAATGTTTCATAGGGACCATCCTTTGACGGGGGAACATCTAGAGTAAATTGCTTTCTAATTCTCTTAGCGTCTAATACCACTTCCTTACCATTACCTCTTGCATAGGTGTGATTTTCATTCTCTTCCGGGTAATTTTCAAACATTTATTAGACCTCCTGTAGTAGTGCTAAATCTTCCAATAATTCCAACCCCGAAGTATTGTTTCGGGTTCGGTATTTTAACTCAGGGCGTTGAGCCATGACTTCTACGATTTCATAGAACGCTTGATAAAAACCGTCCGAGATAATTTGTCTAGCCTCGGAAATTTTATCTGCTACGATAGAATCCTGTTCCTCGTCGTCGTCTGCTCTAGCCATGTCGTCAAAGTCAAAATCCGAATCAAACAATTGTGTGAAGTATTGAATCATAGCCATAATTTCTTCATTTTCGGGACTCAAGACAAAACTATTACTTTCATAATCCTCATCGGCTAAGTCATAAAGAGTAGAGAAGAATAAGTTATCATTTCTTTCAACCTGTCGGGAAAGTCTTTCATTAAATTGAAACCTGTCTACCTTAGCAAATTCTTCAATCGCTTCTAAGGTCCGATTATCTCCTCGGTTCACCCTACGCTTCAATTCCTCTAAGGTAAGGGAGGTGGGTTTAATAGAATCTAGGTAATCTCTTAGGATTTTATTCGTGGATAAAATGTCTCCACCCCCAAGTCTAAACTTTCCTTGGTATGGTTGTTCGGGTTCAAACTCCTGTTCCGGTAGGTCCCTTCTAGTGTGTAGGCCATAGATTTTATTTACAAAAACTCTAGGTTGAGTATTAGGGATAGTAAAAATAAAATTAATAAGAGGTTCCATAGCAAAGGTTTCTTCAATTTGAGATAAATTTCTTTTAGGTGGTGTAATTTGTTTATTTACACTAAACATCAATCTAATAAACTGTTCTCGGTCCTGTCCACTAATATTTTGAAACCTTCTTTCGTTCATAATGACCCTATACTGAGTTCTCTCCCCGGAGATACGCAAAATTTCTCTAATTTGTTTTGCTTCTTCTGTTTCTCCGGTGTCTCTAACCTCATAGCGGCCCATTTGAGTAGTCTGTTCACCGAGCATTTCTTGAATTTTTTCTCCCGGCGAGAACCCACTAATAGCCTTGTCGTATTGGTCTAGTAGGTTATTTTCTTTCATGTAGAAGTATAGCCCAGCCAACGGGCGATAATCTCCCTCGTTAAATCTGTTATAGAGGCTTTCCATATTAGCGGCTAACCATTCTTCTAAAGAACCCTCTAACGGGTAATCATCGGACATAACCTTTGTTGGTTTATCCCTACTGCCCTCAATAGCAATCCTACCAATGGGTTCCAAATCACTAGGGGCGTTTTCTTTCAACTGAGAAATAATATTCTCAACTACTTGCGCTCGCTCCTCATCATCAAGGTCAAATAGAATAGAATCAGTATTAAATCTACCTTCTCTTAGAATCTGCAACGCAAGAGGAATTTCTTCCGGGTTATCAATAGCCGAGAAATCAATATTATATTCACGACCACGGCCAGCGTTTCTTAACGCCACCATTATTGCCCGGTTTATTTCCATGCTACTCAATTCAAAAGAACGATAAACAACGGAACTGCTACCAATAATGCTGGGAGAGCCTTTCTTAAAATAGCCTTATACTTGGCCTCTTCTGCCTCGCTAATTAAGCCCAAATCCTCAGCAAGTTCCACTAAGTCTTCGGCCTCTTCTGCGACCTTTTCAATTTTATCTTCAATAGTCATATAACCACCTTATTTAGTCCTAAGAGGAATCCCATATATAATACTTTTTATTATTTTCTTCTTCTTCTAATTGGTCTAATTGAATCTCTTCTTTGGCGTAAGTTTTCCCTTTGTTGGTTAACTCTAGTTTCTCTAGTTTGTTCTTGAGGAGGGGGAGGTGGTGGCGTAGGCATCCCTGTAGAGTATTCTTCCATAGTAATGTTATTCTGTTCTAAGAAAGACTCCAAAGAAACTTTTCTTCTAGCGACTTCTTTAGAAATCCAAGCCCTATCTCTCATTGAACCTTCAATCATAAAGTAGCCGGGGTTTCCTCTTGCTAATTCTTGGTTAATTTGTGCTTGAGTTTTACGACCCTCTTCCTCTTCAATTGATGGAATTTGACCTCCTCCCTGTGGCTTAGAGGTTTCCATGTATTCTCCTACACGGTCAACAATTTCTTCCAAAAAAGCACCTTCGTTGCCGACTTCGTAATTAATGTTATAAACAAAATTTGGACCCAAGTTATAACCAATAGCCGTTACATAGTAGAGGTTGTCTGCTTCGGGATTTTCCTTAAAAAGAAAATCAATTGAGCAAGACACCTCAGTAAATGGGTGTCTAAAAGAAACTTGATAGATGGTTTCATCGGAGTCAAGGAGTTTAGTTCTAGGGTTGCCTACTGGGTCTTGAGTGACTCTTACCCTAGACCTTTCACTAGCACGAGTGCTGGTTGCTTTAAATTCCTGTAAAACAACATCTTCTAGTAGTTTTTGTAAGCGTTTTTTCCACTCCTTAAAGGAACCAGCCGAGTTAATTAACCAAGCCCCATCAGGGGTTTTAATCTTGAGAACATTAAACCAATTAGATACCATCTCCTTCACCACCCAATCTCTTAATTTCTCTTAAGGCGTCAAAAACTTGGTCGTATAGAATACCAAATTCCCTGTGATGAAATTCCGGTGCATCCACTAGTTTAGAATAATATCGTTCCATTAACATTGAGAGTTCGTTTAAATTCCCTAAATCAATATCCGGGTCTTGTAGCCTTTTCATAAATTGGGCGTAGAGTTTAAGAAAATCTCTCCTTTTTTCTTCAGGAACATAATTCATTTTACCACTAGTGGTGTGATGCTGTTTAAGAGCATCAATTAAAGGCCCAAGTTTGTTTTCAAATTTGATAATATCCCACCAAGTCATTTTCTCATCTCCTTCATTGGGCAGGTGTCTATGTTTTTAATATGTGAAGGAGCGGGGGCAGGTAAGTCCTTTGGACAAAATTTAATTTTATCAGTCTGGTCAAAGTATCTCCCACACTTAGGGCAAGTGCCTGTATAGACGACTCTCTCCCCTCGCTTGATAATTTGAAGCCACGACATTTAAATCACTTACTTATTTACTTGAAATTTGATATATCTATTATAGTCCATAGTGACTTCCCAAACATCAAATCTAGCCTCTAGGTTATATAAAAATTTCTCTAAATTTTGTTGCTTATCTTCTACTTGTCCAAAAACATTTTCAAAAATAGGTGCATACTTAGCGTTAAAACCGGGAAGGACGCTGGTATCAATAACATAATTAGGGTTATTAGGGTTTTGACTCATTTGCTTTCTAAGTTCCTGCTCAATTATTTTAAATAGATTTTTATCAGCCATTAATTTTTCAAAGGCTTGGACTCCTTGATTATAGGTTTTCATTCTATTTTGTTCTTGTTCAGCGGCCATACTAACAGGCTTTCTTCTAAAGAATGGTGCTTTACTTAAGTCTGTTTTTAAAATATCTTTCCATGTCATTTTCTTTCCCTCCTCAAATTTCGCCTCATTCTCGTCTAAGTTTGCTTGAACTTGCATTTAGTTGTCTTGTATTGGTAGTCTTCATCTCACCTATTAGAGCAGTAATTTTAGGTAACATTTGTTCATACTCTTCTAAATCTGTATTATTTCCCGCAGAATCAAAAGCATCAAGCATCTGCTTTCTAAGTTCTTTCAGTTTTTTTCTAATTTCTATAGTTTTGGGGCTGTTATTGTAAGTAGAGAGTCTCGCTCCCATTCTATCCCTAAAGTCCTTTTTAATATGTTCTTCCCATGTCATTTTCTTTCCCCCGTTACAAAACACTTTTTTGTTTGACTTTCTCCCTTGTTGATTTTTTCCGACTCGGCATCAAACCACCTATCTAATAGGTTACATCTCGTCATAATTATTCATCCTCACTAATACTATATAAATTATTCCAAATTTTATGCCTTGAGTAGTTATCCTCCAAGTAGTCAATTACCTCGTCCTTAGAAGGAGTCTTGAATCCTAACCTTTGGGCGAGTTCTGTATATAGCGAGTCAAAAAGAACATTATTGGGAAGCATTAACTCGTCAACGATTTCTCGCCAGTCAATTTTTAGAATGGTTTCCCAAGTCATTCAATCTCCTCTAATTTCTCGTAAATTTCTTCAGCAATTTGTCTAGACTCCA